>OLNF01001230.1_pt1 | contig 22129 bp, 20 predicted proteins | sample 1673061 | NCBI WGS metagenome assembly OLNF01 (sample SAMEA3136751, study PRJEB25190) | human gut metagenome
AAATAAATAATCTTAAATCGCGAAATTTTGAAGATCATTTCATGCGTAATCACTATTTAGGAGTTTTTGTTTTTAATATTGCAAAGAAAGCTGATATAATAGCTATACCTAAGCCACTAAATATCCATTCTTTATTACTTATAATCCATTCTACCATGTAAATATTCTCCTTTGTTTTTTTATTTACCAGATTTTCTCTACAACCGTCCTATTTATCTGATATTTTAAAATACAACATCCATTCCGTTTGTGTAATAGACTACTGCATAAACAACATTTAATACAGCATAGGAGGTTTCCCTTTGTTATCCACAACTTTTCTGACATAACCTTCCCACTTTTGAATTACTTGTATCCATTCTTTAGATTTAAAATAATCATCTAAATTGCAATTCAAATCAAATTCTGGCATATACACCCCAAGAACACCCTTTTCTAATATTCCTTCTGCAATAACCCCTTTCTCTCTCAGTATTAAAACAGGCAATCCCAATTGGAAAACCATAGCCGGTTCAATTTGACAATATGGACTAGTTAACCATTTATTGGATAAATCATACTCCTCCTCACCAATATCACTAATCGGTTTCCCTGTTCCTTGTTTAATTAAACTTCTTCTAAACGCTATTGTTACTAATCCATTTGATTCTAACATCAACCTTCTTATTGCTGTTAATGGCGCATCCATATCATAATCTGTCACCCCTAACGTTCTTGGTTGTAACTCTCTTTCTTCAAAATAATGAATTATTCTTTCAATAAATTCTTCTTGCCTTTTTTTAAATGGTCTTGGATAACTCAAAAAGATAGAACTGCTCATTAAATCTCCTCCATAATTTCAAAATATCTTAATGCATCCTTTATCGCTTCCACTTTCTCCGCTGTCGGATGCTTCCTCGGCTGTTTCAATTCCTCTACCGCATTAGGAGCATCGTACATTGGCAAGCCTAAATCTCTCTTTACCTCTGCGATATATGCGGTATGTACCTTGAAGCCGTATTTAGCTTCTATGTACTCCTTTATCATTTTGTAGGTCACTCGTTCTTTGGGCTTATATTCTTCGGCTCTTTTAGCGATATTATCAAGCGGAACTTTTCCCTCACCCTCACCAAACTCAACTTTTACGTTGATATGTCCGTCTGGCTTTTTGTGGGAAAGCAGTACTACCGTCTCCACATGCACCGTTCCTGGAAACATATCCACACAGCAAATCCGTTCCACCACATATCCCTGTGCCTGTAAAACCTCCAGATCCCGCTGTAGGCTGGTCGGTTTACAGGAAATATAAATCATGCGATCCACACCATAACGGATGATTTTCTCCAGTGCCTTCGGATGAATTCCTTCCCGTGGAGGATCCAACACAATAAAATCCGGCTTTTCTTCGATGGAATCCAGAACTTTCAAGACATCACCGGCAATAAAATCACAGTTCTCCAGCTGATTTAACTGTGCATTCTCTTTCGCAGCTTCTACGGCTTCCTCCACGATCTCCACTCCGATCACATGTTTTGCCGCAGGCGACAGGATCTGTGCGATCGTTCCGGTTCCGCTGTACAGATCATATACCGTCTTCTCCGCTTTTTCATCCAGACTGTCTCCGATATATTCACGGGCAGTCTGATATAATACCTCTGCGCCCAGAGAGTTGGTCTGGAAAAAGGAAAACGGAGAGATTCGAAACTTTAACCCAAGCAATTCCTCATAGAAATAATCCTGGCCATATAAAATTTCTGTTCCTTCATTTTTCACTGCGTCTGCCACGCTGTCATTTTTTGTATGCAAAATGCCGGCAATACTTCCATCCAGTTCCAGTGCCAGAAGCTGTTCTTTCCAGCCATCTAAAAGTGCTGTTTCATTCACACAGCTCTCCCCTGCACAAATTTCCTGTGTAGTCGTGATCAGATCGATCAGGATTTCCTCTGTCTTTACTGCTTTTCGCACCAGCAGATGACGCAGATATCCTTCATGGCGCATCCGATGGTAAAATGGAATATCCTGCGCTCTGAAATATGCTACCGTTGCACCCAGGATCTTGCGGTAGTCATCATCCACAATCCGACATTCATCCACAGTTACAATGTCATAGAAACTTCCCCGCTTGTGCATACCAAGTGCCAGCGGACCATCCTTTACTTCATCACCAAACGTATATTCCATTTTATTTCGGTAACCAAACTGCTGCGGACTTTTTCGGATTCCCTCAAAAATATCCTCCGCATTTGGTACCACTGCTTTCATCAGTTCCAGCACCTGTCCGGCTTTCAGTTTTAACTGTTCTTCATACGGCAGTGTCTGATAATTACATCCGCCGCAGACACCATAATGCGGGCAGTTAGCTTCTGCATTCTCCAGTTCTGACTTTTCCAGAATCTCCAGCAGACGTCCCTCTGCTTTTCCTTTTCGTTTTTTATTGATGACAAAAGAAACTTTCTGTCCCGGAATAGTATTTTTTACCGTTACTTCACTGTCCTCTACTTTTACAATTCCCTTATTCGGGAACTTGACTTTTTCTACAATGCCTTCACACATCTGTCCTTTTTTCAAATCTTTCTCCTCACAATGCTTTCTTTATTTTTCATACACAAACATCTCAACTCTGAAGTCAGGCAAAAAACGCCCACTCGCATTCTGTGAGTGGGCGTTCCAATACGGATCATCCTTGCATCAAATTACATTCCGCTGATGCAGATTAGTCTTCCTCTTCGTATTCATCATCCTCGTCATCAAAGAAGTCATCATCAAACTCATCTTCGAATTCATCTTCAAAGTCATCCATATAATCAGGAGCAAAGAACTTATAAATATAATGTGCTGCTACGACTACCGCTGCAACTGCTCCAACAATGGCAAGAATCCAAAGTAATTTTGTCTTTCTTTCCTCATCAATTTTCTTGGAAAATAACTCTGTTAATTTTGCAACACTGATCAAATCATTGTTCATGTCATTCACTCCTTCTTAATACATTCCTTCTACTTCACATTTCACAATACAAAACGCTGGTAAAGCGGACATTCGCAATCCACTTTCGCTACATGAACACAGTCGCTTTGCGACCTGCGTTCACAATATTATTTTACAAATCTGAATTTCTGCTCCGTATTGTTCATTGTTATAGGCGATTATATCATAACTTCTGAAGTTTTGCAAACGATGCAAACATTTTCTTTGTGCCAAAATCATCAAAATCCACAGTAACTTCGTAGTCTCTTCCACCGGAAACAATCTGCTTTACCAGACCTTCCCCAAACTTCACATGACGCACCCGGTCACCTTCCGCATACGTCAGTCTGCCAAGCTTTGTCCCACCACCAAACTGCTGTGCTTTTTTCTGTCCCAGGCTGAAAGATTTATAATAAGGCATACCCCCTGCCGGTGCAGAGGAACCGCCGCCGTATGGTTTCCGACTGAAATTCTGCTTTACATTCCCCAAATCTTTGATCGGTTCTTCTTTTCTTGGCCGTTCCTCCCGCACCATGCCGTTCAACAGGCTCTTCGGGATTTCTTTCACAAAACGGGAGACTTTGTGATACTGTGTCTCTCCCCTGGTCATACGCATCCGTGCGCTGGTCAGAGTCAGGTGTTCTCTGGCTCTTGTAATTCCCACATAACACAGACGTCTCTCTTCTTCCACTTCGGTCGGGTCATCAGAAGTAATCGTCATATAACTTGGGAACAACCCGTCTTCCATACCTGCCAGATAAACATTCGGAAACTCCAGTCCCTTTGCGCTGTGCAATGTCATCAGCACCACATAATCACTGTCCTCTTCCAGATTATCAATATCTGCAATTAATGCCACTTCCTCAAGGAATCCGCTCAATGTCGGCTGTTCCACAGATTCCTCATAGGCCACGATCTTGCTGATCAGCTCATCGATATTTTCAATCCGGGCACGGGCTTCATCTGTACCTTCCGCATCCAGTTCTGCCACATAACCGGTATCTTCAATAATCTCATCCATGAGTTGTTCCACACTGATATAGGGCAGCTTGCTGCGCAGCATCTGAATAAAAGTCACAAAAGGACGAATCTTGGTCGCAGTAGCTTTGCTCAGCGTCGATATCTCTTCCGCCTGTCTCAGCGCAGCATAAAAACTCATTCCGTTCTCATCTGCATAGTCCTGTACTTTGGCTATGGTCGTTGCGCCGATTCCCCGTTTCGGTACATTGATGATCCGTTTCACTGCCAAATCATCCTGTGCATTGTCTATCGTTTTCAGATAACACAGTAAATCTTTAATTTCTTTTCTTGCATAGAAGTTTACACCACCCACGATTTTATACGGAATATTCTCCCGGACAAACCGCTCCTCTAACAAACGTGACTGTGCATTGGTCCGGTACAGTACAGCACTGTCTCCATAAGAAAATACCCCTTTGCGCACAAATGAATTGATGCTGTGGGCAATGTACTCTGCCTCATCGTATGCTGTATCAAAATCCTTACAGTCAATCTTGTCACCGGCATCCTGCTGCGTCCAGAGCGCCTTTGCTTTTCTGCCCACGTTATTTTTGATCACTGCATTGGCAGCATCCAGAATATTCTGTGTAGAACGGTAGTTTTCCTCCAGCTTAATGACTTTTGCATCCGGGAAATACTGCTCAAAATTGAAAATATTGTGGATATTGGCTCCACGGAATTTGTAGATCGACTGATCATCATCACCTACCACACAAAGGTTACGGTACTTGGCTGCCAGCAGCCGCACCAGTTCAAACTGCGCCGTATTTGTATCCTGATACTCATCTACCATGATATAGCGCAGACGCTCCTGATAAGAATCCAACACTTCCGGATCATTTTTAAACAATTCCACACATTTCATGATGAGATCATCAAAATCAAGTGCATTGTTTTTTTTCAGCGTCTGTTGATATTCCCGGTAAACCTGTGCCTGCTTCTGTTTTGCATAATCACCGGCTGCCCGCATGGTAAACTCCTCCGGAGAGATCAATTCATTTTTTGCAGAAGAAATCACATTCAGCAACGCACGCTCTTTCGTCTGCTTCGTATCAATCTGAAGCCGCTTACACACGTCCTTCATCACCGTCTTCTGATCATCTGCATCATAAATCGTAAACCGGTTGTCATAGCCCAGACGGTCAATATACCGACGGAGAATCCGTACACAGCTGGAGTGAAAGGTAGATACCCAGATACTCTCCGAACCGAATCCCACCAGATTGTCGATACGTTCCCGCATCTCTGCTGCTGCTTTATTTGTAAAGGTAATTGCCATAATATGATATGGATTCACCCCTTTTTCCTCTATCAGATAAGCGGTTCTGTGCGTCAGAACCCTCGTCTTTCCGGAACCGGCTCCTGCCAGTACCAGCACCGGTCCTTCTGTCTGAAAAACCGCTTCCTGCTGCTGTGTATTCAGCAAATCATATCTGCCCATGCTTCCTCCATTTATTTCTTCTATCTGTTTCTATCTGTTTCATTTTTCTGACTGCTATCTTTTATCGAACATATTTTCTAACCTTGTGCTATCATAGCATAAGGTGCCTGATCCCGTCAACAACATTGGCTTGCCATTCGGTTTTCAATACTATATAATATCTTTTAAACATTACAAAACATAACTCACGAATGACTGGAGATAGTTCCCATGACAATCAATACAAACGATTTATTAAACAGCATACTGGACAGTCTGTCACGAATTGACCATGCAAAACTGGAAGCGCTTCCGGATATCAATCTATATATGGATCAGGTCATAACATTCATGGAAAAAGAACTGTATCCTACAAAACGGCATGAGGAAGATCCAATTCTGACCAAAACCATGGTCAATAATTATGTAAAAAATAATCTGCTCCCGCCGCCGGAAAAGAAAAAATATTCCAAAGAGCATATTTTAACCCTGGTGTTTATCTACTATTTTAAAAGTGTCCTCAGTATCAGTGATATCCAGAATGTCCTGAATCCGCTGACCGACCGCTATTTCGGCAAAAAATCTTCCCCGACACTGGAGGAGATTTATGACGGTATCTTCTGCCTGGAATCCCATCAGGTAGAGCGTTTAAAAGAAATCATCCAGGAAGAATATATCATCAGCGAATCTGCTTTTGCAGATCTGGAAAATCTCAGTGAAAAAGATGCAGACTTTTTGCAGAAGTTCACTTTCATCTGCCTTCTGAATTTTGATGTCTATACAAAAAAGCTTCTGATTGAGAAAATCATCGACTCCATGAAAAAACCGGAGCCGCCGAAAAACCCAAAAAGGAAACGCAGCTGATTCCCATATACGGGAATCCTTCTGTGCTTCCTTTTTTCTTTTACCGTTATCTTGATGTTGGGGTCAAAAGATGCCTTACGAATTGTTCCGTACTTCGTACTCCCAAAATTCTACCCAATATTCGCATATCGTGAAGCTGACGCTCCACTTTTATGCTACTGCTCACCTTCCTGCCCTTTCATTCTGGCAAACACCATATCATAACCGTCATTGCCATAATTCAGGGAACGGTTGACACGGCTGATCGTCGCTGTGGATGCACCGGTCTTCTCCGCGATATCCAGATAAGTCTTCTGCTCCCGCAGCATATGTGCCACTTCAAAACGCTGTGACAGTGATAAAATTTCATTGATGGTACAAACATCTTCAAAAAAGGTATAACACTCCTCTTTATCTTTCAGGCACAGGATAGCTTCAAACAGGTGATCCACGGCCTCTGTTCTGATTTTTTTGCTCATTTTATACTCCTTCTGTAACCAAATACCTATTACATCTGCTTTCCAGCATTTGCTTTTCTCTGTGCAAAATTTTAACATATTAAAGTTTTGAAGTAAAGAGGTGTTTTGGATTTTCTCTGCACTTCTATAATCATTGTTGTATTCAACATTTGTCGAAAATAATTATTCTGTGGTTCTCACAGTTTTCAACAAACAACGCTTTTCAATTCAACATTTTTCGTTTATCATATAAACATAAAATCAATTCAGAAAGGAAACACGACTATGACAAACAAAGAACTTGTATTGAAATTTTACGATGAAGTATTTAACAACTGGGATATCTCCAATTTAGACAATTATATGAAAGACAATTACATCCAGCACAATCCGACTGCTACGAACGGAAAAGAAGGCTTTGTAGAATTCACCAAATTTTTCTTCAGTCTGAAACCACATATGGATATCATTCATATCGGTGAGGATGGAGATATCGTATATGTATTCTTCAAATGCACACTGGAAAACGGTGCAATCAATAAAGTATGTGATATTTACCGTATCGAAGATGGTAAACTGGCTGAGCACTGGGATGTGGTAGAACATAATGTACAGGATATCGTGCCGGTACACAACAACGGACTGTTTTAAGGCACTATTGAACGCTTGCGTATCATCTGATTTTTTATAAAACAAAGCTGGAAACAAAATCCAAGACAAGACGATCGTCTGATTTTCGTCACCGGAATGAACATCTCTCACCGCCGTGTCTGTCTGGATTTCATTTCCAGCTTATTCTTTATTATAATGAAAGTCCGAGCAACCGCTGCACCAGCCGTACGGCATCGGCCGCATCTTTCGAATATCCATCGGCTCCGATTTCGTCTGCATAACTCTGTGTGATAACCGCACCTCCGATGATAACTTTGGTTTTCAACTGTTTTTCTTTTACCAGCTCCACTACATCTTTCATCCGCATCATTGTAGTCGTCATTAAAGCAGACAGTGCAATAATATCTGCCTTTTCATCGATGGCTGCCTGCACGATGTCTTCCTTCGGTACATCTTTACCCAGATCCACTACACGAAATCCATAATTTTTCAGCATAAGTGCCACCAGATTTTTTCCGATATCGTGAATATCTCCTTCTACGGTAGCAATCACAATGGTCACTTTTGGACCGGTCTCATCCCCGGAAGACAGCATTGGTTCCAGATACTCAATGGCTTTCTTCATGGTTTCCGCACTGGCAATCAGCTGTGGCAGGAAGTATTTCTGCTGTTCAAAGAGATCCCCCACTTCATTGATGGCAGGAATCAGCTCATCGCTGACAATCATACCAGGTTCCATGCCCTGTGCCAGACCGGCTTTTACTTCATCCAGAATGCTCTTCATGGAGCCGTTCAGCACCGCCTTGTAGATTGTGCTGTGAGATGCCGCAGCATTCATGGAGGCATCCTTGTTCTCACTGCATCTGTCTTTTTCTGCTGCCGCCGGTGTTTGTGTATTTCCGCCTGCGTTCTGTAGCGATGCCTTCGCTGATTTTACAGATTCAGTTTTTTTTTTGCATCAAACTCAGCCATGCGGTTGATGTAATTCAGATCCGCACCGGCTTTGTTTAACAGTAAATCACTGGCTGCTGCCAGGTTCATCATAATGTCACTGGACGGATTTGCAATGGCCATAGTCAGACCGCTCTGTAAAGCCATAGTAACAAATGCTGCATTGACAAAGCCACGGTTCGGTAATCCGAAAGAAATATTGGATAATCCACCGACAGTTGCCAGACCCAGCTCATTTTTACAGTAACAAATGGTTTCTAATGTCTCCAGCGCTGCATTTTTGTTTGCACCTACGGTGGCTACCAGTCCGTCCACCACAATATCCTCTTTGTGCATGCCAAGTTCTAATGCACGAGCGAGGATCGTATGTATAATTTCTTTCTTTTCGTTGATATCCTTCGGCAGTCCTGCATCGGACAGCGGAAGTAAAATAAACATCGCTCCATATTTTTTAGCAATTGGAAGCAGCTTTTCAAATTTTTCTTTTTCCAGTGAAATGGAATTGATCAGGGCACGTCCTGGATAACGGCGCAGAGCTGCCTCTATAATATCTACATGACTGGAGTCGAAGCAGAGTGGAAGGCTTGTGGTCATGGTCACTTCCTCGATGGCCTCCAGCATCATTTCCTTCTCATCAATACCATTCATTCCCATATTGATATCCAGAATATGTGCTCCCATCTCTTCCTGTTCTTCTGCCATGTCACAGACAATCTCCATGCTTCCCTGGCGCAGTGATTCCTGCAGTTCTTTCTTTCCGGTCGGATTAATGCGCTCACCGATCACAAGAAACGGACCGTTGATATCTATCTCCTGTATCTGGCGCTCCGAAGCCAAGACACGTTTGCGCTCCTGCATCACCGGAACCGGCTTCATATCCTTCGTTGCCGCAACCAGAGAGGCAATGTGCTCCGGTGTCGTTCCGCAACATCCGCCGAGCACTGCCGCACCGGCTTCCATCAACATCGGACCAAAAGATGCGAACTCTTCCGGTCCCATATCATAAACAGTCTCACCATCTACCATCTGCGGCAGGCCTGCATTCGGTTTTGCCAGAATCGGCACGTTTGCATACGGTTTCATCTGTCGTACCATATCTGCCATCCGCTCAGGACCGGTAGAACAGTTGATACCTACGACATCTGCTCCGAGGCTCTGCAGCACAACCATGCATCCTTCCGGTGTATTTCCATATAATGTCTTTCCTTTTTCATCAAAGGTCATGGATACCATGATCGGCAGGTCACAGGTCTCTTTGATCGCCAGAACAGCGGCTCTGGTCTCAGCAAGGCTCATCATAGTCTCTACCACAAAGAGGTCAACGCCTGCTTCATACAGGATTTTCGCCTGTTCTTTGTAAATATCAATAAGTTCTTCCAGTTCCAGATCGCCCATCGGCTCCAGGCTTTCACCGGTCATGGTCATATCACCACATACCAGTCCTTTCTCACCTGCTGCTTCCCGGCACAGCTGCACCAGTTTTGTATTGATCTCTACGATTTTATCTGCCAGGCCATACTCTTCCAGTTTGATACGGTTTCCGGAAAATGTCGGTGCGTATAAAATCTGCGTACCTGCTTCTATATAACGTTTCTGAAGATCCAGGATCACATCCGGATGATCCAGAATCCACTGTTCCGGGCACACACCTGTAGGCATACCGGCTTTTTGCAGATTGCTTCCTGTAGCTCCATCCAGATATATAGGTCCATTCTCTAATAATCTATACAGTTCTTCCTTTTTCATTCCAACTCTCCTATTGCGGTTTCCGCGCATGAATGATCCTGGTGATCAGAGATACACGGTTAAATGGTGTCATAAAATAAAATCCATCGGCTACCTCTTCCAGCTTTTCCATGATGGAAAGAGAAATACGGACTGCAACATCCTCTGCCTCTGCCCGGCTCATATCCGGCCGATATTGTGCCACGATCTCATCCGGCACCTGAATGCCCGGCATTTCGTTCTTGATAAACATCGCATTGCGATAGCTGACTAACGGCATAATACCACATAAAATCTTTGTGTTCAACTCCTGTTTCATTCTGCCCAGTTTTTCTACTTCCTCATCAGAATAGATCGGCTGGGTCATAAACCAGGAAAGTCCTGCATTGATTTTCTTCTGCATCCGCTTCATGACCTGATCTTCATTTGCCTGATTCTGATTCAGAGCACCACCATAAGAAAATGCATCCTGCAGGAAAATCTCCTGATTCAGTTCTTTTACATATTCCATAAAACGAATCGAATTAAAATCAAACACGCTCTTTGTGTTGTCCCGTTCACCGGAAGGCACGGGATCACCGGTGACGATCATCAGATTCCGGATTCCATTGATATGTGCACCCAATAATGTGGAGTGCATACTGATACGGTTTCTGTCACGGCAGGCGATATGCGGCATCACCGGAATATCCACCATAGCACTGACTTTTGCAGCCAGCAGTACAGAATCTGCGCGGGCTCTCGCCAGTGGTGAATCTGCGATGGTAATGATATCTACACCGCTTTGTTTCAACTGAAATGCACCTTCCATCAACTTTTGAGCATCCTGGTTAAAAGGAGGATCCAGTTCTACGGCAATCACTTTTTCTCCCCGCTGCAATTTCGCCATGAATGGATTGTTACGGGTCTGGGAAACAGCATCTTCCCCGCCTTTTTCCACTACCGGAAGCTTTTCATATGGTGCTTTTCCTGCCAGTTTCTCACACAGCATCCGGATATGCTTTGGTGTGGTTCCGCAGCATCCGCCAATGATATTTACACCCAATTCTACCATCTGTTCCATTTTATCAGCAAAATAGTGTACACCATCTGCATGGCCTGCCTGTCCACGGACAATCTGCTGATATCCACTGTTTGGTAATACCTGGATAAACTTGTCCCCGGCAAGGTTCTGTGCTTTGATCAGCTTGTACATGTGGGCTGCCCCCAGCAGACAGTTGCATCCGTAGCTGTCGATTTCCGGTGTCTGCGCCGCCTCGGCAAACAGTCGGCTGATGCTGATTCCCTGCGTAGTATAACCGTTACGATTTGCTGCAAAAGAAACCATCACAAACGCTTCCGGGCATTTTTCTTTGATATATCGGGCTGTTTTTGCCACATATTTAATATCTGAAAATGTCTCAAAGTTAAAAATCTGTGCACCGCACTCCAGAAAACAATCTGCCAGAAAACGATATTCCGCTGCCGGATCTGTCTCATATTCACTAAACAAATTTTCCGCCGCCGGTCCGATATCTGCTGCGACAAAAATTTCCTCCGGACGGTTTTCTGCTGCTTTCTGCGCCAGTTTCCACGCCGCGCGGATCACATGTTTTACATAAGCATCCTGTTCCCTGCGGTCACGGACACCTCTACCCAGTGCCATAGCATGATTTGCCGCAAAGGTATTCGTACGGATCAGTCTGGCTCCTTGTTCCAGATATTCTTCATGGATCCGGGTGATCAGTTCCGGCTCCAGCAGATTCGCTTCCTCCGCAATCCGGCCATTTTCTGATTTTTTTCTGTCATAATAGGTACCCATGGCACCATCTGTAATCAAAATATGTTCTTTTAAATACTCTCTTATCATTTTGTTTCTACTCCATCACTTTTTCCACAAAGAGGTTTGTCCTCTGCTGTCCATCAGTCTTTCTTTTTCTCCGGAACCTATTCCTGATACAGTTTCTTCTTCAGACGTTTTTCTATCAGTTTCAGAATACCGTTGACCCCCAAAACCATGACTACGGACAAAAACGTTCCCCAGACAATCTTTACCACATTCTGGGTGCGCATCCCGTCAAATAGGATTGTACCAAGACCACCTGCGCCTACCGTAGAAGCAATTGTCGCAATCCCGATTGTAGATATAATAGAAATGTGAACGCCTGCGATCATCGTATCCAGTGCCAGCGGAAGCCGCACCTTCCGGAAAATCTGCCCTTTTGTCATCCCCATACCGGCTGCTGCCTCCAGAACCCCTGCATCAACAGAGGTAAACCCATCGGTAAAACTCTGGATCAGAATAAACTGATTATAAATCACCAGCACCAGCACTGCTGTCTGCATGCCAAGCCCCGTCACCGGAAGCAGCAGTGCAAACAGTGCAAGGCTTGGAATTGCATAGATCATACTGAATACCCGCGTGATCCATGCCGTGATCCGCTTATGTTCCATTACAAGCATGGCGATCATAAATGCCAGCGCAATAGAGATTACAAGGGTAAGACCCACAATTTCAAAATGCTCCAGAACTGCCTGTATTAACTTGTCATAATGTCTCGTTGTATATGTGATAAAACGTGTCATCTGAAAAAATTTAATCCTTCCTGTACCGACTGCAGCAAGGATGCCACATACGCATTTGCCGGATACTCCAGAATATTTTTTGCTGTGTCAAACTGCTGAATTTTCCCCTGATTCATGATCATGATCCGGGTGCCAAGCTTCAACGCCTCCGTCACATCATGAGTGACGAACATACAGGTCAGACCTGCACGTTTATGGATTTTCATCAATTCGTCCTGCAGCTTGGTTCGATTGATCGCATCAATGGCACCAAATGGCTCATCCAACAGCATAAGCGACGGCTTTGCAGCCAGTGCCCTGGCCAGCCCCACACGCTGCTGCTGTCCACCGGAAAGCTGGGACGGATACCGGCCGCGATACTGCTTGGGATCCAGATTTACCAGTTCCAGCAGTTCCGTTACCCGGTCATGTATCTGTGCAGAATCCCAACCGAGGATTTCCGGTACCACTGCAATATTTTTTTCTACGGTCATATGTGGGAACAAACCGACCTGCTGAATAACATAGCCAATCTTTCTGCGCAGTGCCACCGCATCCGTCTGCCCTATATTTTCTCCGAATATTCGAATTTCTCCGGATGTAGGCTCATAGAGGCGGTTCACCATCTTCATCAATGTGGTTTTCCCACAGCCGCTTCGCCCACACAACAGCACACACTCGCCTTTGTTGATTGTCAAATCAAACGGTCGAATTGTACCTGCATGACCTAACCCTTTGGCCTCAATCAACGGTTCTAAATGTTTTTCATGCTTATATTCACCCTTGATATCTGCTAAGTCATCAAAATCTTTTCCCATCATTTTAGATACTAATTTTACACGTGGAAGCGATTCCACTTCATACTCACCAACCAATTCACCATTTCTCAGTACAGTGATTCGGTCACACACTTCATATACCTGTTCCAAAAAGTGTGTTACAAAAATAATTCCTACACCTTCTGCTCTCAATTTCCGCATCAGGACAAATAATTTTTGAACCTCGTCATCATCCAAAGAGGATGTCGGCTCATCCAAAATTAAAACTCGGCATTTCATATCCACAGCTCTGGCAATTGCTATCATTTGCTGAATTGCCAAGGAACACTCGTCCAAACTCTGAGTTGGTGCCACATGGATATCGAGATTCTTTAAAACCTCTGCTGACTTCCGATTCATTGTACGCCAGTCTATCATACCAAATCTTCTTGGCTCTCTGCCGATAAACAAGTTTTCTGCAACCGTAAGATTCGGACATAAATTTACTTCCTGGTATACGGTACTGATACCATTTTGTTGTGCTTCCTGCGGTGAATGATTCACTATTAATTCCGGTTTACCTCCCGCATTTTTCACCATGTAAATCTCACCTGTCTGAAAATCATGAACACCGGTTAACACTTTAATCAAGGTGGATTTACCTGCACCATTGGCGCCGATAAGGGTAACGATCTTGCCGTCCGGCACCTCCAGGCTGATGCCCCGCAGGGCCTTGATGCCGCCGTAGGACACATGCAGATTCTCAATCTTCAGCATCTTCAACCACCCCCAAATAAGCGTCGATAACGTGTTCGTTGCTCTGAATCTCCTCAGGCGTACCCTGGGCGATCAGCTTGCCGAAGTCCAGCACATAGATGCGGTCGGCAATGTCCATGACCAGGTCCATGTGGTGCTCGATGAGCAGAATGGTCATGTGGAAATTCTTGCGGATCTCGCCGATGAATTGCGTCAGCTCCAGGGTCTCTTGGGGATTCATGCCCGCCGCCGGCTCATCCAGCAGCAGCAGCGTGGGATCCGTAGCCAAGGCTCGGGCAATCTCCAGCCGGCGCTGCTTGCCGTAGGGCAGGGAGGTAGCCAGCTCGTCCTTCACATCCTCCAGACCCACCAGCTTCAGCAGCTCCAGCACCTCCGCCCGCTGCCGGGCCTCCTCCTTTGCATTAAGGTGGAGGGCGGCGGTAAAGAGATTGCTGGTGCGGCGCAGATGCTTGGCAATGAGTACATTGTCAAATACCGTCTGGCTCTTCCACAGGCGTATATTTTGGAAGGTGCGGGCCATTCCCAGAGCCGTGATTTTATCCGGCGTCGGGGCCAGCACATGGTCAGAGAAGGCATCCTCATCCCGCTCCTTTTGGGCCTCCTTCCAAGCCTTCAGAGCCTCGTCCTCCAGGGCCTCCTCCGGGGCAAGCTGCGCGGTATACATGGCGGGATGCTCACCCTTGTAGGCCTTTTTCATCTTGCCGGTGGGGTGATTGCGCACGATGCACTTCTCGTTGAAGCACACCCGGCCGTTGGTGGGGGCGTACACGCCGGTGATGACATTGAACGCCGTGGTCTTTCCGGCGCCGTTGGGGCCGATAAGGGCCACGATCTCGCCCTCGTTTACCTCCATGGTCAGGTTATCCACGGCCACCACGCCGCCGAACTGCATGGTGACATTTTCCACTTTCAGCACATTTTTCATTTGGAGGCCACCTCCTTCTTTTCCTTCTTCTTAAAGAGCTTTTGGAAGAAGCCGATGATGCCGTCCCAGGAGAACTCCCGGTCGCCCATGATGCCCTTGCGGAAGAACAGCACCACGATCATAATGACCACCGAGAACACCAGCATACGGAAGCCGCCCCGCATGAAGGGGATGTTCACGCCCAGGTAGGGCACGGGGTCGTCCAGGAAGCGCAGCCACCACTCGGAGGAGGCGATGTAGAGGAACGAGCCCAAAATGGAGCCGGTGATGGAGCCGATACCGCCGATGACCACAATGAGCAAAATCTCATAGGTCATGGTAGAGGTAAAGGTGTTGGCCTGGACGCTGGACTGGAACATAGCCAGCAGCGCGCCGCCGACACCGGCGAAGAAGGAGCTGATGAGGAAGGCCTGCATCTTGTGCTTGGCCAGGTTGATGCCCATAGCCTCGGCGGCGATCTCGTCGTCGCGGATGGCCTTGAAGGCCCGGCCATAGGTGGAGTTGATGAGCAGCACAATAAAGCCGATGCAGATAGCCGACACAACGAAGGGGAACAGGATGGAGTCGAAGTTTGCAAACTTCTTCAGCAGGTTGGAGGCGTTTGTCAGGGGGCCCACCTGCTTCCACTGGATGATGGCGCGCATGATCTCGGCAAAGCCCAGGGTGGCAATGGCCAGATAGTCGCTCTTCAGCTTCAGCACGGGCAGGCCGATAAGCCAGGCAAAGATGGCCGGTACGATACCCGCCAAGATCAGGCCCACCAGCATGGGCAGGCAGAACTGCACGATACCGCCATCAAAATATTGGTACACGTTCAGCCGGTCCGTTACGGGAATGGTGAGGATACCGTAGGTGTAGGCGCCGATCATCATGAAGCCCGCCTGACCCAGGGAAAACAGGCCCGTGAAGCCGTTGAGCAGGTTCAGAGACACGGCAACCAGGGAGTAAATGGCGCCCTTTTTCAGCACCGTGGCCAGCATGGAATAGTGCTGGAACTTGTCCACATACAGCAAAAACGCAATGCAGACGGCTGCCAAAATCAGTGACAGCAGCAGATTTCTTTTCTTGTTATTCTTCATAGCTTACACCTTCTCCGTCAGTTTCTCACCGAACAGACCGTTGGGCTTGCACAGCAAGATCACGATCAGCAGGGCAAAGGTGAAAGCGTTGCTGAATACGGCGATGGTCTCATTGGCCTTGATAAAGGACTCGCAGATACCAATGATGAACGCACCGATCACGGCGCCGGGGATGGAGCCAATGCCGCCGAACACAGCGGCCACGAACGCTTTCAGGCCGGGCATAGCGCCGATCATGGGGCTCACCTGGCCGTAGTTGGCAAAGTACAAAATGGAGGCCACGCCCGCCAGGAACGAACCGATGACAAAGGTCATGGAAATGACGCTGTTGATCTTAATGCCCATGAGCTGGGAGGTCTCGAAGTCCCGGGACACGGCACGCATAGCCATGCCCACCTTCGTCTTTTGAATGAGGATCACCAGCACCACCACCAGGGCAATGGTGAGGATGGGGGTGATGATGGTGATGCGCTTGATGTTCAGGCCCCCCACGTTCATCACCTGGGTGAAGAAGGGGATATCTGGGTAAGCCCGGGCGATGCCGCCGGTGATGTAGTTGGCCAGGTTTTGCAGCAGGTAGCTGACACCGATGGCCGAGATCATCACGGACATACGGGGCGCCGTGCGCAGGGGCTTGTAGGCCGCCCGCTCAATGACCACACCCAAAATCACCGTCAGCAGCAGCACCAGAGGGATAGACACCGCCAGGGAGCAGGAGGCGGAGATATACACCATGAAAAAGCCCGCCATCATAAAGATGTCGCCGTGGGCAAAGTTAATCAGGCGCAGGATGCCGTAGACCATGGTGTAGCCAATGGCGATGAGGGCGTACAGACTGCCCACCGTGACGCCGGAGAGCAGCAGCTGGATATAGAAAGCTGCGTCATGCATAAGTACGGAAACCTCCTTCTATATGAATCTTGCGCTTTCAGCATTCGGGGAGTGGATGTCCCTCGTCTGCCGAAAACGCAAGAGTCATCAAAGTGCAAAAACCTCGGAATCGTGAGGGGAGCGGCGCTCCCCTCACGATGAAGCTCTATGTCGTTTATAGAAACGCCGGGTACTTATCAGCCGTTGTAGGTGCTGTAGTACACGATGTCGCCATCCTTGATGGTCTTGATAACGGCATAGGTCTTGATGGCGTCGCCGTTTTCATCGAACTTCAGGTCGCCGGTAACCAGGCCCTTAACCTCCAGAGCAGCCAGCGCGTCGCGGATGGCAGCGCCCTCCGTGGAGCCGGCCTTCTCAATGGCGTTGACAGCGGCCATGTAAGCGTCGTAGCCGCAGGGGGTCACGCTGGAGATAGCGTCAGCGGTGCCGCCGTTGTTCTCGATACGGGTCTTGTCCTCGGCAACCCACTTCTTGAAGCCCTCTACGAAGGTCTTACCTTCGGCGTTGGACTCGTCGGCTGCATCAAAGAAGGCGGAGAAATAAATGTCGGTGGCCTTGTCGCCGGTACGCTGAGCGATGGAGATATCATCCCAGGTGTCGCCGGCCATGATGGGGCAGGTAACGCCGCTGTCCCGGGCCTGGCTGATGATCATGGCAGCGGTCTCGATGGACACGGGGGCGAAGATGCCGTCATACCCGGCGGACTTGATGGTAGCCATGATGGTGGAGAAGTCGGTCTCGCCCTTCTGGAACTCCAGAACGGTAGCCTTACCGCCCAGGCGCTCCATTTCCTTCTGGAAATAGTTACCGAAGCCGGCGGAGTAGTCGTCGCCGGACTCAATGATCAGAGCGCAGTTGACGCTGCCCTTTTCCTTGTTGGCGAAGTTGGCCATCACGGCGCCCTGGAAGGGATCAATGTAGGAAACACGGAAATAAAAGTCGTTGCCCAGGGTCACATTGGGGTTGGTGCAAGAGGTGCCGATAGCGGGAACCTTCGCATCCTTGAACAGGTCGCCGGCGGCAATGGCGCAGCCGGAGCCGTAGGTACCGATGACCACGGACACACCCTTGGAGATCAGGGTCTGAGCCGCAGCGGGAGCCTTGGACGCATCGGATGCATTGTCGGCGGTGATGAGCTGGACCTTGTACTCCTTGCCGTTAATGGTGACGGTAGGCTTGATGGAGTTGGCATACTCGATGCCCAAAATCTCCTTCTTGCCGCCGGCGCCGTTCTGGCCGGAGGTGGGCTCAAAAATACCGATCTTCACGGTGTCGCCGCTGTCCGAGCTGCCGCAGGCAACCAGCGCCATGGCCATAACCAGGGCCAGCAGCAATGCAATGATTTTTTTCATCTTTTCTTCCTCCTAATTTGTTTCAGTCACAAGCTATCCAAAAATCACCTATGACTATTTCTACATTTTATTAGAAACCTGTCCCGATTGCAAGAGAAAATGTTGCATTAAATTTCCGCCGCCGCAGGCTTTTTTTAAAAGAATTTTTCGTGCTTTATTTTGACATTTGTCCGCCAGCAGCGGACAGTTTCTTTCGTAGCCCTTTTATCTTCCGTTTTTTTCCTTTTCCTGTCCCTCATTGGGAGACACTGTTTTTCGTTATTTTGCACAAGTGGCCTTTGCTGCATAGAAAAATAAATCGTCCCCTCTGCTGTGCAAAGGGAACGATTTACAAACAGCGTGTCGAAAAAAAAGCTCTCCGCCATGCGGTTTCCTGATTTTAGGTAGCGAGGAGCCTTTCGCGGAGTTCTTCTTCTCCGGGCAGTGCAGCAGGCATTTTTTTACGGGTTTTCCGTCTTAAAAACAGACGCAAATTCCTCTGCCGTCATGGTCTCATGCTCCAGCAGGAAGTCCGCCACCGCCTGCAGCTCCGTCCGCTGGCGCTTCAGGATCTCCGTGCAGCGGTCGTAAGCGTCCGAGAGGATCTGCTGGATCTCGTCATCCATCTCAGCGGCGATTTTCTCCGAATAGGGGCGGGTGTGGCCCATGCTCTTGCCTATGAACACCTCGTCGCTGCCTGCGTCAAAGGCCACATGGCCCAAGCGGCCGGACATACCGTAGGTGCCTACCATTTTGCGGGCGATGGTGGTAGCCCGCTGCAGATCGTTGGAGGCGCCGGTGGAAATATCTCCCAGCATCAGCTCCTCGGCCGCCCGGCCGCCCAGCAGCACCACGATCTCGTCCTCCATGTAGCGCTTGGAGAGATAGGAGCGGTCCTCCTCCGGCAGGCTGATGGTCATGCCCCCCGCCTGGCCCCGGGGCACAATGGTGATCTGATGCACCGGGTCCTGACCCGGCAGTTCATGGGCCGCAATGGCGTGGCCCGCCTCATGAAAGGCGGTGAGCCTGCGCTCGGCCTGGGGAATAACGCGGCTGTGCTTCTCCGGCCCGGCGATAACCTTAATAATGGACTCCTGAATGGTCTTTTGCCGGATCACCGGCTCGCCCCGGCGTCCCGAGAGCAGCGCCGCCTCATTGAGCAGGTTCTCCAGGTCCGCCCCGGTGAAGCCCGCGGTGCCCCGGGCGATCTCTCCCAGGTTCACGTCCTCTGCCAGGGGCTTATTCCGGGCATGAATTTTCAGAATTTCCTCCCGGCCCTTGATGTCCGGCAGGCCCACATAGACCTGGCGGTCAAACCGGCCCGGGCGCAGCAGCGCCGGGTCCAGAATATCCACCCGGTTGGTGGCGGCCAGGACCACTACGCCCTGGCTGGCGGTGAAGCCGTCCATCTCCACCAGAAGCTGGTTGAGGGTCTGCTCCCGCTCATCGTGTCCGCCGCCCAGACCGCTGCCTCTCTGGCGGCCCACGGCGTCGATCTCATCGATGAATACAATGGCCGGGGACTGCTTTTTCGCCTGCTCAAACAAATCGCGCACACGGCTGGCGCCCACGCCCACATACATCTCCACAAAATCAGAGCCCGAGATGGACAAAAACGCCACATCCGCCTCCCCGGCCACAGACTTCGCCAGCAGCGTTTTGCCCGTACCCGGAGGGCCCACCAGCAGCACGCCCTTGGGGATATGGGCGCCCAGCTGCAAATACTTGTCCGGCTCCCGGAGGAACTCCACGATCTCCTGCAGCTCCTCCTTTTCCTCGTCGGCTCCGGCCACATCGTCAAAGGTGATGCGGTTTTCGCCCCGGCCGGGCATCTGCACCCGGGCCTGGCCGAACTTGGCCATCTTGTCCTGGGCGGCGGCATTTCCCCCGGCCATGCGCCCCATAAGGTTAATAATCAGCAGCAGGGCGATGAAGCCCATCACATAGGGCAGCAGGGCGGAGACCCAGTTGGTAGCGTGGATGAAGCTCTGCTCCTTCACGATGCCGCTTTCCACCTGCTGCTGCACCAGGCCGTCTAAGTCGCTGTAAAAGGTCTCCACGCTGCCGATGGTGCAAACCACCACCGTGCCGTCCTGCAGCTTGGCCTTGAGCACATCGCCGGTGATAGTGAAGGATTGCACCTTCTCCTCCCGGAAATAGCGGCACATATCGCTGTATGCAACGGTGCCGGAGCTGTTCATGCTCCGTGCCAATATAAACACGCACACCACCAGCAGCAACAGCAGCAGGCTGCCGGGGCGTATTCTTCTATTCTCAGTCACAGACACATCTCCTTTTAAGAAACCACCCGAATACCCCGCCAGCTGTTCTCCTTCAGGAAGGATATACACACCAGCACATGGGAGCGCACTTTATCCACCGGAATATATGGGTTATCCCACAGGCGTGCATCCTGTGAGTTGGTGCGGTTGTCGCCCAAAAAGAAAAGGCATCCCTCCGGCACCACATACTCCTCCTGGTTGCCCGCAGCGGTGACGCCCTGCCGGGGCAGGTAGGATTCCTCCAGCTTTTCACCGTTAATATACACATAACCGTTTTTGATGCTTACCGTATCCCCGGGCAGGCCGATGACCCGCTTGACCAGGAGCTTGCCCAACTCCTCGCTCCGGAAGGTCACCACATCCCCCCGCTGGGGCGTGGGATCGGCGAACACATAGGGCATTTGCCACGAAAGCAGCAGGGACCTGGTGGGCAGAGTATCCTCCATGGAGCCGCTGGGCACCCAGGCGATCTGCAGGATCACCTTGAGCAGCACCAGCATCACCGCCACGGTGATAGGCGCAAAGCCGTAATCTCTCCACAGTCTGCGGGCTGTGCTCTCCTTCTGCAGGCGGCGGCCCGGATAGCTGTCGGCGGAGCCCCGGCCAGGAAGCTGCGGGTCTGCCGGCTGCAATCCGTCTTTATTCTCGTCCATGGGCTCCTCCTTTCCCGTCCGCTGTCTCCGCGGGCTCACTTGCTGTAAACCTCGGGCTTCAGCACGCCAATATAAGGCATATTCCGGTACTGCTGGCAGTAGTCCAGGCCGAAGCCCACCACAAACTCATCCGGCACCTCGAATCCGGCCAGGTCGGGGGTAATGGGCTTTTCCCGGCGGGAGGGCTTATCCAGCAGGGTAACAATGGTGATGGACTCTGCGCCCTTGGCCTTCAGATAGCCCTCCAGGAAGTACAGGGTGTTGCCGGAGTCCAGGATATCCTCCACCACGATGATGTCCCGGCCGGTAATATCCCGCTGCAGATCCCGGGTGATCTCCACCACACCGGAGCTCTTGGTAGCGTTTTTGTAGGAGGACAAACTGATGAACTCCACCTCGCTCTTGAGCTGGGTGGCCCGCACCAGGTCCGCCATGAACATGAAGCAGCCGTTGAGCACGCCCACAAACATGGGATTTCTGTCCTTGAACCGGTCAAATAGCTCATCACCCATCTCCTGGATGCGAGCGTGAATCTGCTCCTCAGACAGCAGCACCTTCAAAATGTCCTGATTCATGTTGCTTTTAGCCATTGCTATATCCTCCTGCAATTTCTCTCTTGATCTGAATAATTATTCTCTCACCATCGGTTTCCCGGGGCTGAAATTCCTCGTCCACTCCCAGCGGCCATACCGCCGCCAGGCTCTCGCCCACATAAAACGCAGGCAGCGCATCCCGCTCTCCGGGGCCTATCCCCCAATCTGCGCACAGGCGCTTCACGCTGCGCCGGCCCCGGCTGCCTGGGAGCTTCAGCCCATCTCCGGCCCGGCATGTCTGCACAAAAAGCGGGCGCTTCATTACATCGCGCCCCAGGGCCATCTCATTCGTCCCGGGCAAATAGTCCCGGCCCTCCATCCGG
>OLNF01001236.1_pt1 | contig 22074 bp, 21 predicted proteins | sample 1673061 | NCBI WGS metagenome assembly OLNF01 (sample SAMEA3136751, study PRJEB25190) | human gut metagenome
ACACTAAAAAACAAGATAAGACTAATCCTATCCTGTTATTAATGCATGATAAAAAGAAGTGATTAATCTATATAATTGCCCCCCCCATGTTAACTAATTGTAAACTTAACATATTGATTGACAAATACATAGTTAATCACCTCTATCTTTATCTTTAACTAAATTCTATCAAAAATCTTTTATAATTTCAACTAGTATTCTCTAGCTTGACAACTATAACCAGCATCTTCTAGATTTTTTCTAATACCTGCTACACTCTGATCTAGTTGAAATTCTGGATAAAAGCCTTTATATTCTGCAATATTAGTAGTAACTTTCTCTACATTAAATTTAGTATAATCAATAACTTGTGTAGTCTTTTGTAAAACAGCTGTTTTTGAACAAGATACATCTATACCACTTACACCAGTTAAGGCTGACTTAAGTTCTTGACATTCATTTTCAGACTCATCTAAAGTAGCAGTACTAGTAGCATCATCTTTTAACTTATAAGATGTAACTTGTTCTGTCTTTTTTAGTTTATTTTTAGTATAAGTAAAAGTTGTTTCATAAATAGTACTTAAATTGTCTTTATTATCTTTAGTTAAAGTACAAGTCATAGTACCACTTTTCATCGAACCATCTTCTATACCACTTTTTGCTTTCTTATAATCTTCAATATACTGACTTATTTCTGGTAAATAATAAACAAAAGCGAACAAGAAAATTATAAATAAGAATAAAATAAATCTTCCAAAGAAACCACCTTTTTCCTTTACTACTACTTCTTTTTGAGAAGTACCATTGTTTGGTTGGTCTTTTACTTTACCTTTATTTGAATTATCATCCTTTGGCTTTACTTCTTTTACTACTTCTTTAATATGTTCTACTTTTACTACCTTAGGAGTAGACTTTGCTGAAGTTGAATTATTAGTAATCTGTGGTTGTGGAGCTTGTTGTGTAGTTTGTTCTTGTTGTGTATCATTTACTACAGGAATAGTACTTGTATCATTAACAACATTTATATTAGGAACTACATTCTGCTCATTAGTTTGATTAGTATTATTTTCATTATTCATAGTAACCCTCCTATTCTTTTTTTATTATAAACTATTTTTTTATTATCGTAAAGTAGCAATTGTATCTTGTAAATTATTAGAATCTGCAAGATAACTTCCACTTACTACCATATCTGTATAATCTTTTACCTTAGCAATAGTATTATTATTTATTCCCCCATCTACATTAATTATGAAGGAAAACTTACCTTTATATTCATTTTTTAAGATTTTTAGCTCTTTTAATTTATCAACTGCTTCCTCTTGAAATGCTTGTCCACCAGCTCCTGGGGTAACTGACATTACTAAGATTAAATCAATATATGGAAGATAGGGAATTATATCTTTTATCTCATCTTCACTTTTTAGAGCAATACCTGCTTTTATATAATAACTTTTTATCTCTTTTAAGCACTTTAATAAATCATCATCTATATCCTTATGAATAGTAATATATTCTGTATTTAGTGAAGCATAATCATCTATATACTTAAGAGGATTTTTAACCATTAAATGAACATCTAATCTTTTGCTAGTATAATCACTAATATGCTTCATCTCTCTAAAAGGCATCGTCTTATTCTTAACATAAGCCCCATCCATTACATCTACATGAATATAATTAATATCAGTATCATTAAGTTTAGTTAAAAACTTAGGTATATCTTTACTACTTAAAAATGATGCACTAACTAACATTATTTTACCTCCTTTAAGTATTGTAAATAATTATTATATCTACTTTCTAATATATTTCCTAAACTAACTTGTCTTTTAATTTCACACTCACCTTCCTTGGTATGCGAGCAATCTTTAAAAGGACAAGAATAGTTAGCAAACTCTCTAAAAGAATCTTTTATCTCTTCTTTAGTAAATTCTTCAAAGTTAAGTGCTGAAAAACCAGGGGTATCTAGAACTTGACCATCTAGAAAGTCATATAACTCTACTGTTCTAGTTGTATGTTTTCCTCTACCTAAAGCTTTAGATATTTCTCCTGTCTTTAAGTTCCACTCTGGTGATAACTTATTTAAAAGTGTTGATTTACCTGCTCCTGTTTGACCAATAAAAACACTAGTCTTATTTTCAAGTATCTCTTTTATCTTATCTAACTCAGTATTAGTTACTACTTTATAGCCTAGTCCTTTATAATAATCCATTGTCTTGAAGATAGATTCTTTTTCTTCTTTAGTAATTAAATCTAACTTAGTAAGACAAATAATTCCTTCTACTTTATGTAACTCCATTAAAGTTAAAAGTCTATCAAGTAGTGATAAGGAAAAGTCTGGTTCCTTGACACTAGTTACAATTATAGCTTGATCTATATTACTTACTAGTGGTCTTAAGAAACTATTTTTTCTTGGTAATACCTTTTCAATAACTTGTTTATTTTCATCAAACAAAACAAAATCTCCCACGCGTGGAAGAAGTTGTTGTTTATGAATTTTCCCTCTTATTACACAAGAAATTTTTACATCATCACTTTTTACAATGTACTGATTTTTTTGTAGTGTTATAATCTGTCCTTGTTTCATTAAGAAAATTCCCCCTTATGGTGTTTTAGTTGTAGTACCAGTAGAACTTTGTCCTGTTTGTGGTTTAGTAGTTTGATTATTAGTACCAGCTGATTGATTAGTATTATCCTTATTTGTATTATCTTTACTACTATTATTATCTTTAATAATAGTCTCCTTTGGTTTCTTAGCAATTGTTACTGTTATATTAGCATTTTTTATAATTGGACTTCCGGCTGCTCTACTTTGTCTAATTACTTTACCTTCTTCATATGCTGTTGTTTCTTCTTCTTGAAAAGTTATATTTAAACTATACTTAGTAGCAAAAGCTTCTGCATCATCCCTACTCCAACCTTCAGACTGCATATCAGGATAAACCTCACTAATATTTGGAATATAGAGAATAATACTATCTCCTTTAGCAAGTTTTTCTCCTTTTTTAACACTTTGACCAACTATTTCTTGTTCATCGTATTCACGAGAGGTATCAACATCTTTTTTCTCAATAGTAACATCTATACCATGAAGACTTTCAAGTTCCGTTTGAACAGCTATATAGTTTTGACCAGTATAATCTTTTACCGTATATTTATTTTCTCCTTTAGAACGATATAAAGTAATAGTTGTTCCTTTTTTAATACTTCTACCGGCTTCTGGATCAGTCTTAACTATTTTTCCTTCTTTTATTTTATCACTTGATACTTCTTTTATCTTAGTTGCTACTTCAAATCCTTTATCTTGTAGCTTTTTCTCGGCTTTTGATACGCTTAGATTACTAACATCTGGTACTATTATATCAGGCTCAGTAGTAACAGCTGGTATGATAAAGAAAACAGTTATACAAATAAGAGCGATACCAGCAAGTACTCCTGCTAGAATCTTAATCCATTTATTAGTCTTTTTTTCCGTTTCATCTACTATCGGTGTAGCAATTGGTTCTCCTTCATCAATTGGTTTCATTACTTTCGTAGCATCATCTACTTCATGCTCTTTATAAGGATAAACATAAGGTTCTTCATTCATTCTATCATCGTTTAGTGCTGTTAATAAATCTTGATACATTTCTCTAACATTTTGATAACGGTTCTTCGGATTCTTTGCTGTTGCTTTTAAGATAATATTTTCAATACTTTGTGGTATATCTTTATTCATCTTATGAACATCAGGTAGTGGATCTTTCATTTGCTTTAATGCTATTTCAACAGCACTATCACCTTTAAATGGTAACTCACCAGTTAACAACTCATAGAAAATAATTCCCATAGAATAAATATCACTTTGGATAGTACAACCTTTTCCGGCTGCTTGTTCTGGTGGTAAATAATGAACACTTCCCATTACAGAATTAGTCTGGGTAAGTTGGGTAGCATTTAAAGCCATAGCTATACCAAAATCAGTTATCTTGATTTGCCCATCGTCTTTAATCATAATATTTTGTGGTTTTAAATCTCGATGAACAATATAACTATCATGAGCATGTGCCATACCATCAGTTATTTGTAACATGATATCAATCGCTTCACTAAGTGTTAAACTTCCCCTTTTCTTAAGAAGTTGTTTTAAAGTTTTTCCATCAATATATTCCATAACGATATAGTATAGTCCATTATCTTCACCAACATCATAAACTTCCACTATATTAGGATGGGAAAGACTAGATGCTGATAAAGCTTCCCTTTGAAATCTTCTTACAAATTTCTCATCACTTGATAAGTCTCCTCTTAATACTTTTATCGCCACATTACGATCTAGTATAGTATCATAACCAAGATAAACATTCGCCATTCCACCTTCACCAATAGTGCGAATTATTTCATAACGATTATTTATTTTTTGCCCCTTTGTTATCACTTTTCTTCACCCTCTTCGTCTAATTGCATGTAAGCAACAGAAATATTATCTGTTCCTCCACGGTTATTAGCCTTTCTTATTAATTTAATAACTTTATCTTCTATATCTATATCTTCATTTAAAACATCTTCTATTTGAGTCTGTTCTAACATATTAGTAAGTCCATCACTTGATAGTAATACCTCATCTATATTCATATCACAATCGAATATATCAATATCAACTTTTTCATTGGCTCCAAGTGCTTTCATTAAGACATTTTTCTTAGGATGATCTTTCGCTTCTTCTTCGGTTAATTCTCCAGCGGATACTAATAAGTTTACTAAGGTATGGTCATATGTTACTTTATGAAGTTTTCCCCCCTTCATAACAAATCCTGAGGAATCTCCTATATTACCAAATAAAATATAATCTTTTGTTACTATTGCTGCTACTAAGGTAGTTCCCATTCCTTTACTCTCCGGATGAGTTTTTTCATGTTCAAAAATCAATCTGTTAATGGAATCCACACTATCTCTTAGCCAAGAAGCAGCTTCTAGCTTATCTTTATGTTCAAAGCTTTCTTGGAAATGATTACCTAAGTAACTAATAGCAATATTACTAGCTACTTCTCCAGCTGAATGCCCCCCCATTCCATCAGCTATTGCTAACAAAACATCTCCTGACTTTTTATTTATTATTAAAACACTATCTTCGTTATGATCTCTTACTTTACCAGGATCTGTTAAACAAAATGTCTTCATACTTCCTCCTTCTTGCTTCTTAGTTGCCCACAAGCGGCACTTATTTTTGAACCAAACTCCCGTCTTATGGTAACACAAATATTATTCTTCTTAAGTATATCATAAAATTTAGCAATATTTAAAGTATTTGATCTACTAAACTGTAAATGTTCTGTCGCATTATATGGTATTAAATTAACATAAGCATTCATTCCTTTTATTAAGTTAACTAATTCTTTAGCATTTTCTTCACTATCATTTACATCTTTTAATAATATATATTCAAAAGTTACTCTTCTATTAGTCTTTTTAATATAGTAGTTAAGAGCATCCATTAGTTCACTAAGAGAATATGCTTTTGCAATCGGCATTATTTCTTTTCTTAGTTTATCGTTTGGTGCATGAAGAGATATAGCAAGATTCACTTGATAAGGGAAGTCAGCAAATTCTTTAATCTTAGGTACTATACCACAAGTAGATACTGTTATATGACGAGCTCCAATAGCAAGTCCTTTCGGGTCATTAATAATTTTTATCATGTTGCATAGGTTATCATAGTTATCAAATGGTTCTCCGATTCCCATTACTACTACATGACTTATTCGCATACCACAGTTATCTTCTATTAAAAGTATTTGTTCTACCATCTCTCCAGTTGTTAAGTTTCTCTGTTTCTTTCTTCTACCAGACTCACAAAACTTACATCCCATATTACACCCTACTTGGGAAGAAATACATAATGATAAGCCATAATCATGTTTCATTAATACTGCTTCTATATGTTCATTATCTTTTAAGGTAAATAAGTATTTTTCTACATCTTTATCTTTTTCTACTACCGTTAGTTTAACCGTTCCAAAGACAAAGTCTTTACTTATCATTTCTCTAAATTCTTTTTTTAGATTAGTCATTTCATCTAAATTAGTAACTCTTTTTTGATATAACCAAGTAAATAGTTCTTCCCCATAAAACTTCTTATATCCTTTACCTAGAACATAACTAATCATCTCTTCTTTTGTTAAATTATATATATTCAAGTTTATCACCACATTTCTACTATATTATAGCAAAGAAAGACTAAAATTAAAATTAATTTAACACCATATACGAAAAAAGACATTAATCTATCATCTGTCTTCACTTCCTATTTCTCTCTTAACTAAATCAATAGTATTTTTATAGTCCGTCATTTTTTCATCTAATCTTTTTTGACATTTACTAAATACGTCAACTAGAAAAGAAACATCATCCGTTTTCTGAGCTTTATATAAAGCTTCTTTATATTCTTTTTCATACTCATTATCAATTGCAATTAAATCAATATCACTTTCAATGCACTGCTTTAGTATTATGAATCTTCCTATTCTACCATTGCCATCTTGAAAAGGATGAATTAATTCAAAACGATAATGAAACCTTGCTATATCTTCTATTGTTGGATTCATAAGTTCATTCCAGTCCATTAGTAAATTAAACATAAGACTATCAACTTCATCTGGATAAGCTAACTTTAAATCAATATTTCTTAGTTTATTTTCATACTTTTTCCAACAACCAGTATTATGTATTTCTTCATCAACTGAATCTTTTTTTAATTCACGATGCCAATCAAACAACATAAATTTATCAAGTTTTTTATCACTATCATTTATAACCTTATCAAAAACATTTAATGAGTTCTTTGTTTCAATCACATCATCTAAGTAATGTTCACCTTCTACCTTTTTTAAAGATAATAACTTCTCTAAATTTTCCTTAGTAAACGTACTACCTTCTAAATGATTAGAATGATACAAAAACTCAATTTTCAAATCATCATATATTGAGTTTTTAATTGCTGATAATCTCTTTATTTCTTTTGCATTAAGTTTCATATTATATTACCTCCATTAGTTACTAATTAGTTTATCAAATTTATAGAAAAAAGTCTTAATCTTTTTTATCTATTTTTAACACTAAACCAATAGTTCATCTTTAAAACTTTCGAAAACTTATCAAATCAATTCCTTCAAACAATCCTAATTTTTTACTTTCCTTTAATACTAACAATTCTTTTTCTCTATTTAAATAACTAGTTACTGTTTTAGTGTATTCATCCATAAGACCTGGATGTGTCATTAATTCAACAACCACATTATCATTTTTATACTTTTCTATCAGTTGTTTTATACTATCAATACTAACATTATTAATCGTAAAATTTCTATATAAGAAATCAGGACATTTTATATTTTGAACATTATCATATTTTCTTATTGGAAGATTTAGTTTTTGAGCAATATCTACTATGGCCTGTTTAATATTGGGGTTATCCATTAGATGATGATGTGTATCTAAATGATCTATTTTTAATTTTCCATCACTATAATTTGATATTGCATTAACTTGTGCCATTATCTCATTATATGCATCTTGATATGTTAATTTTGGGTTTTCGATTTGCTCCTTATTATAGTAAAAGTAACCATTATTATTTATTAAATTATCATTTTTTAATATTGGCTTCCCAACTGTTAAATTAATATGTAATCCAATGCAATCAATATTATATTCAAGTGCTTTTTGAATAGCATATTCTGCCCAAGTCATATTTACCATAATAGATGTACTTGTTATATAACCTTCTCTTATTCCCAATATAATTCCATCACTTATACTCTTACTTAAGCCATAATCATCGGCATTTATTATTAGTTTCATATTTCCTCCTTAGTCAGAATTATCTTCTAAAAAGTATTTTACCATTCTCTCATAGTTATCTTGACTGTTTAAACAAATATCAATTAAATATCCTTTTTCGTTATTTGTTTGATATTCCTTTATACCTCTTATATAAAAATCTTTATTTCTATCTTCTATGTAAAAAGGCATAATATCATTATACAAACACTCTCTAAACATTATTATTCTACCAACACGTCCATTACCATCTTGAAATGGATGAATTTTCTCAAATCGAACATGAAATTCAATAATATCCTCTATTGTTTTATTAGAAATCTTATTATACCAATCTAATAAGTTTTTCATATCATCTGCTACATTATCAGGACTTGATGTTGTAATATTACCAACAAAGTTATTTTTCTTTTTATACTCCCCTACATTAAACCATTCTTTTTCAATATCTGTTAAAGTACCATCTTTTAATATAAAATGAAATTTCTTTATCATATCTATAGATAATTCATCATCAATAGTATCTAGCATATATTTAAATAATGTAAAATGATTTTTAGTTTCAGTAGCATCTTTTAAAACAATAACTTTATCTTTACTTGTTAAAATTGTACCCGTATCATAAATACTAGCAGTTTCATCTTGTGTTATGGTAGACCCTTCTATATAATTTGTACTATAGGCAAAGTCAAGTTGTGTCTTGTGATATAAATTACCTGATAACCCAATATTTTTCTGTTCAATTAAAGCTTTTTTTATTTTACTTACTTCCATTCTTTTCCTCATTATATTTTAGATTACTAACATACTCTATTCTTAACTTTACTTGTTCTACTATCTTTTCAATTCTCTCATTAGATAATAAATTATTCTTTGAAAGTATTTCTCTAACCTCATCTACAAAACCATCTAATTTATCAACATCAAACCAATCAAAATTTTTAACTAAATTAATCTGATTCTTTTCATATTCATCAAAAGGTTTAGTTAAAAAGAATTCCCCAACATACATATCATTTTCATCAAACCATAATGAACAACCATTATCAAAGATAGGTGCAACTCTTTCAAATTCTAATGTTTCCACATTTCTAATAACACCAAAGTTATTAAAGTGTCTATCTTTATTAGCTAAAATAAAGTCACATACTAACATTTTATCTACTAAAGCATTAGCATCTTTGATATGTAATCCATTTAGACATCTTATATAATGTTCATACTTGTTTTCAGATCCATTTTTTTCATAATACTCATTTATTTTCCAGGCTGGTATTAGTTCTGTATCAGTTGTGATAAAGTCTTTACATATTGATACAGCTCTTCCATTATCATAGATTATTTCATATTTTACATACTCATTATCATTTAAAAGTCTTTCATATAGTTTGGTAGCGATGACCTCATTAAAAGGTTCTTGATTTATCATCTTTCCCCCAGCTTTAACTAAATATCTATCCTTATTTATAATCTTCCATCTTTTAAGATAGTTACCATTACTAGTCATATCTGGCGTATTTAAGTTTAAATCTACTGAGGATTTTAAACCATCAAACAATAATTTACCAACGTCTTCCGAGAACTCATTATCAAAGAAATTTACATCTTCCCATAAAATATCTTCATCAAGCATCTTAACCCAATATTGATCAGAAAGTGATAAACAATAAGCTTTTGTATCTAACAAATCAAAACCATCTTCATCATAAATATTATTTCTTTCTAACAATTCCTTTAAACCATTTCTTGATGCTGGTATTTGTCTATTCTTCCACCACTTATTAAACTGATTTTTGTCTATATTATCATCTTTAATTAATCCAAAAGGTGCATAAGCTTCATTATCAGGATAATTTCTTTCAAACTTAACAATTAAATGTTCTTCATCATTATATTCAAAATCAAATACTTTTTTATTTTTATTCATTAAAGTAAACATGCTCATTCTAACACCTCATAACTATTAATAGTTTATCAAATTTATCTGAAAAAGTCTTAATCTTTTTTATATTTCAGACAGAAGAAATAAATTTAATTTGCTCACTCAAATGTAAGTTTAAAGTATTTAATAGTAAACTTAGTATTAGATTCATTTGATTCTACTGCTATAGTTCCCTTATCTTCTTCTATAATAGTTTTTGCTAAAGCAAGACCAATTCCTATACTATTAGATGTGGCATTTTCTCCCTTATAAAACCTTTCAAAAATATTCTTGATATCTCTTTTAGATATTCCATCACCAAAATCAATCACTTCAATCTTAGAATAAACTCTATTATTATCTATATTTATTATTATACTTGAATTATCTTTTGAATGTTCTATAGCATTTTTTATTATATTAGTTATTGCTTCTATTTGCCATTTAGCATCACACACTACTTTAGCATTTTCTAAAGTATTTAATTTTATATTTATATTTTTTAAATCACATAAAGTGGAAACATTCTTAATTGCTTCCACAACAATCATTTCTAAATCATTTTCTTTTTTTATAAAGTGTACAGTATTAGCATCAAACTTAGATAATTTTAAAAGTGCTTGTACTAAAAAATTAATATTTATAACATTCCTTTTTATATCAATAATAAAATCATTTCTAATACTAGAATCCATATCTGGTTCATCAATAAGATTATCTAATAACACTAATATACTAGTAAGAGGTGTCTTTAATTGATGAGAAATATCTTCTAATGACTTCTTTAGATTAAGTTTATCTTTATTAGAATTTAAAGCTGCTTCTTTTAACATTACAGCAGTCTTATATATTTCATTTTTTAAAATTGATAATTCATCTTCTGAAATTGTATCTATCTCTAATTCATAATTCCTTCTATTAATTTGTTCTATATATTTAATAATATCTTTTATATCATTTTTTCTTTTATAATTGTATCTAAAATATAATATACATAAACTAGCAATAGTTATTATTAGAAAAGACATATTAATAAGTAAAAAGGTATGATAGCTCTTATCATTTTCCAGTAGTACTGCTTTATTATCGATATCAATTCCATATTTAAGGAAAAAAGAAGCATCTGATTGTTTGTTACTATTTATTATTTCTATAATCTCTTTATCAGTTATTTCTGGATACTTGTCTTTAACTAATGTTACAATAGCACTAATTTTATTATTAAAGTTTTTAGTATAAGTTTTATATTCATAGATATTTAAAATTAGAAACATAACAAATAAACATATAAAGACAATTAAGGTAGAGGTAATATATTGTTTTAATCTAAGTTTATTCTTCATCTATTCTATACCCCATTCCTTTAATAGTAGTAATTATATTTGTTCCTATCTTTTCTCTTATTCTTTTAAAATAAACGGTTACTGTATGGTCATCAACATAATTACCAGTCCAATCCCAAATCTTATCTAATATGACATTTCTACTTACAACTTTATTTATATTTACAAATAAGAGATTAACTAGTTTTAACTCTAATGCGGTTAATTCTATAGGAGTATTATTTTTCATTAAAACTAATTTATCCATATCATAAGAAATATCTTTAATCTTAATAATACTTTTCTTTTTACATCTTAATAATATTCGATTAGTTCTTGCTATTACTTCCCTAGTAGAAAAAGGTTTAGTTATATAATCTTCTGCTCCTATATCTAGACCTTTAACAATATCATCTTCTTCATCTTTTGCTGTTAAGAAAATAGTAGGTATCTTTAAGTTTTTAATAGTATTTACAAATAAATCAAAACCATTACCATCAGGTAAAGTAATATCAAGGATAATTAAATCAATATTTGTATTAGAAAGTAAGTATTCTTTAGTATCTTTTATTGTAGTTTTAATAACTAGTTTATAATTACTTTTCTCCAAGGAATATGTAAGTCCTTTAATAATTGATTCTATATCTTCTACTAGTAAAATATTCATATTTGTAGCTCCCTTCATTAATATTATATCAAAATATAAGGAGCTGACGCTCCTTATCTAGATATTTTCATTTCTAATTGTTTCAATAGTATTTTGTTTATTAATCTTATTAAGAGAATACTTCATAATTAAGGAAATAAGTATAAATACTACTAGTATAGATATTATAATAGCAACTATAGGTAATTTATAAGGTATATCAGAATCTGAAGATAGGTAAATCAAATAAGATAACATTATTCCGATAAGTATACCAAATAGTAATGATTTAATACCCATAAATAAACTTTCTAATCTTATCATTCTTTTAAATTCTTTTGAAGTCATACCAATAGATTTTAACATAGCAAATTCTTGTTTTCTTAATTCCATATTAGTAGTAATAGTATTAAAGATGTTAGTTATTCCAATTAATGAGATTACAATAATAAATCCATATAGAAATATAGCAATTAAGGTAAATAAGTTATTCATTATTCTTACATTTTCTTCTTTATTATCAATATTATAACTTTCCCCATTTAAATAGCTATCAAGTTCATCCTGTAATTTATCAGCATTACTTGCTTTATAATAAATATCTAAGTTATTAGTTTTAGCTATCTTATCAAACATTTCATCACTAATTATTAAATAGCTGTTAGATAGATTTTTTAGAAGATTAGGTCCTATAGAAGATATAGCCCCTATTTCTAAGTTTAATTGTTTGTTAGTAGAGGTAATTACATCACCTTTATTAAAGTCATAAACTCTAATATTCTTTGTTATTTTATTATTGTTTTTATCATAACTAGTTATATATTGCTTATCAAAAAGTATCACTTTATCTTTTATATCATCATAGTTTAACCCTAATGATTTAATGTATTTATCATACTGTTTTTTACCTATAGCAAAAATAGTAATATCTTCTTCAGCATCATTTTCTTTTTTAGTACCAAAATATTCTAAATATTCTTTACTAGAATGAGAACCAGTAAAAGATAATTCACTATTTCTTAATATAGCATAATCTTCTACGCCAGATAAGTTAACTGTTTTAAGAAACTTACTATATGAATAATCATTAATTGCATTAGTACTTAACGAGATATTAAAATCAGATACTTTTAATTCGTTATTTACATTTTGAAAAGCTAATTCCATAAAGCTATATAAAGCGATAAATACAAAGGTCGAAACTGTTATTGATATAATGGTAGTTCTATACTTCTTCTTATTTCTTTTCAAATTCTTAAAAGATATTACGCCTCCTATACCAAATAGTTTTTTTATGTATTTAGGAGATTTTATTTTTTTAGAAGAAATTTTTAAATTAGCACTATTTCTAATAGAATCTATTTCTGATACTTTAGAAGCTCTTGTAGCACTTTTTAATGCTGAGAAATAGATAGTTATTATACCTAATATTATAGCTACTAAAATAGCATAAGTTGAAAATACTAATTCTAATTTAAAACCAGTTTGAATTACATCAGTTAAATAATAATTACTAATAATGATTAATATATAGGTAGCTAAACATCCTAAGATTATTCCCAAGGGTATACCTATTAAACCGAGGATAGTAGCTTCATAAAAAACATTTCTTTTTATCTGCTTTTTAGTAGCTCCTATACTTCTTAACATACCATACTGTCTTATTTTTTCAGTAATTGATATATCAAAACTATTTTTAATACAAAATATAGAGGTAAATACTATAATAACTATCACAATAGCAAGTACTTTTCCTAAGTCACCCATACTAGTACTTGAAATAGGATTAGTTTCTAAATCAATAAGATATTTATTCATATCAAACATATAAGTCTTTTTTAATTGTTCAGTTAGTTTTTCTGATTCTATTTCTTGATTATAGACTTTTCTAAATAATACTTGGGATACTCCTAAAATATTAGCAATCGTTTTATCCCAATTTTTTACACCATCTTTTGTAAACTTAGCATAGATATCTACATTTCCAGATAAGTTTTTACTATCTATATAGGTAATAAAGGTATAACCTGGAGCAGTATAATATTCAATATTAGTAGCAGGTCTTTCCATAATACCTACTATTTTATAAGTCTTAGTTTGCGTTTCAACTAACTGTTCACCAGCAGTATTTTGATACTTATCACTTTGATTTAGTTCGCTACCTTTAGAATCTATTCTTTTACCAACTTCTAGTGTAATACTATCATTAAGTTTTAAATCCAAGCGACCATTTGTTTTTAAATGGGTTGGTATAACTATCTCATTAGTATTTTCTGGTAATCTACCCTTAACTAATCTAACAGATAAATTATTAAGAGCGTCTTTAGTAAATCCTTTTAGATAAGCATAAGGTTTATCTTCATTTTTAGAATCTATTTTAGCATAACCAAGTCCTTCCGTTATATTTAATTTTTCAATATTTCTATTATTTATAAATTTATCAATATCACTAGTAGGAACATTATAAAAGGCAGTATGAAAGTCACCTTTGATAATGGTTTCATATTTTATTAAAGATTTAATTCCACTAGCATACATAGATGCTACTGCTGTAATTAAAGCTACTGATAACATAATACCAATAATTGTAACAATAGTTCTTTTTCTATTTAATTTAAGATTTTTAATTGTTAATTTATTAAGTAATGTCATAATTATACCTCCGAAACAATTTTTCCATCTTCAATTTTTATTATCCTATCAGCAACTTTTGCTATTTCCATATTATGAGTAATCATAATTATTGTTTGATTAAGTTCTTTATTAGATTTTTTTAATAATGCTACTATTTCATCACTTGATTTTGAATCTAAATTACCAGTTGGTTCATCTGCTAAGATAATTGTTGGATTAGTAATTATGGCCCTGCCAATACTTGTTCTTTGTTGTTGCCCTCCTGATAATTCATTAGGAAGATGATTTTTTCTATTTTCTAGTCCTAGTAGTTTTAATAGACTAGCTAGTCTTTCTTTATCAACTTCACGATTATCTAAGGCAAGGGGTAAAGTAATATTTTCTTCGACATTTAAGATAGGTATTAAATTATAAAATTGATAAATTAATCCTACTTGTCTTCTTCTAAATATAGCAAGTTTATCATCATTAAATTTAAAGATATCTTTTCCATCTATATATACCTTACCAGAAGTTGGTCGATCAACTCCACCTATCAAATGTAATAAGGTTGATTTACCAGATCCTGATGCTCCAACAATAGCGACAAATTCTCCTTTTTCTACTGTAAAAGAAACATGGTCTAATGCTACTACTTTAGTTGTATCTTTACCATAAATTTTAGTTAAATTATCTACTCTTAGAATTTCCATAAATTAATTCCTCCGTTTCTTATTAGTATTATATTATAGCTAAAGTTACAACTAAGTTACAAAAAGAAAAAAACAAAAAGTTTCTACTTTATTTGTTTTTCTCTAATAATTCTAAATATGTTTTATATAATGAGTTTTCATAACGATACTTAATAATATTTCTTTCTAATATCACTTATTACTTTTATTCCTTCATATTCATTTAGAATTTCATTAATAATATCATATATCTTTGAAAGGTCTATTTTAGGTACTATTCTTAATAATGCTTTATTACATTCATCATTTTCTAAACTTTCTATTTATTAAAATCTTTTATTTTCATAACTACCCCCTGTATTTTTTTAATATTGTTTCAAATTGACCATTTGTTATTTCACCTGATAATAGAAATGATTTAGAAAATGATTCTAATCCTTCATAAAGTCCATCATACATTTCCATATTACCTTCCTTATCATATTTTTCTAAATCTTTAATTATATTTTGCAAAAGTTTAGGCAATTCTTCTTTATTTATCTTAATAGAATGATCTATCATTTGATAATCTTTATCCATATACATCTTCCTTTTCTAAACTTATTCTATCATTTAAATCACAAGATGTAAATTATAAGAAAAGCTAAACATATAATGCTTATTCCCACTAAATAAGTTAATAAAATAGTAGTGGTACTAAAACCAGAAATATTCTTAGTAAATTCTTTTTCGTTTAACTTAGATTCTTTTTTAGTATCAATATCACTTAATAATTTATTAGCATAAGTACTATCAATGCCGTTTATAACTATAGAATTTTTATTATTTGCTATAAAATATAACATATCATCAAAGCTAGTAGCTTCCTTAATTGAATTATTATTAGCATAATAACTAATAGTTGGTTCTAACATATTGTTTACAAAAGAAAGATTAAAATCAAACTCATCAGTTGAAATAGTTCTTTTATTCTTATCATCGTCCATTAATTCCAACTTATATATACACTTTTTATCATCATTTTTTATATGAAAAGTTATTAATAAAGATTCTCCATCATTTTTTTCCTGATATAATTTTTGAGTTTTTTCTCTATTTTCTTGATATATATCTATTCCATCAATAGCAGTTAAACATTTATCTTTAATCTTTAATAATTGCTCTTTATTTTTATTTATACCAACATAATTATCTGGATTTTTATGTATAGATTCCATATCACTTTCTGTTATTAAGTTCCTCCCATAAAAGTCAAGCATATTAATGAACATTTTTCTATCTAAATAGGGATTTTCTAATTCTTTTTTACACTTAGCTTCCAAGAAATCTAGTAGTGAACTTTGAATATTCCCTAAAATACTTTGTTTATCAGTTAAGTCACTAATTAAATAATTAAATTCAATATTTCTAAATAAACTAAATACTTTATTTTCATCATTTATATATTTTAACAAATTGTTTTTTATTTCTTCTAAGCCTTTATTAGAAAAGTATGACTCCAGCAAAACATTAGTACCAACTATCATTTCTAATTGTTTAGCTATTTTCATTTCCTTAAAATAACCAGAGGTATACAAAGAAACAAAAGGGATAGCAGTAAAAGAAATAAGTTCTGTCAATCCTTCAGTTAAACCTCTATTATTATCATTTACATCAGAAAAAGGATAAGTATTAAAACCGCACTTAGATATGTTAGTTTTTCTATCATAATTTGCCGAAGCCATATGAGCTAACTCATGCATGATGCTTACTGCATAATTATTATATATAAAATCCTCATCATTAGAAATACTAGACAAATATTCTAGGTATTCTTTATTTATTGTAATATGATTACTAGTACAATTATATTCTCCTACCCCTTCTACAGTAGTATCTACATTATTACTTTTTTTTCTATCAAGACATTCAAAATTATAATCAATAGATAATGTTCTTATATTTCTATAAAAATTATCTCTAGAGTCTTCTGGTATCAATTTTTCTAACCATTCAAGAAAGGGCAAGATATAATCTTTTTTTTCTAGTACATTATTATCATTTAAACATTCTGTTAAATAGAGACTACTATATTTATGTGATTGTTCCCTGCTAAAAAAACTTTCAATTTTTTTCTTTTCTGACTTATCTAACTCAACTAACTTGTTATCAATTTTCTTTAATATTTTTATTTTCTTATCATCATAAATAATGACATAAGTAACACCATTAAATATAAAATAATTATCCATCTTTTCACCTACTCTTTATCTAAGAATAGCACAATTTTTTAAAGAACACAAACCAAATTATCAGCTTAAACTAACCCTTAATTTTTCTAAAATCTTCTTCTCCTCTCTACTTACTTTTACTTGACTAATACCAAGACTTTCTGCTACTTCTTGTTGTGTCTTATCAAGATAGTATCTATTATTGATTAAACTTTTCTCATAAGAATTAAGTTTATCACAAGCACTTTTTAAATCTAAGATATCAGTATCATAAGCTTTTTCTACATAACTAACTTTATCATATAAAGATAAATTATCTTCATTCCTATCATCTAAATGATAAACTGGCATACTTACTCTATCAACCATCTCTATCTTTTCTATATTCTCATTCATATAGTAAGCTACTTCATAAGTAGTTGCTTCCCTTCCAAACTCTTGAGTTAAATAATCTCTTGCCTCCTTTACTTTCTTTGAAAAATTATAAACATCATATCCTACTCTTATTTCCCTACTATTACTGACTTCTTTTAGCATCTCCCCTTTAATATAAAGACAAATATAACTAGTTAAATCACTTCCTTTACTTTTATCATAATGAGTTAATGCTTCTTTTAGTCCAATACATCCTGCTTGATAAAGATCATCTATACTAGCATAATTTTTATATTTGTTAGCCATCATATAGATTAACTTATCATACTTTAAGAGTAACTCGTCCATACCTCCTCCTTTCCTCTAAAGAATACTTATATATTTTTAAAAAGACAATCCATTCGACAAAAGTAGAATTTCTTTTTCTTAAGAACATGTAAAGTCTATCTCTTTTAGATAACTAAACGTTTTATATACTAGCTTTAATTTCATTTTCCCACACTCTTTACTCTTATACAGTTTTAATTCTTTCAAAGGTATGGTTGAACTTACTAAGATTTTATCCCAATCTAAATAATCCAGTTTAATGTCATCATAGAAAGTAAATAGCTCTTTCCGATATATTCTATCTATCTTTTCTACTTTATCTACTTTATATCCATCTAAGACTCTATTACTAGTTAATAATGTATCATTCTTTTTATATTTATATAATTTTCTTCTATACCTATATAATTTTTCTTTTTTTAGTAATCTATAATAGGGTAAATCATTATAATTAGTAGTAACTTTTACTTTCTTACTCATTTTTAGTCTAGTTAAATAATTAATTAATCTTATCTTCTTAGTTACTACTCCTTTTTCTTTTAACTTTATTTTTCCTTTTAGATAAACGTCATTATTTTCTATTAATAAATAATTATCATTAGAGTTTTCTAATACCATTAATTTTATTTCTAAAATACTATCTTCTATCTTACTTTTATTAAAGTAATAAGTATTATTATTAGATTTAATAATATTATTATTAAGTTTTATATCTAAAATAGTTATATTACTACTAGTTAATACTTTTAGATAATTAATTTTTTCTAGTTCTAAATAATGATAGTACGTTAACTCTTCTTTTAAGTAATTAGGACTATTTATCTCTTTAGTTATATATTTACTATACTTATCATAGATAAACATATCTGTTTTAGTATCATAGTCATCTGGTTTACTACTATAGTAATTATTACTAGTTTCCCCTTCTTTTCTTAAATAGTATAAATCTTCTTCTTTTATTATTTCTCTTGTCTTATCAGTAGAAGTATCTGCTACTAGATATGGAGTTTCTACTGTTTCAGCATAAACATTAGTAATAAATAAACATAAAAATAGATAAGTTAGCATAAGTACCTCCTTATCTATATTATTTACAATAAATTAATTTTTTTTAATCTTTAGCTTTAAAAAATAAAGTAAATATAAAGGAAAAGATTATTGCGGATGTTATTCCTGATGCCGTAAGATCAAACATTCCCATTAATAATCCTAAGAATCCAAAGGTTTCTGCTTTTGCTAATGCTCCATGAATAAGAGAGTGTCCAAAGGAAGTGATTGGTACTAGAGTTCCACCACCACAAGTAGCTATAAAAAAGTCATAGATTCCAAAAGCATCAAGGGCTGCTCCAACAACTACAAAGATACTTGTTATATGTCCTGGTGTTAATTTAGTATTATCAAGGATAAGTTCTGCTATTAAACAGATAGTTCCACAAAATAAGAATGAATATATAAAATACATTTAAATCGCCTCCAAACATACTAAATGTGCTATAGATAAAATTGGTTTCTTTTGATAGACAAAAGTTGGGGAAAATAAAGCACCAGTTGCTACTAATAATACTCTTTTATAAATTCCTTCATTTAAATCTTTTAATATTTTAGAATAAGTAACTAAAGCACTACAAACTGGTCCACTACCTCCAGCCATGACATCTTTTTGTTTTTCTAAATCATATAATATTACCCCACAATCATTATAGTTATTACCTAACTCTATCTTATATTCTTCCTTCATAAAGTCTTTTAATATTTCTTTACCATAAATTCCCAAGTCTCCTGTTACAATTAGGTCAAAGTCTTTAGGGGAATACTCACTATTTTTGAAATAGTCATTCAAGGTATGAGCCGCAGCTCCTGCCATAGCAGCACCCATGTTTAACGGGTCTTTTTGATTATAATCAACAATAGTACCAATTACTCCTTCGCTTACTCTTACTTTACTAGGTTTATTAGTAAGTAAAATACTAGCTCCTCCTGTTGCAGTAAAAGTAGCCGTCTTTGGTTTAGGAGCCCCATACTCTGTTGGATTTCTAAACTGTTTTTCACTAGACATATTATGCGATGAGGTAGCAGCGATGGCATTATTAATAAAACCACCATCGATTAGTGATGATGCAATTAATATTCCTTCAGCACTAGTAGCACATGCACTATATATTCCAAGAAAAGGGCTATTCATATCTAAACTAGAATAACAAGATGAAGTTATTTGATTTAATAAGTCACCAGCTATTACTATATCAATATCAGATTCTTTTAGATTTGATTTTTTTAGCACTAATTTTAAACTATCTTCTAATAATTTCACTTCTGCTTGTTCAAAAGACTTTTCACCGCAATATAAATCTTTCTTATAGCGTTTATCAAAGTAATTACTAAGGGGACCCATCGCCTCATAAGGACCTGCTACGGTAGCAGTATTATCTACATAAACATTCTTAAACTTAAAAATCATTTTAACACCTCTATTCCATAACGAATCATTCCAAATAACCAAGATGATACTATTCCATAAAGTATAACAGAACCAGCTAATTTAAAGATATTACTACCTATTCCATAGATTGGTCCTTCTTTTTTATAATCAATAGCAGCACTTGTCATAGAGTGAGCAAAACCAGTTATAGGAATAAGTAGTCCACACTTAGCTTTCTTAACAAGATTATCAAACACTCCAAGAGCTGTTAAGAAAGATGCTATAAATATCAGTGTTACTATCATATAAGTTGAAGCATCACTTCTAGAGATTGATAATATCTTCACATAGAAACAAATTAATCCTTCCCCAAGTACTCCTACTAAGCCACCAACTATAAAAGAAATTAAAGCAAATTTAGCTCTTTCTTCTTTAGGTTTATGTCTTTCTACTATTCTTTGATATTTCTTTTCTTTCATATTATTCACCAATAATAGTATGAGTAGTTTTTTTTAATATATACATTTTTATAAAAAGAAAAAAGCCTATTTCTAGACTCTTTATTAAACAATAGTTACATGATTTGTTCCACACTTATAAAACATTGCCACTACATCAGTTGATGAACCAATTACCCATTTATTAGAAACCATTATTTTTGTTAATTTACTACATTCATCAAACATTCCTCGCATATCTGTTGTTTTTGATGTATCAAAGCTTCTTAAATCTAGACTAGTTAAATTACTGCATTCACTAAATATCCAATTCATTATAGTTACCTTTGAAGTATCAAAGCTACTTACATCTAAACTTGTTAAACTGCTACATGAATGAAACATATACATCATATTAGTTACGTTTAATGTATTAAAGTTTCTTAAGTCTAAGCTAGTTAAACTGCTACAGCTATTGAACATACTATCCATATTTGTTACTTGGGATGTATTAAAGTTTCTTAAGTCTAAGCCAGTTAACCTGTTACAGTTGTAAAACATAGAACTCATATCCGTTACTTTTGATGTATCAAATTTACTTACATCTAGACTTGTTAAACTGCTACATTCATAAAACATCCTAGCCATATCTGTTACTTCTGATGTATCAAACTTACTTACATCTAAACTTGTTAATCTGCCACATTCAGAGAACATACTAGCCATATCTGTTACTTCTGATGTATCAAAGTTACTTACATCTAGACTTATTAATCTGCTACAACCAGCAAACATCCCCACCATATTTGTTACTTTTGATGTATCAAGGGCTGACAAATCTATTAATGTCATTTTATTAAAGCCAGAAAAATAACCTATCATATTTTCATTAGCGATAATTCCATCTTCACCTCCTATTGTTAACTTATAAGCATAATTAGTATCAGTTCCCTCAAGAGGTGTAGCGTATATTGTTTCTAAAATGTCTTTAGTTTCTCCTTTATTAGAATATATCTTCACATTAGTTGGTTCTGGTTCCAATACCTCATCAGTTTTTTCTACATAAGCCATTACTGAACCATCCCCTGCTTCTGATATATCCCAACTTTCTGTAGCTGTTGCTGGTACTATGTTATCTTTCTTAGTAGTAATACTAGTTATTTTTGACATGTAAGCATCAGTATGAAAGTCTGTTGATGGGTAATGGTAATTATTTAAATCATCCTGTGTCATATAAGCTTTTATCTTACTACCTGCTGGTGCTTCTTTTACCTTTCCATAAGCATTTATCTTAACACTAAATGATAAACCT
>OLNF01001237.1_pt1 | contig 22049 bp, 20 predicted proteins | sample 1673061 | NCBI WGS metagenome assembly OLNF01 (sample SAMEA3136751, study PRJEB25190) | human gut metagenome
CGTGCTGCACACAGCGCGGGTTTTCCTTAAGGTAACACCGCACAAATGAGGCGGTTGGCCGGCGAATGGATTTTTCGTCAGATGCAAATGCAAATTCCGAAGGTTTACTGGAGGTAAATCGAGAAATTTGCATGCCGCAGATGGCGGAAAAGGCATCGCCAGACGCGCCGCCGAATTGTGCGGTGGTGCCTTAGTTAGTGTACTGGAATTGCGTCCCTGCATCCTCACCGATTCGGCAGCAGCGTCAGAATCTCCTTAATCGACATGCAGTACGGATCGGCTTCGTGGCTGCGGCCGTGCTCCAGAATCACCTGCGCGGTCTTCTGCATCGCGGGGAAGGCGCTGCGAATCAGGTGGTTGGCGTGGATGACGATGTTCACGCCGTGCGCCGCGAGTTCATCCTCCGTCGTCAGATTATAGGTTGTGGGAACGACGACAAGCGGCGTTTTCGGGTCGTCCTTGCGGAAGGCGTCGCAGAAAGCGAACACCTCGTCCGGCGTTTTCGCCTTGGAGTGAATCATGATGCCGTCCGCGCCCGCTTTGACGTAGGCGTGGCAGCGGGTCAGCGCATCATCGAGGCCCTGTTCCAGAATCAGGCTCTCGCAGCGCGCGATAATCATGAAGTCCTTCGTTTTCTGCGCGTTTTTGCCCGCTGTGATTTTCTCGCAGAAGTCGGGGATGCTCGCCTGCTTCTGTCCCGCGCCCGTGCCAAACAGGCTGTTCTTCTTCAGTCCCTGCTTGTCCTCGATGATGACGGCGCTGATGCCCGTGCGTTCCAGCGTCTGCACGTTGTAGACAAAGTGCTCGACCAGCCCGCCGGTGTCGCCGTCCAAAATAATCGGCTTCGTCGTCACTTCCATGATTTCTTCCAGTGTGTTCAGGCGGCTGGTCATGTCCACCAGTTCAATATCTGGCTTTCCCTTCGCGGTGGAGTCGCACAAGCTGCTGACCCAAATTGCGTCGAACTGGCGGCGGCCCTTGGGCGTTTCGACGGTCGTCTTTTCGACAATCAGCCCGGTCAGGCCGTCGTGCGCCTCCATCACGGACAGGCACGGCTTGTAATGCAGCAGGCGGCGGAGGCGGCTCCGGCGCGTCTCCGGCAGGGAGAGCAGCTGATCAAGGGTCGAAAGCGTCTCCTCGGTCGCGGTGTGCGTGTAGGGGAATTCCACCAGTTTGCCGCCCCAGCCTTTGAGCGTCTCAATGACTTTTTGACGGATATTCGCCTGATAGCCGACGAGCCAGTCATCCCCATGCACCACAATGTCGGGGCGCAGGCGGTTGAGGATGTCCGTGTAATCCAGACTTTCCTGCACGACGACGCGGCTGACGTACTTCAGCCCCTCAAACATCGCAATGCGCTCCTCCAGCGGAATCAGCGGATAATGCTTGTAGCTGGCGACGACCTCGTCCGTCAGCAAGCCGACGGTCACTTCGCCCAGCTCCGCCGCGCGCTGCAAAATGCGGATATGCCCGTTGTGCAGAATATCCGTCGAAAAGCAAATGTACACCTGCTTCATTCAAAGTACCTCCTGACGGAATCGAGTCAAGACAACTTCCCGATCCGCCTGATTGTCGATTTCGGCGCAGAGCCTCCCGCCGCACTCCAGCGGATACAGCGGAATCTCCCCTGACACGGCGTTGAACGCGTTCTCGGCGTAGCACTTCACGTCCCCACGCTCCACAAAGCGCTCGATTTCGTCCATCCAGCTGGAAAAATCTGCCGCTTGCCAGTGGTACGCCGCCTGACATTCCACGCTGCCCGCGTCAAAGCAGTCCACACCTACGCGCCGGATGCGCCCGTCCTGAATCAGCGCCTTGAAGTCCTTGTCCGGCAGGGGCTGGGTGGAATCCACCGCCATCACGCTTCTGCCCGACGCTGCCAGCGCATCCATCACCGCCGGATGCAGCACCAAATCGCCGTGCAGGCTGATGACGTCCTGCCCGCGCAGCAAATTCCGCGCCAGATACATGCTGTAAATATAGTTTGTCTCCCGATACTTCGGATTATGGACGAAGTGGAAGCGGATGCCGCTGTCCAGCGATTCCAGATACGCTATCAGCGTATCCGCCAGATGCCCCGTCGTCACCACCGCTTCCGTCACGCCGATGCGCCGCAGCAGCTTCACCTGCCACGAGATGATGGTTTCCTGTTCGGTCAGGCGGCACATGCACTTGGGATGCTCCCGCGTTTCGTCGCCCATGCGCGACCCCAGCCCCGAATTGAGCAGCAATGCAATCATGCCTTTTCCTCCCGCAAAAATGCCATCAGCGCGTCACGGTTCTGGATGGGCGTCGTCGTCGGGCGACCCAGATCCGCGCGCGCGCCCACCGCACAGGCAACCTCCAGCATCGTCAGCTGATTCGCGCCTTTCGCTTCCTGCAGGGCAGCTTCCAGCGTCGCTTCATCCCGCGCGTTCAGCGTCCGGGGGTATCCAACCGCTGATGCGACCTTCGCTGCGCACAGTCCCCCTTCGCACACGGGCATCCCGCCGACCGTCTCATGCGCGGCATTGTTGATGACAACGTGGATGAGGTTCGCCGGTTTACGCTGGGCAATCACCGGCAGTGCGCCAAGGTGCATCAGCGCCGCGCCGTCGCCGTCCAAGCACCAAACGCGGCGGTTCGGCTTCTCCAGCGCGATTTCCAGCGCAATCATACTTGCATGTCCCATCGACCCGACGGTCAGGAAGTCACGCTCATGCCCTTCGCTGCGCTTCTCGCGAAGCTCAAAGATTTCGCGGCTGAGCTTCCCTGTCGTGGACACAACCACATCGCCCGCATCCATCGCGTTCAGCATGATTTCCGCCGCCCGCTCACGGGTGAGGGTGTTTTCGTTGCCGTACGCGGGCTTGAGCGAGCAGGTCAGCGCGCCTTTGCGAACGACAATCGCCGCGCACTGCCGCTGATTCAATTGTTCGCGCAGGAAGGCAAAATCCGCCGCAAACTGCTCCTCCGTCGTGTCCTTGCTGAGGATGCGGTAGGGGACGCCGAGAATCTCCAGCTGCGACAGGGTGATTTGCCCCTGCTTGACGTGCTGCGGTTCATCGTGCACACCGGGTTCGCCGCGCCAGCCGACGACGAGCAGGCACGGCAGCTGATACACCTGCGCGTCCATCAGCGACGCAAGCGGATTGACGGCGTTGCCCAGCCCGGAATTTTGCATATAGCACAGCGCGGGACGCCCCGTCGCGAGGAAATGCCCGGCGGCGAGACCGACCGCGTTTCCCTCATTCGCCGCGACAATGTGCCGGGGCGAATGAACGCCGTAGAGGGCGTAGAGGGAATCGCAAAGTCCTTTTAGCTGCGAATCCGGCACGCCGGTAAAAAAGTCAATGCCCGCCCCTTCGCAGGCGGAAAGAAGTCGCTGTGCATCCATGCAAAAAGACCTCCGTTTCTTCGCTTCTATTATAGCGGAAAGAGGAAACGGGGTCAAGTCCACTGTCGCTTTCTTCTCCTTTTCCCCTTTACAACACCCCTTCAAACCGCTATAATAGGACAAACAGAATCACGGAAGGAGCGTGTTCCACGATGTCCGAAGTCAAAACCCGCGCAGAACGCATTGCGCTTAAGGTTCGCCGGAAGCAGCGGCTCGTCCGCGTCGCGCTGGGCGAGGAGAAGGCGGATGTTGTCCTCAAAAACGCCGATTATGTCAACGTATTCTCCGGCACGGTTGAGCATGGCGATATTGCCGTTGCCAACGGGCTGGTCGTCGGCATGGCTGACCATTACGACGGCTTGATGGAGGTCGATGTCAGCGGCAAAATCGTCGCTCCCGGCTTTATCGACGCGCATATTCACCTGGAGAGCAGCCTCGTCAGCCCGACCTCGTTCGCGCGTGCGGTGCTCCCCCACGGCACAACCACCGTCATCACCGACCCGCACGAAATCGCGAACGTCTGCGGTATGGGCGGCATCGACTACATGATGGCGGCGACAGAAAATCTGCCGCTGGATGTGCATTTTATGCTCCCGTCATGCGTGCCTGCAATGGCGTTTGAGGAAAACGGCGCGACGCTGACATGGCGCGACATCAACGCCTATTTCGACCATCCCCGCGTGCTGGGGCTGGCGGAGATGATGAATTATCCGGGTGTGATGATGGGCGACCGCGCGACGATGGAGAAAATCGTCGTTTCACAGGCGCATCACAAGAAGATTGACGGCCACGCGCCGGGGCTGTCCGGCAAGGCGCTCAACGCGTACATGTCCGCCGGCGTCTATTCCGACCACGAGTGCGACACCATTGATAACGCATTGGAAAAACTGCGCAAGGGGCAGTTCATCATGATTCGCGACGGCACGGCGGCGCAGAATCTCGAAGCCCTCATGCCTCTGCTGACGGAGCAGTATGCGCACCGCTGCATGTTCTGCACCGACGACAAGCACCCCTACGACCTGCTGCACAAGGGGCACATTGACTACATCGTCCGCAAAGCGATTTCTCTCGGCGCCGACCCGATTCTGACCATCAAGGTCGCCAGCCACTACGCCGCGCGCTACTTCCTGCTGAACAACAAGGGCGCGATTGCGCCGGGGTACTTGGCGGATTTCGTCGTGCTGGACAACCTGCATGATGTGAATGTGGAGATGGTGTTCAAGCGCGGCAAGCTGGTTTACGACGGGCACGATGTGGAGATCGCCGCGCCGGACATTGACCCGGACATCCTCGCGGGCGTGCTGGACACGTTCCATCTGCCGGACGTAACGCCGGAGCAGCTGCGGATTGGGCGTGCGCCGCTGATTGGTCTCATCGACGGGCAGATTGTGACCGAAGACTTGGGGCACGCGGAAGGCGTCGATAACGGCATCTGCCAGATGACCGTCTGCGAGCGGCACCACGACACGGGGCATGTCGCCAGCTGCTACGTCCGCGGCTACGGGATTCAGCGCGGCGCGGTTGCGACGTCGATTGCCCACGACAGCCACAACATCATTGCCTGCGGCGTATCGCCGGAGGACATTGCCTTTGCGGTCAACGAGCTGAAAAAGATGCACGGCGGCATCATCGTCGTGGAGAACGGGCAGGTGCAGGCTCGTCTGCCGCTGGAGTTGGCGGGGCTGTTTACTGACCGTCCGCTGCCGGAGGTGAACGAGAAGTTAGAGCACTGCAAGGCGGCCGCGTGGGCGCAGGGCGTGAATCGCGGCATTGACCCGTTCATGACGCTTTCGTTCGCGAGTCTTCCGGTAATTCCGGCGCTGCGGCTCACCACCAAAGGGGTGTTCAATGTCAACACACTCACGTTTGTGGAGTGATATTCTGATTGATTTTCTTCTCCAAACTTGAGTTTTGGGCAATACCGCACAAATGAGTTGGTGCGATGGCGAATGCATTTTTTGTCAGATGCGATTGCAGAAATCGAAGGTTTACTGGAGGTAAATCGAGATTTCTGCAAGAAGCAGATGGCAGAAAAGGCATCGCCAGCGCTGCCGACGAATTGTGCGGTAGTGCCTTTGATGTTGCAGAAGGTTTCGCCTCTGCGGAGGCGAGGAGGGGGCTTTCCGCTCGCCCCCTCCACCCCTTCAGGCTGCACACCCATGCTTCTTGGATTCTATCGGAAGTTTTATGGTTAGTTTACCTATCGTTTTCCCAACCAACACAATAAACCTGTAACATGGGCGTGCGCTACGAAGGGGTCAAGGGGGCAATCGCAGACTTCGTCTGTTTCTATTGCCCCCTTGTCGCATCCGCAGACGCGAAACCTCCGCGCCGCAGACAAATTCTATTTTATTGAATAAACTCAATTTCAAAAAAGGAGCTGACCACCCTGATGCAACAGGAATCCAAAGCGCACCATCTTTGGACGCTCTTTTCTTCCATGCTCCTCATCAGCACCTTCACTTTCGGCGGCGGGTTCGTCATCGTGTCGCTGATGAAGAAGAAATTCGTCGATGAGCTGCATTACCTGACCGAAGAGGAAATGCTGGACATGACCGCCCTGGCGCAGACCGCACCGGGCGCGATTGCCGTCAACGGCGCCATCCTCGTTGGGCGGCGCATCGCCGGAATTCCGGGGCTGATTGTCGCGGTACTGGCGACAATTCTGCCGCCGATTGTCATCATCAGCATCATCTCTATGATGTACGCCGCGTTCGCCGAGAACGAATGGGTACGCGCGGTGCTGACGGGGATGCAGTCGGGCGTGGCGGCGGTCATCTGCGACGTGACGGCAAATCTTGGCGGCAAGGTCGTGCAGTCGAAGGATTGGCTGAATCTGCTGCTGATGGCAGGCGCGTTCGCGGCATCCGCCGTCTTTCACGTCAACGTCATCGTGGTCATCCTCGTCGCGGCGGCGATTGGCGTTATCCGGGCACTGCTGGCGCGAAAGGGGGGCGTATCCGCATGATGGTGCTGTTCCTCGTCTTTTTCCAAATCGGATTGTTCAGTGTCGGCGGCGGATATGCTGCCATGCCGCTGATTCAGTCGCTGGTGGTGGAGTCGCACGGCTGGCTGACGATGGCAGAATTTACAAACCTAATGACGATTGCCGAAATGACCCCCGGCCCGATTGCGGTCAACTCCGCGACATTCGTCGGGATGCGCTGCGCCGGACTACCGGGGGCGCTCGTCGCGACGTTCGGGTGCATCACGCCGTCGCTGATACTCGTCACGCTTCTTTCCTATTTGTATGGGCGATTTCGTTCCGGGCAAACGATGCAGAACGTGCTGGGCGCGCTGCGTCCCGTGGTCGTCGCGCTGATTGCGTCGGCGGCGCTGAGCATCGTGCAGGTCGCGGCGGTGAAATCGGGCGGCGGCGTGTCCATCGTCGGCATTGTGCTGATGGTCGCGGCGTTCCTCGTCCTGCGCTGGAAGAAATGGAACCCAATTCTGGTGATGCTGCTCTGCGGCATCGGCGGCGCGGCGGCGCACGCGGTCGGCTGGCTGTAACGAAAATCTTCCGAAACCATTTGTCCGCCCTTGACGGGGATTGGTGCGTGTGCTATACTCCAAATCGAAGCGGTTAGTTGCAATTAACATGTACTGCGACCGCATCCTGAGTATCTTCCCCAACGGCACGCTGAAACTCGTCAACTACAGCAAGCTGAAGGAAGGCGACTATGCTGCGAAGCTGATGGAGGGCGTTTCGCCAAGTGTGCCGATGCGTTCAGGCGTGCTGGGCGTGTTTGCCATCGTTGCTGGAGTTCTGCGGATACGCGGCACTGGCAGCGTATGCGTACCAGAAAGCCCCGGTGTACGGCGCAATTCTGTTCGTCGGCACGACGTTCGCGTGCATCGTCAGCTCCGCGTATCACTTGAAGTGCGGGCTGGCGGAGTACATGTTCCTCAAATATGGGCGGGACGAACGTGCCAAGGGTATGATGCTTGACCTGATGGGCAGCGGCGCATCCCTGCGCCTGTGTTCTTTGGGAATGATTACGTTCTACATCACGCTGATGGTTGCTATCATCACCGGCGCGATTGGCTTCCCAATTTGGGCGCTCGTGTTCACGATTCTCCCGATTTTCATCGTCATGTTCCCCCTGCAAATCGTCGGCACGCTGCATATCGCCGCGATGGTGTCAATGCTTGGCTGGATGTTCCTGATTTAACCGCAAAAGGACTGCTGCGCGGGCACTTTTCTCCGCTCACAGTCCTTTTTCTGCGTTCGCCCTCACTCGCGCGGATTTTTTGCAAAAATCACGACAATTCCCTTGACAAACGCCCCGATTCGCGCTATAATAATCAATGTTGCGGATGACCCGCCGCAATGTGAGCTTCATATGGAGAGTTGGCTGAGTGGTCTAAGGCGCACGACTGGAAATCGTGTGTGGGCTTATACCCCACCTAGGGTTCAAATCCCTAACTCTCCGCCAGATTAGCATCGGTTCGATAGAATCGGTGCTTTTCTTTTGCCCTCGCAGCAAATCCCCCCCAGTCACCAAAAAGTGCCTCGCTAATAAAAAAGTGCGTACTTGCGCCCATATCAGAAATGGTGTATTCTTTCATCGTGGCCACAAGATAACCCCTTTCCCCGAACGCCCCACCTTGGAGGAACCCATGAGGAAACTGATTTCCCTGCTGGTGATGATTTTGCTGCTGCTGTCCGCTGCGCTGGCGGAAGTGAGCACCCCGACCTGCACCACCGTGACGCTTGCAACCCGGCAGCGTCCGCGGCGGATTTCACCACGAAGATGTACGAGGTTTTCCCGGACTATGCGGGCGAAAACCATCTGGAAATGACGGCTGGATTCCTGTTCCCGGCGGAGTAAGTAAGAAAAGACAGGCTGTTCGAGCGTTTTGCTCGGACAGCCTGTTTTTTGTCAGTATCCCGCTTTCTGCAATTCGTCCAGCAGTGCGCACTTGCGCTTGTAGTCCCTGCGCCACTGTTCAGCAAGGTCAGCAATTATCTGTCTTCCCTCGTCGGTGCCTTTCATGCGTTCCAGCTGCTGGATGACCTCGCAGTAGGCGGCGCGCGACGAAGCCGCTTGCATAGCGCGATTCACCATGTTGCGGTAGAGTGCCAGCGTGCGGGCGGAATCCCATGCCATCAGCGGTTCAAAATAGGTACACAGTCCCTCAAAATTGCCGTGTTGCTGAATCCGCTGGAGCAGCTGCTCCCACTGCTCAATGGATGCCAGCAGGGGCAGGCGGATAGTGCTTGTCGTCGGCAGTTTCAGCAAACGTTCCGCCTCGTCGCGCCACGCATCGGCGGGAAGCGTCGCTCGAAGCGCATCAATCTGCTCCATGCTGTACTGATTGTACTGCTCAATGTACTGCCGAATCTCCCGCTGCGCAAGGTCAGGCTGATTCGCGCGCTGATAGAGCAAAATCAGCTGTTCGCGGCGCTGCTTGCATGGCATATATTCCCCGGCGAACGTCTGCAAATCCGCCTTGACCTGCTCGATGGCTTCCGTCCACTTTTCCGCCGCCATCAGCGTTTTCAGCGTCCGGTCATGCGCATACGGCACATCCCAATGCGAATGCCAGAAGCCGATGATGTCCTCCTGCGAAGCGTGCAGCTGCTGCATCGTTTTTTCACGCTGATTCAGCAGGTTCACCATCGCGCCTCCACCGCGTTCCTGCGCATTCAGCTTCCATTCGGCAATTTTCTCGTCGAGCAGCGCAAGATTCCGCTGATGAATCGCTTCGTCCCATGGATACGAAAACAAGAACGCCAGCGGCGCGGTGAAATACGGCAGCGGCTGCCACGTCCGGAATGCAGCGGCGAACCACTCGTACATTGCCGACTGCTGGGCAGGTGCTGCGATGGCAAGAATCTGCATCCATGCATCGCGGCAAGCGTCTTCGATATCCTCCTGTTCAAGAATTTCATCGGCGGATTCAAACATCATTGCCGTGTCGCAAACGAGTTCAAACGCCAGCATCGCATGTTCCGGTGTCAGCAAATCAGCCAATTCCGCGTCCATCAGCTCCAGCAGTTCCTGAACGGGTGATTCCTCTTCTTCGTCATATTCCGCGTATTCGTCATACTCGTTTTCGGAATAGCGTTCGGCGGCGTGAAGCGTCTGCGTCAGGGTGCGCTGCCAATTGAGGCGGCGTTCATCCGCACGGACAGGTGCATTTCCCTTGCACAGCATCAGCCGATTTCGGAGTGCTTCGTCCTTTTTCAGCAGCGGACGAAGAAAATCCCGAAGCGTTTCAGCGGACAGGCTGTTCAGCTTCTTCTCCCACTCCGGCGCGGGCAATTCCGCTTCCGGCAGATGGGTCGCCGCAAAGAGAACCGCCGCCATATGCTTGCAGTTTGCGCCCTCTTTCGCAAAGGGGCAGGTGCAGGACAGAGTTGCCACGGCATCGCCTGCCAGCGTAATCTCAACCCGATACAGCCGCGTGCCTTCTACATCAGCAGTGATTTTCTCCTGCGTGCAGTGCAGATTTTTCACTGCCCCGGCACGCCAGTAATTGCGCCCGCGCGTAATCATCTTCGAGATAAAATTCTCTTTCCAGTCAGTGATGTGCATCGGCATTCCACCTTTTGCAAAACAGGCTGCCCGTTTTTCTCGGACAGCCTGCTTGCTTATTCCTTCGTCTCAATCTCAATGCCGCGTTCTGCCAGCCAGTTCGGCCAGTAGTCGTCGGTGTAGAGCAGTGCCTCGCGGGTGGAAGGCATCGGGGGCAGCGAGCCGCCCGTGGCGTAAATCAGCGCGGAAATCGGCAGAACGGTGTAGCCCTGCTCCTCGTAGTAGGTCAGGACAGCATCAAGAATTTCCCAGCTGTGATTCGCGTCGAGATGGCAGAGCAAAATATTGCCGGGCGCGAGCTTGGCGCGCGTCGTACCGTTCTTGATGCACTCCTCCACCGTGTATTTGCCGATGGAGTCCTTCGTGCTCATGTTCCACAGCACGCACTCCATGCCTTCCGCGCGCGAAACGCTGATGACGTTGCTGTTCACGTCCCCGTACGGCGGGCGCATCAGGCGCGGCGAGACGCCCAGCGTTTCCGCCATGGTCTCCGCCGGAAAAACGATTTGGCGCATCATGCTGTATGGCCGTTCCTTCGTCAGCTGCGGATGCGTGTTCGTGTGGTCGCCGATTTCATTGCCCGCCGCCAGCACGCGCTTGGATTCCTCCGGGAACGTGCGGACGAAATAGCCCGTCATGAAGAAGGTGATATTCGTGTTGTGCTTCGCCAGCACTTCCAGCACCTGATCGGTGTTCTTGCCGCCGAAACCGCAGTCCATGCCGATGCCGACAAGTTTCCGCTCCGTCTCCACGTTCTTGACGGCGCGCTGTCCCTTCGCAACGACGGTCAGGTAACCGCCATCCGCCACACAGCGATCGCCCAGCCACACGCTCAGGCGAGTGTATCCCTCCATATCAGCGGTTGGGGTGATAGAGAAGCTCATGTCGCCGCTCGGATTCGACCACTTCGCTTCCGCCAGCACTGTACCCTTGTCATCGCGCAGCTGGAAGGTGTTGTTGCCCTTGACGATGGTGGATGAATTCGTCACCGTCATGCGGACACTCATCTTCTTGCCCACCGTGCCAAAGTTGATGCCCAGATAGAACTGCACGTTCGGCAGGCGCTGGATGGTCAGCGTGTGCTTGCCCGCACCGGTGTAGCCGTCGCCGCTCTGCAGTTCAAAAACGACCTTGCCGCGTTCCTCCACCACCTGCGTCGGAACGGTCAGCATGGTACTCTTCTGCCCTGCCGGGATGACCACGGAATACGCGCCATCCAAGCCGTCGCAGGTCAGGGAAACCGTCAGGTCTTTGTCGCTTGCGGGCGACACGTTCAGCTTCAGCGTATAATCATAGCCGCCGTTGATTTGCCCGTTTTTCTCGGCAAAGGTAACTTTCACGCCGTCCGCCAGCGCGACGGACATCAGCAGCGCCAGCATCATGCCCAGCGCACAGAACCATTTTTTCATGTGCAGCCTCCATTGGTCGTCGATCGTTGATATATCTGCTCGGACATACACGTCCACTTCTATTATACCATTGATTGAAAAGGAACACAAGTGCAAAAAACGCCGCTCCGCTTAACCATATTCAGTCAGCGGGGCGGCGCGATGTGTCAGGGGATTACTGCTCTGCCAGCTTGTTCAGCATCTCAACGATGCCGCGGCTGTTCTCCAGCTGATTCTCCATGCCTTCGACAATCTGCTCTTCCGCAGTCGTCTCATCCGCATCCGCGTGCAGGACAACCGGCAGCTGCTTGCCGACGAACTGCTCCGCGAAGGCGTCCAGCATTTCCTGCGTCAGACCTTCGATTTCATTTTCCAGCGTCAGCTTCAACTCCGTCACCACATTGTTCGCATCCAGATGCAGTTCAACATCAAGCGTGTATTCGTCCGGCAGCATAGACGTGATGGTGGTGGTAAGAACTCTTCCTTCAGCAGCGGGTTCTTCCGTCGCGTCAGGTTCGGCGGTGGGTTCTTCCGTCGCGTCGGGTTCGGCGGTGGGTTCTTCCGTCACGTCCGGTTCGACGGTGGGTTCTTCCGTCGCGTCAGGCTCAACAGCAGGTTCTTCCGTCACATCCGGCTCAGCGGCGGGTTCTTCCGTCGCGTCGGGTTCGGCGGCGGGTTCTTCCGTCGCTTCGGGCTCGACGGCGGGTTCTTCCGTCGCTTCGGGCTCGGCGGTGGGTTCTTCCGTCGCGTCGGGCTCGGCAACGGGTTCTTCCGTCACAGCGGGCTCGACAGCGGGTTCTTCCGTCACAGCGGGTTCTTCCGTCGCTTCGCCGTTCAGCGCGCTCTGCGCCAAGCCGAGGTTCTGCATCAGCTCATCCAGCTGGGCGGACACGTTGTCGAGGTAGCCCTGCGCCGCCGCCTGATTCGCCTTTGCGGTGTCCAGTTCAGCGGTCAGCGTTTCCACCTGCGCCTTGTTCGCTTCGTTTTCGTCGTTCAGGACAACCAGCTGGGCTTCCAGTTCCGCCACCTTTGCGGTGGATTCTTCCAGCACCAGCTGCGCTTCGCGGAGGTCATTCTGCGCGGTGGTCAGTTCCGCCTGCGCCGTCTCCTTGTCGGCAATGGTCTGCTGAAGTTCGGTGTTGCTGGCGGCCAGCTGACCGTTGACCTCATCCAGCTGACTGGACAGGTTATTCGACCGCACGAACAGCGCGACCATCACGATGACCGCCACGACCAGCACGACGATGAGTGCAAACAGGGAGACTTTCTTCTTCTCGCTGTTTTCCGGCGTGTTCTGTGCCGGTGTCTGGGACTTGTTTTCGGACATGGGAACTTCCTCCTTGCTTTGTCAGTCGAATCTCAGGCTGTGAATAAATGCGGCTGGTATACGATTCCCAAATGCGAATGCGCAAGCAGATAGCGCAAGTGAATTGGGGAATAGGCTCACTCCTCTGCCTGCCCAAGGAGCTGCCGTGCGGCGTCCACCTGCGCCTGAAGGGATGAAAGCGTCTTTTGCAGCGTCTCCACCTCTCCGATCAGCTCACTGTCCGGGGTCCGAAGGAGAGCGAGCTGCTGCGTGAGCGTTTCCGCCTGCGCCGCTAATTCCGCATTCTCGCTGCGGAGCGCCTTGCGCTGGGCGCGGAGTTCCTGCTCGCGCGCGGACGCTGCATCCGCTTCGGGCTGCACCGCCTGCAATTGCGCCAGCGTTTCCGGCAGGTCAACGTCGATTTGCGCGCGCTGCGTCTGCTGGAGCTTCAACCGCGCCAGACTTGCATCCAGCTGCAATTGCGTCAGCCGAAGCTGCTCGCCCTGCTGCGCCAGCCGAACCGCCAGCACACACAGCGCCACGCACACCACACACATCACCGCGACAAAAATGGCACGAAATCCCTTGGAAACTTTCGGCAGCATGCTGCTTCCTCCTCTTCCAGTCTCGCCAACAGGGAGCCTTTCTATTCACTATTGTAGCATATTCCGGTACAAATTGCAAAGCAAAAGCGCTGAAAAATGCCGCTTGTTCGGCAAATTGTTACAAATCATTCATTTTTTGAGCCGCGTCAGCGAGACTTTTGGCGAGATAGTCCAAATTTTCCTGCCGGCAGACGGTATCGCAGGAAGTGTGGATGCGCCCGGTGATGAGTCCCACCCCCGCGCTGTGGTGGTATGCCGATACACCCACCCCGCACACGAACCGCCGATAATCGCCCGCGCCTTGCACACCCGCGCGCCCGAAGAACTGCGTCGACACGCCGGATGCCATTGCGTTTTCTTCAAGGGATTCGCGGACGGCGGCGTATTCCGGCTTGTCCTGCGCCATTTTCGGGGCGCTGATGACAAACGTGTCGCCATCCCCGACGCAGTTGAGGTCGACAAGCAGCTTCATCGTCTGCACTTCGACGTGCTGTGCGCCGTAGCTCTTTGCGCCGCGGCTGCCCGTCTCCTGATGATCAAAGAGGATGAACGCCGTCTTTTCGCGCACTTCAGGGGACAGGCGCTGCATCGTCTCCAGCAGGGCGGCAATGCCGGATGTGTTGTCATTGACGTTATGCTTGTTCGCCGCGCCGAACATCATCAGCAGCATCAGCGCCAGATAGGCGAAAAAGAACGTCAGGATCAGCCAATCGCCGCTCTTCGTCGCCAGCCCGACTGCCGTGCCAATCAGCAGGGAAATCAGCAGCATTCCCAGCAGCACCGCGCCCTGTGATAGAATATATACTGGGAAATTCCGGGGAATGCGCAAATCGGGTATGCCGATGGTCGCCGCCGTATCGTAGTGGGCGCTGATGAGCAGTTCGGCATTTTGAGGGTCGCCGGCGACGATGTTGCGGTGGCGCAGCTTGTCCTTTCGGTTCATGCCGTCCACATAGGGGCGATACCCCATTTCGCGCATCTTCGCCATCACCCACTTCTCGAACGCCCGCTTCTGCGCCGTCGTTTTGCGGATGGGGAACTGCGCGTCGATTTCTTCGCGTATGGTCATGCTTGCTCCTTCCCGACGACCTGCCGGAGGACGGCTTCCACCGTGTCCGCCACGCCCTGCAGGGTGATTTCGTCGTACGTCGTGTCATGTTTGGTATGAATTTTGCTGCAGTACCAGCCTACATGCTTTTTCTTGCGGCAGGCACAGATACCCACGCCGAGCTTGAAGTGCTTCTGGTCGGAGGAGAAATTGCACTTCTCCATGTCGCCAAGGACGACCGGAATACCGCTGCTTTTCCGCGCCGTCTCGCCCAGTGCCGGATACTTCTCCCGTGCCGCTTTCGGCACAAGCATCAGCATGGCTTCCCCCACGCCGATGCAGTCCATGTTCAGCACAAGCGTCTTTTTTGCCACCTGCTTATGCGCTTTCGCCAGCCCCGATGCGCCGAGCAGCCCCTTCTCCTCGTTGTCGAACAGCACGAACGCAATCTCCTCCGGCTTTTCCGCCGCGAACGATTCCATCAGCGCCAGCACCCCGCACACGCCCGACGTGTTGTCATTGACGTTGTGCGGATTCGGCACGCCCGCCAGCAGCAGATACATCATCAGGCAGTACAGCCCAATCAGCGCCTGAACGAGGTAGAACATCGGGCGATTCATGGGGAGCATGACATTCGGCAGCCCGACGGTTGCGGGCGTGTCGTAATGCGCCGTAACAAGCACTTTCGCCTTGTCCACATCGCCCACGACGATATTGCGGTTCGTGCAGATTGCCTTGTTTTCCTCCATCCTCGCCGTATAGCCCATTTCCTGCGCCTTTTGCAGCACATACTGGCGGAACTGCGCCTTTTGTACCTTGCTTTTGCGCACCGGAAACCGCGCATTGACCTCCTGCATCCAGCGATTCGTATTCACTTTTCCTGCTCCTTTTCCGTGTACGGCACGACCTCCACCACCGTCAGCGTGTCTCCCTCGACGACAAAGCGAATATCCACCTCGCCATACGGCACGCCATACACGCGCTTTCCGTCATGCTGATACGCCGGGCGCGGGTCTTGCGCGAGCAAGCCCATCACGGCGGGCAGATTCTGCTTGGGAACGTACTTTTTGAGCTTCTCCGGAAAATCCACCGTCAAGCGATGGCGTTCGGTCTGCTCGGTGAACCCGCCGACGGCATCCGGCACGCTGTCCACATACGGCAAGTACGGCTTGATGTCCACAATTGGCGTGCCGTCCATCAAATCCGCGCCGGAGACGACGAGCGTGATGCGCCCGTTCTCCTCCTCCATGCGAATCAAGCGGACAACCGTCAGACCGATGCGGTTCGGGCGGAACGGCGAGCGCGTCGCGAACACGCCCAATCGGGTATTGCCGCCCAGCCGCGGCGGACGCACGGTCGGCCGCCAATCGTCCTGCTGCGCGCGGTCGAACTCCCAGAGCAGCCACAGGTGGGAGTAATCCTCAATGCCGCGGAACGCCTCGCGGACGCTGTACTTTTCCGCCATCACGACGCGGGAAATCACCTCCGGCACAAGCCCCGACTGCCGCGGCACGCCGAATTTCTCCCGAAAGCCGTTTTCGATTCGTGCAATGATTTCCATTCAGATTCCTCCCCTTTTCCATACGGGATAAGTATAGCCCACCCGCGCCCTCCCGTCAAGGGGCGGAAGCAGAAAGGAATTTCTGTCAGTTTTTCTTGATGGCAAGAGGATTTTTCTTGGTTGATGGAGAATTATATTCGCAGGATTTCGCGCCTGCGGGCGCGAGGAGGGGGCTTTCCGATCGCCCCCTCCACCCCTTCGGTGCCCTTCCATGTAACGGTGTGGTTATGCTTATAAAAAGGAACCGAAGGCACACCAACTAAAAAACTTTCGGCAAAAATTTAGTAGGAAGTTGGCGACGGGCGAAGGAGTCCAGAGGGCGACCGCAGACTTCGTCTGTTCTCATTGCCCTCTGGTTGCCGCAATAAAGACCAGTATTGATAAAGAAGTCAACTTTGCTCCCCGCAAATAAAATAAAAGAAGATTGCAAGGAGGTGAATCCCCTTGGTAGAAGCCCGCCACATTACGATGGATTTCCGCATCGACCAGAACCGCACCACCAACCTCAAGGAGTTTGTCGTCGACGCCCTCCACCGCCAGACGCATACCACCACCTTCCGCGCCCTCGATGATGTGTCCTTCACCGCCGAAAAGGGCAGTGTCACCGGGCTGATTGGCCATAACGGCGCGGGAAAATCCACCCTGCTCAAAATCATCAGCGGCATTTACCCGCCCACCAGCGGCAGCGTCACCCTGCAAGGCACGCTCGTTCCCATGCTCGAACTCGGCAGCGGCTTCGACGCGGAACTCACCGGGCGGGAGAACATCTTCCTTAACGGCGCAATTCTTGGCTACCCGAAGGATTTTCTGCACGACAAAGCGCCGGAAATCATTGCATACAGCGAACTCGATCGTTTCATCGACCGCCCGCTGAAAACGTACTCGTCCGGAATGCTCGCGCGTCTGGCTTTCTCCATCGCCACCGTCGTTCAGCCTGATATTCTGATTGTGGACGAAATTCTTGCCGTCGGCGACGAGCGTTTCCAGCGCAAGAGCCGCGCGCGGATGCTTGAGCTCATGTCCGGCGGCGCGACAGTGCTGTTTGTCAGCCATAATTTAAGCCAGATTCGCGAACTCTGCGACCGCGTGATTTGGCTGGAGCATGGCAGAATCCGCGCGCAGGGCGATGCAAAGTCCCTGTGCGACGCATACGAAAGGGAGGCAGCCCCATGAGTGAGCAGACGCCGCGCCGACGCCGGGCTGACCGGGTGTATACGCCGGAGGAAAACGAAGCCGTGCCCTGCCGCCGCCGCATGAATGCGGACGAACCCCCGCGCCGACGCCGAACGCGCGAGTATTATTCGCCTGAGGAGTTCATCCCGTACCCTGTGGAGGATTCGTTCGATGCCATGCCGCCAGACATCCCGTTCGATGTGCCTCCGGACACGCCGTCCGCGCCCCCGAAACGGGAATTCCGTCTGCCGCCGCTGGGCGAATCGCTGCGCAAGACGATGCAGCTGCTCCGTTCTGCGCGCCCGGATTTTCCCTTCCACAGCCCGCATGGGGTCGGCGACTTGCTGAACATGCTGCTGGATGCGCTGCTGTGGCTGCCAAAGCTGACAGTACATTTGGCGCTGTATGCCTGCCGTTACCTGCGTGCATCCGTCCGCTATGCCGTGGAGGGCGCAACGCCGCTCTGGCAGGCGTTTCTGCTCCGCCCGTACAGTTGGGCGGGGTTCTATCTGCTGCTTGGGGGGCTGGCATTCGGCGGTGTTCATCTGATGTCGCGCGGGTCAACGGGCGCATCGTTCGCCGGGTTCGTGCTGCTGCTCGCGCCGCTGGCGTGGGGCATCGTGCTGGGCTGGGCGGCGGCGAACGCGCTTCACCGGCACTGCTTCTTCTCCCGGTGGACGTTCGTCGCGCTGGAAGTGCTGTGCGTCCTCGGCATTGCGGGCGCTGCGCTGGGCTATCCTATTGCACTGCTTGCGTCGGCGCCGCTGCCGCTGTGGATGCTCACAGGCGCTCTGCTCCTGCGCCGCACGACGCTGCGCTCCTTCTCCCCTGCCGCCATCGTCGATTTCTTCCAGCGCCTGAAGCCGCGCTGGGAACTGCGGCGAATCGGGCTGCACACGGCAGCGACCGTCAGCTACACTGCACCCGTCAAACGCAATCGCTTCTTTATTGAGCTGCAATGTACGCATCCGAGCACAGGAAATGCGCTGATTTTGTTTCATACGTCCACCATTGAACCGGCGCTGGGGCAGAAGGTGCATGTGATTCTGCATCCGACGGAGGAAGACATATATGAAGTGGACTTGACGACGAGCATTCCGCGGGTAAAGATTCGCAAGAATGACTTGTGGCGGAATCGGGAATAGGATAGCATCGGAGGTATCAGCATGGAATCATCCCTCAACATCCAGAAAATCGTCAAGCCCTCCTTTGCCGTTATCGGCATCGAAGGCTCGACAGACGACGGCGAAGGCTTCATCCCCATGCTCTGGTCGGACGCAAACGCCCACTTCGACGAAGTCTCCCCCGTCGCCAGCCGCGACGAAAACGGCGCGCTGCTCGGCATTTGGGGCGTGATGAGCGACGAAACCCGTTCGTTCCTGCCGTGGACAGACGGCTTCTCGCGCGGTTTGTACCTCGCGGGCGTGGAATGTTCCATCGACGCGGAAGTGCCGGACGGATGGACGAAGTGGGTCGTGCCGGGGTATGAGTACCTCGCCATAGAGAATCGCCGCGCGGACACGTTCAGCCGCATGGTCGATTACTTCCGCGAAAATGGCGTGAAGCTCGTCGGCGCGGTGCAGGAATTCACTGACCCGAAAACGCAGCAGGAGTATCTGTACTTCCCGATTCGGGCATTATGACAGCTTGACGCATTTCCAAACGGATGCTATAATACCCCATGAATCTGATGCAGAGGTGAACATGATGGCAGAAGAATGTACGCATGACTGCTCCTCGTGCGGGAGCGCGTGCGCATCGCGGCAGAAGCCGCAGAGTTTGCTTGCCCCGGCAAACGCGGGCAGCCGGGTGAAGAAGGTCATCGGCGTTGTCAGCGGCAAAGGCGGCGTGGGAAAATCACTGGTGACGGGTCTGCTCGCGTGCGAAACGGCGCGGCGCGGGAAAATCGCCGGGGTACTGGATGCGGACATCACCGGGCCGAGTATGCCGCGCATTCTGGGCATCCGCGACAAGGCGGTCGGCAATGAGCTGGGCATCCTGCCGCAGGAAGCCGAAAACGGCGTGAAGGTTATGTCCATCAACCTGCTGCTGGAACACGACACCGACCCCGTTATCTGGCGCGGCAGCCTGATTGCGGGCACGGTCAAGCAGTTCTGGACGGATGTGTGCTGGGGGGATGTGGACTGCCTGTATGTGGATATGCCGCCGGGAACGGGCGACGTGCCGCTGACGGTGTTCCAGTCGCTGCCGGTGGATGGCATCGTAATCGTCTTAAGCCCGCAGGAGCTGGTCGGCATGATTGTGGAAAAAGCCGTCAAAATGGCGCAGATGATGAACATCCCGGTGCTGGGCTTGGTGGAAAACATGGCGTACATGACCTGCCCGGACTGCGGCAAGCGCCTGTATCCCTTCGGCGAAGGGCGCACAGCGGATGTCGCGAAGCAGTATGGACTGCCGATGCTGGCGCAATTGCCGATTCAGCCCGAACTTGCCAAGAAGTGCGACGAAGGCCGCTTGATGGACATTCAGCTGCCGGAAATGGGCAAAGCAGTCGATGCCGTGCTGAAATGCAAGGTTCGCAAGCATGAATAATCGAATCCCGTCGGAATCCTCCGGCGGGGTTTTTCATATCGAAACGGTTTTCGCAGCAGGAAAATCCGGCGCACATGTCGAATAATAGTTGATTCAGCGGAACAAATCCGCGTTTTTCTTCGTCTAATCCAGCGGAAAGGGAGGAAAAGCGCCGCTTGTTTCGTTATATCATTGGAAGGCGCGGGCTTTTCGCCACTTTCCGGCAGGGGAAGTGCAATTTAGCCCTTGCACACTGCCCGATAAATGTGTACAATATAGATGGGCGATTGCCCATACGCCTCTTTCCGGCAAATCCGGCAGGAGGATAACGCTTGCTCCGCTCGCCCTGAGTGTGAAGGAAGGGAATTATCATCATGAAGAATCATGCCGCTGCAACTACTCGCAACCGCATTCTCAAGGGTGTTGCCCTGTGCGGTGTTTTGGCGCTGTCCATGACGCTGACGGGCTGCTTTGTGCCGCCGGACGACCTGTCGGGCGACCTGTCCAATCAGGGTGTTGTTTACAATACGGTTGCTGTCACAGCGCCCCAGCGCACCGCCACGCCCACTCCTTCGCCCACGCCGACGGTTGAATCCGTTTTCAATTTCGGCACGAACACCGCTACGCCGACGACGCAGCCGGGCGTGATTACCTCCAACGGCATTGTCACCGTGGTGACCACGCCGCCCGGCAGCATCGCCACCACCGCGCGGCCGACCGCAACGCCCACGCCAACTGCGGCTGCCGTTCTCAAAAAAGGCTCGTCCGGCGCTGATGTCAAGACGCTCCAGCGCCGCTTGAAGCAGCTGGGCTACTACACCGGCAGCGTTGACGGCGATTTCGGCGACGCGACGGAGAAGGCGCTGCGCGCGTTCCAAGACCGCAACAATCTGCTGGTGGACGGCATCGCGGGCAAATCGACGATGGCAAAGCTGAACAGCTCCAACGCTGTCAAGGCAGCCGCCGCAACCGCTACTCCGCGCAAGACCGCAACCCCCAAGCCGAAAACCACCGCGACCCCAAACCTCTCCACTGAGTATTATCTCCAAAGCGGTTCGTCCGGCACACGCGTCCGCACGCTGCAGGCGCGTCTGATTGAACTGGGCTGGATGGCGGGTTCGCCGGACGGCAACTATGAGGGTGCGACAGAATACGCCGTCAAGGCGTTCCAGAAAAAGTACAAGAGCCTGTACACCGACGGTGTCGCCGGGCCTTCGACGCTGCAAACGCTGTATTCTTCCTCCGCGGCAAAATCCTCCACGCCCGTGTCCTCCATCGGCACGACGCTGGAGTCCGGCATGAAGAACAGCGGCGCCGTCAAGGCGATGCAGACGCGCCTGAAATCCTTGGGCTACCTGACCGGCACGGCGGACGGCTCTTTCGGCGACGCGACAAAGGCGGCAGTGATCGCCTTCCAGACGGCGAACGGCCTGAAGGCGGACGGCAAAGCAGGCACATCCACCCTGAACCGCCTCTATTCCGATGCGGCGATTGCTGCCAGCTCCATGCCGACGGCGACCGCTTCCACCTCCGTGGACGGCTACACGACGCTCTCCGAGGGCGACACCGGCACGGCGGTTCGCAATCTCCAGAAGGCGCTGAAAAACAAGGGTTACTATTCCGGCAGCGTGGACGGCAAATACGGCGCGGCAACGACGGCAGCAGTCGTCGCGTTCCAGTCGGCGCAGGGCTTGCGTGTGGACGGCAAGGCAGGTCCCGCGACCCAGCGTGCGCTGTTCACCACCTCCAGCAGCACGGATACATCCAAGTACACCACGCTCCGGCCGGGTGACAGTGGCGCGGCGATTCGCCAGCTGCAGACGACGCTGAAGCAGAAGGGCTATTATACCGGCACGATTGACGGCGATTACGGCTCCGGCACAACGGCGGCGGTCAAGGCGTTCCAAAAGAAGATGAACATCACGCCGGTGGATGGCATTGCGGGCGACAAGACGCTGACGCTTCTGTACTCCTCTGACGCGGTGGACAGCGACGAATACGCGACGCTGCGCCCCGGCGACACGGGCGCGGCAGTGCGCACCATGCAGGCGACGCTGTACGAACTGGGCTACTACGACGGCTCGCGCGACGGCGTGTACGGCGCAACGACGCAGGATGCTGTCCGCGCATTCCAGATTCGCAACAAGGTGACACCGGTGGACGGCATCGCGGGCAACAAGACGCTGACAAAACTGTACAGCGGCACAGCGGTTGCGGCAGCGGCGAAAACGACGGAGTACAAAACGCTCCGCAAGGGCGACCGCGGCGACGAAGTGGTGCAGATGCAGGACAGCTTGCAGCAGCTTGGCTATCTGGCAGCCGTCACGGGCTATTACGATGATGCGACCGTCGCGGCGGTTCGCTCCTTCCAGTCCCGCAACGGGCTTTCCGTGGACGGCTCCGCGGGTCAGGAGACCCTCGCGGTGCTCTACGGCAGCAATCCCCGTACGGCATATTAAGGGAGAACCCAAGGGGCGCTGCCCCTTGACCCTGCCAAAGGGTCTTCGACCCTCTGGAC
>OLNF01001238.1_pt1 | contig 22040 bp, 18 predicted proteins | sample 1673061 | NCBI WGS metagenome assembly OLNF01 (sample SAMEA3136751, study PRJEB25190) | human gut metagenome
GGGCCTCTGTGAGCCATCGTCGGGGAGCGTGGAGCTCTTTGGAGGCAAGTCGAAAAGAGAGCTCAGCCTGATGCGGGCGCGTGTCGGCTATGTGCCAGATTCCAGCGGAGCATACCAATCCCTCAGCGCGGTTGAGAATCTTCGGATCCGATGTGCGGAATGGGGGCTTGATGAGAATCGTGAGGTTCCTCGCGTTTTGAACCTAGTTGGACTGGATGCCGATGAAAAAAAGAGCGTGAGCAGTTTTTCTCTGGGAATGAAACGGCGACTGGATATAGCTACGGCTTTGTTGGGTGACACTGACCTGCTTATTTTTGATGAGCCAGCAAACGGGTTGGACCCGCTGGGCATCGAGAGTATATGGGCCCTTATCGGTCGATTGAATCGAGAACAGGGTAAGACCATGCTCATCTCTAGCCATGATTTGGATGAGTTGGCATCAGTTGCAACAAGTTGCGTGTTTATTCATGACGGCGAACTGCTGAAAAAGGAATCGATGGACGTCATAAGGGATGAGGCGTCGTCCCTAAAAGAGTATTACAGGCGCTTGATGAAGGCGGTCTCGCTATGAAGCGGGCGATCCATCCCATAAAGGCAGATATGATGCGTTTGCACAGGATGTTTCCGGCGAAGTTTGGTCTTGCGCTTATTCTGGCGTTCGGCCTTCTCTTCGGTGTCTTTCTAAAAAACGGAACAACGTTGCTCGCCTTTGGCAATAGCGTTTTTGGGGAGGATATTGGTTTCTGCTGGAATGTAATCGATCCTTCTGCACCCGATGAGTCCCTTGTGCGCAGTGCTTTTGCCGGCACGTCTCTGTTCGTTCCGCTCATCGTTTGCCTGGCGATTTTACAGGAGCGCGGCTATGAAGAGGGATACCGAATTTCTTCAGCAAGAGGTCTTACCCGCTTTAATGGGGCCCTAGCACATGTGCTTTCGCCTGCTTTAATAATTGGCGCAGCATATAGTGCGCTTTGCCTTCTTCTTTTTGCAATAGCCATAATACGTGGAGGGCATAACCTCTCGCACGATATGCTAACTGCATTTTTGCCGGCAATGATGATCAACGCCGTATTGGTGATATCGGTTGCTCTGGAGACGGTGACCATCTATCGGATTACAAGCAACGCTGTATTTAGCGGGGCTGTGATAATAATCGGATTTGTCATGAGCTTGACGCTCTACGGAACTTACCTTCAGGCGCCCATACCGTCCTTGCGATGGATTTTCCTTCTTCCGGGGCCGTACCTTGGAGTCGGATGTGCCCTTGGGTATAGCGATATGGGTCAGCTGACACTTCTGGGATATGGTTTGGCAGCCAGCTGTCTATCGGTATTGATTTACGCTCTCGTGAGCTTTCGCGCTGGGGGTGTGTTCAATGGCTCGTCAGATTAAAAGACTTCTCCAGTCAGAATGGAAGCATGCGAGCAAATGGGCGTACGCCTTAATCCTGGTAATTTATGCGTGCATGGTGGTATTGCAGCTTAATTCTTTCCCGATGTGGTTCTGTAGCCTCCGTGAGAACAGTTTCTTGGGCTTTTTCCCAGACCCGACGCTTCGGCTATCGGCAGAGGATGTCCTTCTATTTGGTAATGCAGAGGTTTTTCGCGGTCTGCTGTTCAACGTAGCCCCGTTGGCTCATGCATTGTTTTTTCCGTTCATCGCGGCTTGCATTGTGCCGCGCTTTGTCAGTTCGGGCTTTATTGAGGAACCGTGGGGGTTGTCGGAGGCTCGGGGAGGGAAGCGTGTGTGCGCTATCGTTGCGCGAGTGGTGCTGTCTTCTTTTGCCCTTTTGGGCGCGTTTATCCTGTCGAGTGTCGTTTTGTACCGCCTTAACTGCGCGATCGTTTTAGATGCTCAGCAGTATTTCGACCTGAATATTTTTTGCTATCGACTTCTTCTGGCGAGTGTCGTCTGCCTTGCATACGTGGTCTCTTGCGTGATCGCTGTTTCCTATTTTGGGTCCAGCTTCGGTCCGATTGGCATGCTGTTGCTTGTCAACGTTGTAGCGATCTACATACAGCTCGGGGCCAATTCCATGCTTCCGCTTCCAGCCTCGATGCTTATGTGGATTTGCGGCGTGACCCCGTTGGGGAATAATCAATGCATTTCGATTCTAATTGACTGCCTAATAAACGTAGCAAGCGTTTTTGCCATTTGCTTTACCGTCGACCGATTGCGGTCGAGATTCTTTTGATTGTTTGTGAGGGATAATCATACCGAGCATACCAAATGCAGGTGGGCGGGCACCGTGACTGGTGTCCGCCCACCTGGCATAGGAGGCTTTAAACTGAGTGGTTTGCGAGCTAACGGGCCTGCTTGACCTTGGCCGCCGCCTCGACAAACGACTTCCACAGGTTAAAGTCGGTCTCGAGCGTCTTCCACGTGTACTCGGGGTGCCATTGCACGCCTAGACAGAACGGCTGACCTTCGACCTCGATGCACTCGGGAACGCCGTCGGTTGCCTTGGCGACCAAGCGCGTGCTTTTACCCAGACGATCGACGCAGCAGTGGTGTGCGGAGTTGGTCTGGATCAGCCTGGCGCCGCCAACCGCGCGGTCGAGCAGCGAGCCCGGCACGACCTCGACGGGATGCACGGGGTCGTTGAGCACGTGGGTATGGCGCCACTGCGTGCGGCCCTCGCGAGCGCCCAGGCTTGGCACGTCCATGCACAGGGTGCCGCCGGTAGCGACGTTGAGCAGCTGTGTGCCACGGCACGTGGTAAAGAGCGGCTTTTTGGCGCGAAGCACTTCGCCGACCAGCTTAAACTCAAAGCTATCGCGGATCTCGCAGCAGAGGGTGGGGTCGTAGGGTCGATCATCGCCCCAGCGCTTGGGATTGACATCGGGGCCGCCGGGAATGGCGATGCCGTCGGCGATATCGACGTAATGACGGATAACCTCAATGTCCTCGGTGATAGACATCTGCAGCGGCAGGCCGCCGGCGGCAAGAATGGCGTCGACAAAGACACTTGCGATTTCCTCGTTGGGGGAGAGCGTCTCGCTTAAAAACGGCTTTGCATCTTCCCAACGCGGCGCGACGAGGATGAGCGGACGGTCGGCGGGGGCGACGTCGACGTGCGGGGTATAGGACGAGGAAGTACGGGTTCCGATCATAGGTGTTGCTTTCGAATCCGGGTGGACATGGCACAGGGGTGCGCGGGGCAAACGCTGGTGATGAATTTGCCCCGCGCGGCAATTGGGTTAGTGGCCCTTGATGGAGTTGAGGAAGTCCTGGGCGCGCTTGGTCTGGGGGTGGCTGAAGAACTCGTCGGGCGTGCCGGTTTCCACGATCTGGCCGTCGGCCATAAAGACGACGCGATCGGCCACGCGGCGGGCAAAGTTCATCTCGTGCGTAATAACGATCATCGTCATACCTTGCTGCGCCAAGCGCACCATGACCTCGAGCACCTCGTTGATCATCTCGGGGTCAAGGGCGCTCGTGGGCTCGTCAAAAAGCATTGCCTTGGGTTGCATGGCAAGCGAGCGGGCGATGGCCACGCGCTGCTGCTGGCCACCCGAGAGCTGTGCGGGCACCTTATCGGCCTGCTCGGCCACGCCCACGCGGCCCAGCAGGTCCATGGCGCGCTCACGGGCCTCGTCCTTGGAGACGCCCAGCACGTCGACCGGTCCCAGCATGACGTTCTGCAGTACGGTCATATGTGCGAACAGGTTGAACTGCTGAAACACCATGCCCAGTTCGGCGCGCATGCGGGCAAGATCCTTGCCTTCCTGCGGCAGGGGCTCACCCTCGATGAGGATCTCGCCCGAGTCGATGGTTTCCAGGCGGTTGATGGTGCGGCACATGGTCGACTTGCCCGAGCCCGAGGGTCCGATCACAACGACGACCTCGCCGCGGTCGACCGAGAGATTGATGTCGTTGAGGACGTGTAGATCGCCATAGTGCTTATCGACGTGCCTGAGCTCAATCAGCGGCTGATTGCCGGTAGAAGAAGTGCTCTGTGCCATGGTGCTCGGCTCCTAATGACTCGAAATGGTAAAGCGTTAGCGGATGATGGTCGCGCCGGTCTTGTGCGAAACATAGACAGCGGCCTTGTTGATCGCGACGTTGATGAGGATATAGATGACCGCGATTACCAGGTAGACCGACACGAGAGCGTCGTAGTTGGTAATGAGCACGCGGGCGTTTTGCATGAGGTCGGGGTAGCTCACCACATAGGCGACGGTGGTGTCCTTGACCACGACCACAAGCTGCGAAATCAACGACGGAATGATAAATCGAATAGCCTGCGGCAATACGATTTTAAAGGTGATTTTAGCCTTGGAGAGACCGAGCGCCTGGGCGGCTTCGACCTGGCCGCGCGGCACGGCGTTGACGCCGGCGCGGAAGATCTCGGCAAGTACGCCGGCCGCAGCGAGCGCGACGGGAAGCGTGAGCATCCAAAACGACGGCAGCGCGATCTTGTACTGGGGCAGCACCAAAAAGAAGAAGTAGATGAACAGCAGGCTCGGCACGCCGCGGAAGAAATCGGTGAGCACGCGGCAGACCAGCTGCAGCGGCTTAATATCGCTCGTGCGGCCGAGCATAAGGGCTAAGCCCAGCACCAGCGCAATGACGCCGGCGGTGAGTGCGACTTTAACGGTGCCCTCAAAGCCGGCAAGCAGGAACTTCCAGGTGGTGAGGTGCGTAAAGAAATACCAGTAGTGGACCGAAAGCTGGCCGGTCACATAAAAGCGCTGCAGTACCAGGACGACGAGTGCGGCCACGGCAACGAGCGAAATGGCGGTGCCGATGCGAATCTTGGCGAGCATCTTGGGGCCGGGAGCCTCGTAGAGCGCATCGCGCATGGTAAGTGCAGGGGAGGAATGCTTGTTCATCGGAGGATCCTCACCTTCTTATCGATATAGTTGCCAATGTGGCTCACCACAAAGGCCGTGCCCAGGTAGCCGATCGCCGAGATAAAGAACGCGGCGACGCCGCCGAGCGAACGCGTGTTGATATAGCTCACCACGCCGGTGAGCTCTTGCGGCTTAAGCGGCACCTGACTGCCGAGCGCGGTGGTAAGCATGACGGCGATAAAGAGGTTGGTCATGGGCAGCACGCTCGAGCGCAGTGCCTGCGGAATCACGATTTTGGCGAGGATGCGGTTAAAGCTCATGCCCAGCGAGCGGGCGGCTTCCACCTGGCCGACGCCGACGGTGTTGATACCGCTCATAAAGTTCTCGGAACCAAAGGCCGAGCCCAAAAGGACCGTAGCGACGATAACGCAGGTGCGGTAGGGCAGGACGACCTTGAGCGGCGGCAGCGCATAGACGACGATGATGAGCAGTGCGATGCCGGGGATGTTACGGAAGACCTGAACATACAGGTCGCCAAAGACGCGCAGCGGCTTGAGCGGCGACACGCGCATCACGGTGACGGCGACGGCCAGCACCATGGCGATGGCAAACGACTCAAGCGTCATGCCCCAGGTCGCTAGCAGCGCGTCGATATAGTTCTGGCCATAGAGCGACCAGAGTTCGGAGAGACTCATGCGGACCTCCTGCCGATAAGGAAAGGGGCTCCCGTGTGTACGGAAGCCCCGACAACTCAGTGAGGAAACAGTTTACCGCAATAAAGCGCATCATGCGTTTCCATATGGTTTCGTTGCGGCCGTTACCAGGCTCGCTGCCTAGGCGCCGATCTCGGGCAGCTCGGGAACATTGGTGTCGCCCGTACGGTCGCCGATGCAGATCTGCCACAGCTCGGTCCAGGTGCCATCGTCCTCAATCTTCTTAAGGAAGTCGTTGACAAAGGCGACACCGTCGGAATCGAGCGGCAGGCCAATGCCATAGGGCTCCTTGCTGCCGAAGGGCTTGCCGGCGATCTTGTACTTGCCGGGCTCGCGGACCAGGGCGCTCTGCTGCATGTTGTTATCGATGACGTAGGCGTCAACGCGGCCCTGCTGGAGTGCTTGACGGGCCTCCTCGTCGGTCTTGAACTCCTGTTGGCTGGCCTTGGGGGCGAACTCCTCCAGGATGGCGGGGCCGTTGGAGCCGGACTGGACGGCGACGTTCTTGTCGGCCAGGTCGTCGACGCTCTTGACGTCGTCGTTATCGGCGAGTACCAGGATGGCCTGCTGGGTGTAGTAGTAGGGGCCGGCGAAGGAGACGAGCTTCTTGCGTTCGTCAGTGATGGTGTAGGTGGCAAAGACAGCGTCGACCTGGCCGTTCTGCAGGACGGACTCGCGCGTGTCCGAGGTCACCTGGGTGATCTCGACCTTGTTCTCGCCCAGGATGTAGTTGGACAGAAGCTGCGCGATACCGGCATCGAAGCCGCGGGTCTGACCGTCTTTCTCGTTGAGGAGGGAGAAGAGCGTGGAGGTCTGAACGCCACCGATCTTAAAGACGCCGGCGTCCTTGACGGCCGTCGCCCAGGTGCTGGCGGCGATGGCGTCGTCATCGGCCTTGGGGCCGTTGTCGACGAGCTTGTCGAATGCCTTGGCATCGAGCGTGGCGGAAACCTCGGTATCCTCGGAGCCCTTGGGGGAGCCGGCGGCGGAACCCTTGTCGGCCTCGGCGCTGGTGTCAGAGCAGCCGGCAAGACCAAGGCCGGCGACGGTTGCGAAGGTGGCGGCAACGAAGCCGCGGCGGTCGAGAACGACCTGCTGGGAGAGGTTCTTGCTCATGGTAGAACACCTTTCTCAATAAAATCCCTAGCGGTTGAGTAGAGTTATACCCTATCCCGCTCAAATGGGTCAACATGAAATAACTCAGAAACATACTTGCCTTATGGGTTATTCTACCTTCCAAAAAGGGATAGGTTTATTTTGGCAGGTTTTATCTGGGCAAACGCCGATTATTGCAGCTGAGATAGCGCTTTGCAGACGACGTGGTCGCTCACAGCGGTCGCTATAATGGCGGCAACGCGACGCATATATAAGTAAGGAGATCGCGTATGAACGGTTATTCGTTTTTTGCACCGACCAAGGTGTTGTTTGGCGCGGGCAAGCTGAGCGAGCTGGGCGCGCAGAAGCTACCCGGCACCAAAGCGCTCATCGTTACCACCGGCGGCAACTCGGTCAAGCGCTTTGGATACCTGAAGCGCGTGGAGGCGGAGCTCGACCGCGTCGGCGTGGCGCACGAGCTGTTCGACCGTATTGAGCCCAATCCCTTGCGCGAGACCGTCAACGCTGGTGGCTGGATGGCGCGTACCCATGGCTGTGATTTTGTACTGGCGCTTGGCGGCGGTTCGGTCATGGACGGCAGCAAGGGCATCTGCGCGGTGGCGGCCAACCCGCATGCCGATACCGAAGGTAACGAGTGTCCCGGTGACATTTGGGACTTTGTGAATGGTGGCACCGCGCTCGGCCTGCCGATCCCTAACGATCCGCTGCCGCTTGTTTGCGTGACCACCACGGCGGGTACCGGCTCCGAGGTCGATGCGGGCGGTGTCCTGTCCTGCGAGGACAATGACGAGAAGCTTCGTCTGGGCGATCAGCGCCTGTTCCCGGTGCTTTCGATCGTTGATCCCGAGCTCATGGTGAGCGTCCCGGCGCGCCTGACCGCCTATCAGGGATTCGACGCCCTGTTCCATTGCGTTGAGTGCTATGTGTCGAACACCAACACGCCCATGGGCGACATGGTTTGCCGTGAAGGCATCCGGCGTGCTGCCATGGCGCTGCCTACGTGCGTCAATAATGGCGATGACCTGGAGGCGCGCTCGAGCCTTGCGTTTGCCAACACGCTCGGCGGTTACGCCATGGATGCCTCGGGCACCACGGGCTCGCACGGTCTTGAGCACGGCATGAGCGCGCATCATCACGACCTGCCGCACGGTGCCGGTCTCATTATGATCGCCCGTGCCTATCACACGTGGATGATCGATCACGGTGCCGCACCCGAGCGCTACATCGACATGGCGCGTCTGATGGGTACTGCCGCCGCGGATGATCCGCACGATTTTGTGGTTGAGCTAACGCGCCTGATGGAGGCTTGCCATGTGGCAGACCTCGCCATGAGCGAGTGGGGGATTACAGTCGAAGAGCTGCCGGCCATTGCGCACAACGCTCTGACGACCAACGGCGTCCTGTTTAGCCACGACCCCGTAACACTGACCGACCCCGACGTCGTCGAGATTCTCAAGCTAAGCTACCGCTAATTGCCTTGCTGCTTTGTCTCGATCTGTAACATCTGCAGCCGTTTTTGCCGAGCAATTGTTACAGATCGAGATTTTATCTTCAGGGGAATTCGAATGTCTCGATCTGTAACAGGTGGACGAGGAAATGGGTTCTAACTGTTGCAGATCGAGATTTTCTTCTTAGGGGGATTTGAATGTCTCAATCTGTAACAGTTAGACGGGAATTCGGGCCCTAGATGTTACAGATTGAGATAATCGCGTCGCGAAAATAAAAACCTCCGCAGGGGTGCTCCCCTTGCGGAGGTTTTTTACTCGTTGAGTAGCCTTACGGCTTCGGTGGCCATGTTCTCGACCGTCATGCCGGATTGCGCCAACAGCTCGTTGGGATCATAGCGGTCGGGAAAGCCCTTGGCGATGCCAAAGGTGCGCGTGCGCACTGGCGTGCAGGCCAAGTGGCACGCGACGCGCTCGCCCCAGCCGCCGTCCAAGATGCCGTCCTCGAGGGTGACGACAACGCGATGCTCGGCGGCAAGGCTGTCGAGGAACTCGCGGTCGAGCTCGGTTGCAAAGCGCGGGTTGACGAGCGTGGCCTCGATGCCGTACTCGGCGGTCAGACGGTTTGCCACGCGCTCGCCCAGCTCAAAGAAATCGCCGAGCGCGAGCACTGCTACGTCGCGACCCTGGCGCACCACGTTGTAGCGAACGGCGCTGTAGTCGGTGTCTTCGGCAGGCGCAAGGTCGGGACGGCTCACCAGGCCAATACCAGGCACACGAATCGCCACGGGATGCTCGCGGTGGTCGAGCGACCAGCTCAGCATGGACAGATATTCCTCCATGCAGGCCGGCGCCAAGTAGTGCATGTTGGGAAGACCGCCCAGCATGGAAATATCAAAGAACGAAAGGTGCGTCTCGGACGTGGTGCCAAAGATCGACGCACCAAACACCAAAATGGTTGCCGGGGCGTCGTTGAGGCACAGGTCGTGCCACAGCTCGTCGTAGGCGCGCTGCAAAAACGTGCCGTACACACCAAAGACTGGCTTGGCGCCCGAGCGCGCAAGCGCGGTGGCAAAGGTCACGGCGTGCTCCTCGGCAATGCCCACATCGACGAACTGTTTGCCGGCGGCAGCGCGAAGCTCGGGTGTAAAGCCCATGATGTAGGGTGTGGCGGCCGTGATGCCCACGACCTGCGGATCGCGCTCGATGGCGGCGCTGAGCGCCTCGCCCGTAATGTCGGCATAGGTGCGCGGCGCAGGCTCGCTCGGATGGCCCGGGCAGAGCTTGCGCCCGGTCGCCATGTCAAACGGACCCACGTGGTGCCAGCGCTCGGGGTCGCTCTGGGCTGGCTCAAAGCCCTTGCCCTTGGCGGTGGAGACGTGCAGCACGATGGGATGATCGATATCGCGCAGTTCCTGCAGCGCATCGACGAGGGCCAACACGTCGTTACCGGCGTCCAGATAGCGGTAGTCGAGTCCCATCGCGCGGAAAACGTTGCGCTCACAGGTGCCGTTGCTGGTGCGCAGCTCGGCCAGATTGCGATAGAGGCCACCGTGGTTCTCGGCGATGGACTGGTCGTTATCGTTGACGATGATGATCAGGTTGCTGTCGAGTTCGGCGGCATTGTTGAAGCCCTCAAACGCCAAGCCGCCCGAAAGCGAGCCGTCGCCAATGATGGTGATGACGTTGTAGCTGTCGCCTGCCAGGTCGCGAGCGTGCGCTAGGCCGCAGCCCAGGCTCACCGAGGTCGAGGTGTGACCCATGGCGAACAGGTCATGCTCGGACTCGTCGGGATTGGCAAAGCCAGAAGCCTCACCATAACGCTTCGGATCGATATAAGTGTATGCGCGCCCGGTCAGCGCCTTGTGGGCGTAGGTCTGGTGCGAAACGTCAAAGACAATCTTGTCGATAGGGGAGTTAAACACGCGATGAAGCGCAACCGTAAGCTCAACGACGCCCAGGTTGGGGGCAACGTGTCCGCCGACAGCGGCGGAGCTTTCGAGGATGGCGTGGCGAATCTCGCCGCAGAGCAGCGGAAGCTCGGCGCGGTCGAGAGCCTTGACGTCCTCGGGCGTTGTCGTTTGCGTAAGCAGCATCGTTGTGGGTTACTCCATGCGAATCGTGCGCCGGCACTCCCTCGGCCGGCACAATTGCACAAGACAGTCTCGCACATTTTGGCGTTTGATATGTGACGGCGGCGCGGTAATTCGCCAACTGGTGGGGCAAAACGTTTTGTCCGATGCCATACTGATGTGTTCCATGATGTTTTTATCGATTGTGCACAGGCCGTGGCTTGTCGCCGTGAGTCGCTGGAAGGAGGCAGCATGTCCGATGTCGTTCGTGCCGAGAAAATCGCGTGCGAAGTGGACCATGCTGCCCGTCAACTGGCACAGGCGGGCCGTCTGGACCTGACACGCGAGTTTATCCAGCATGGCGATGTGACGGTGTATACGCATGTGACCTCAGTGGCGCGGGCAAGTCTGTCCTTTGCCGAGCGCTTGGGCCGCATCGGTGTCTCGGTCGACCGTGCCTCGCTGCTGCGCGGGGCCCTGCTGCACGATTACTTTCTCTATGACTGGCACGATCCCGACCCAAGCCATCGGCTGCATGGCTTTCGCCACCCGTTTTTTGCCCTGGCGCGTGCCGAGGAAGATTTTGAGCTGACGCCGCGCGAGCGGAATATCATCGTGCGCCATATGTTTCCGCTGGTGCCGGTGCCGCCGACGTGTCGTGAGGCATGGATTGTGTGCCTGGCGGATAAATGGTGTGCTCTGCGCGAGACGGTCGCCGGCCGCCTGCCGCGCAAGGACGAGATGGACGATAGCGTGAGCAAAGCATCGAGTGAAAAGAAGAGAGGGTAGACGGTGGAAACCGCGATTGATATGGCGCTTGGCGGCGCGACGCTTGCCGCCTGCCCGCTCTCGGCACTGGTGCTCTCGTTTGCCTTCTACGGGTTTTGCGGCTGGGCATGGGAGTCGACAGTATGCGCCATGCTCAATCACGGACGATTTGCCAACAGTGGCTTTTTGCTGGGGCCGTGTTGTCCTATCTATGGTGTGGGCGGCATTGCCTGCTGGCTTTTGCTGCGCGGGATTCCGGATGCGTCGAGCCAGTTTGTCGCTGCAGCGCTCGTATGCAGTGTGATTGAGTACAGCGTAGGCGTGCTGCTGGAAAAAACAACGGGCGCTCGCTTTTGGGACTATTCGCACCTGCCGTTTAATCTGCACGGACGTATCTGCCTGTACTGGGCATGCGCGTTTGGCTTGGGTGCGTTGTGCATTTGCCGTTTAGTAGAGCCGGCATTGCTGGGGCTGCTTGGCCATCTGCCGGTGCTGATTGTGCGGCTGTCCGCCTTTATCGTCGCGGTCGCGATGATGGTCGACGCGGCGTGCTCATTGGCGAGCTGGCGGCGTCTGTCCGATCAGCTGGAGCGCGTCCGAGCCGACCTTGCCGACCGCATCAATGAGTCGCTTGCCGATGCGTCCGACTCCATGCTCGAGCGCATTCCCGATTCGGCGATCGACTCGGTGGCACAGACGCATATCCGCAGCCGTGCCGTTAATGCGTGGCTGGCGGAGCTGGGCGACGCGACGCTCGATGCCCTTCGTGAGAAGGCTTCGATGCCGACGTTTATCTCGGATGGTGCTCGCGGCCTGGCGCTCGCTGCCCGCCGCGTGGCCGATGCCGCGCCGAGCATGCCGCGTCCGTCGCTCAGTCGTCGCCTTGCCGGTAAGCGCATGAGCCGTCCGGTGCCGAGCGTGTCACTCAGCCGCCGCGACCTACGCTTCTTTAACGCCTTCCCGCGTCTGCGCATCAATCGCTACGAAGGTGTCATTCGAGCAACCAATCTCCGCGACCGCGCCCACGAGCTGTTTCGGCGCTAGCCGGGGCGGGCGTGCTCACGGCTCCCTTGCTCGCGTATTTCCCGTTCGTTTCGCGCCCGTTGCTGCGTCGTTTCCAAGATTGCGGCACCGTTTCCATTCGACAACGCAGCGTTTAACAACGCCGTATCTGGTCTACACCAGTTGCCCCTCGGCCCCATTATGGGCGCCGACAACGCTCATGCGACCAAGGGGGAGCGAATGTACGATACGGGATCGACAACGTTTATGCTCATCTGCACCATGCTCGTGTTTTTAATGACACCGGGCTTGGCGTTTTTCTATGGCGGCCTGTCCAGGCGCAAAAATGTCATCAACACCATGCTTATGTGCTTTGGCGTCATTGGCCTGATTGGTGTGCTGTGGATTGTTGCCGGCTGGTCGCTGGCCTACGGCGGCGACGGCTCGAGTCCGTTTATTGGAGGCCTTGACCAGTTGCTGTGCTTGCCGGTGCTCAACCAGGTGCTGCAGGCTGCCGAGGGCAATGCTGCGGATGGTGCCGTCTACCCTCAGATCATCAACATCGCCTTCCAGATGGCATTTGCCATGATCACGGCTGCTATCGTCACGGGCAGCCTGGCCGGCCGCGTTAAGTTCGGTGCCACGACGGCCTTCCTGGGCATTTGGCTGCTCGTGGTCTATGCGCCGCTTGCCCACATGGTTTGGGGCGGCGAGGGCTCCTTTATCGGCGACATCATCGGCGCGCTCGACTTTGCCGGCGGCGACGTGGTACACATTTCGTCCGGTCTGACGGGTCTGATTCTCTGCTTAATGCTCGGCCGTCGTCGCGGCTTTGGCATGGTGAGCTACCGTCCGCATAACGTGCCGTTTGTGGCGCTGGGCGCCGGGCTGCTTTGGTTTGGCTGGTTTGGCTTTAACGGCGGCAGCGAGTTCAAGGCCGACGCCGTGGCGGCACTTGCCATCCTCAATACCGTGACGGCCAGCGCGGCGGGCATGGTCTCGTGGCTTGCCGTCGAGCGCGTGCACACCGGTCGACCCACGCTGGTGGGCGCCAGCACCGGTCTGGTTGCGGGCCTTGTGGTGGTCACGCCGGGCGCGGGCTTTGTCGAGCCGTGGGCGGCGCTGGTCATGGGCCTGATCGTATCTCCCGTCTGCTACCTGGCCATCAGCCATCTTAAGACCAGGTTTGGCTACGACGATGCGCTCGACGCGTTCGGTTGCCACGGCATTGGCGGCATCCTGGGCGGCGTGCTCACAGGTCTGTTCTGCGTGCCGGAGCTTTCGTGGACCGGTAAAGGTGGTCTGTTCTACACGGGAGACGCGTCGCTGCTCATCTCGCAGATCTTGGGCATTGTGGTGACGGTCGTCATTGTGCTGGTGCTCGATTTGGTGATCGCCGCGGTGGTCAAGGCGCTGTTCCACGGCAGTCTGCGTGTGGATGAGGCCGACGAGGCACTGGGCTTGGATGCGAGTCAACACGGCGAGAGCGCGTATCCTTCGTTCTCGGGACTTGACTAGCAGCTTCCCCAGGCTCCGCACCTTGCCGTTCAATCGTCGCGCGGCTTTCCCAGGCACCCGAGATTGCCCCTCAAACCGTCGCTTGCGTACCGAAGTACGCGGCGCTCCTCTTTCGGGGCAATCTCGGGCACCTCGAAAACCCGCGTCATTGAATGACAATTCATTTCTTTATTAAAGAGAGGAATTCATTATGAAAAAGATCACGGCTATCGTGCGTCAGGAGAAGCTTGAGGTTCTCAAAGATGCGCTGTTTGCTGCCGATGTTCGCGGTATGACTATCAGCCAGGTGCAGGGCTGCGGCACGCAGCATGGCTGGAAGGAATACGTGCGCGGCAACGAGCTGCTTGTCAACACGATCCCTAAGGTGCAGTTCACGCTCATTTGCGCTGATGAACATGTCGATGGCATTGTCGACATCATCTGTAACGCCGCACGCACCGGTGCCGTTGGAGACGGCAAGATTTGGGTTGAGCCGGTCGAGGATGTTATCCGCATCCGTACCGGCGAACACGGCCGCGCCGCGGTGTAGGACAATCTTTCGCCTGACGGGCGTGCCTCTCTTGGGGCGCGCCCGTTCTCGTCTACAATATCGTGCAGACGAAGGAGAGGCATGCCCATGATCAAGATGTTTGCGAGTGACTTAGACGGAACGCTGTTGAATGCCCTGCACGAGGCAGACGGGACCATTCGCCGTGCCATTCGCGAGCTGACCGAGGCCGGCCTGCATGTGGTTCCCGCGACCGGACGCTCGACGCTGCCGATCGGCGAGCATGGCTTCACAGGTCTGGCACTCGACGCCTGCTGCTCCAACGGATCCATCGTGCGTGACAGCCATGGTGAGGTGCTCAAGACCTGGACCATCGACCCGCAGGTTACCGAGGAGCTGCTCAAGGCGTTCCCGGACATTTGCTTCGACTGCTCCACGCCCGACGGCATGTTTTCGAGCGGATCGTTCGAGATGCACCAGGCGGGCTTTAAAAAGGACAGCCCTATCAAGCGCATCGTGATGCGCGGCATGCGTGCGCGTGGCGGGTACCACGAGGAACAGTACTTCGACCAGTCGATCGGCGACATCCTGCGTCATGACGTGTGCAAGATCAATTGCCGCGTGATTTCGCCCGAGCTGGAGCGCGACCTTAAGGCGTATTTGGCCGAGCGTTCGGACCGTGTGGTCAACGCGCCGTTTGATCCGGTGATGTTTGAGATCACGGACGTGGCGTGCAACAAGGGCGAGAGTGTGGCCTGGCTGGCGGGTTACTACGGTATTGCCGAGGACGAGGTCGCGGTCTACGGCGACGGCGGCAACGACATCGCCATGCTCAAGCGTTTCCGCCACAGCTACGCGACCAAAAACGCTGGCGATGCAGCTAAGGCCGCCGCGAGCGCGACCATCGGCAGCTGCATGGTCCACGCCGTCCCCAAACACATGCTCGCCACTATGCATAAACAGAACTCCCGCACCATCATCGAATAATGTGACAAAGGGACTATCCCTTTTTCACGAGAACCCTGCACCCTTGGCATGCGAACATATATTCGTATATATAACTAGGCTCTGGTAGAATCGGTATCGTTGACGGCAGTTCCTTGTGCCGGGCAGCGCCCTCCATCTGATGGGAGGTGATGCCCATGACCGATTTGATTGATTTCGTGAGACTTCTGACCGCTTTGGTCTCGTTCTTCACGGCGCTTGTCGGCCTTTCCGAGGCACTCAAGCAGCGTTCGAAGCGCAACAGAAGGGGTCGCCGCCGCTAAGGCGTTGACCCCCTAATGCAAACAACGGCGCTGCCCAGCCAACTACAACTTGGGCTGCCGTCGACACTATTCTACCCACGAATGCCATTTTGAACAATCGGTAATGCCGCTCTAAAAGCCAGGCGGGTTGTGACAAAGGGACTGCCCCTTCGTCACAACCCAAATATTGCCTTTACGTGTTGATGCACACGGTGTGCAATAATACTCGCACTGTGCAATAGCGCACAGGCTGAGTAACAAGGAGGACGCTTGTCCCAGCTCGAGAAATGCGATCGCCGGTCCCTTCGCTCGCAGCGTGCCCTTCGCCAGGCGCTTGCCAGCGAACTTGCCGAAAGCGGCGATCTTTCGCGCATTAACGTCGCGTCGCTCACCGAGCGTGCCGGCCTTACGCGCCGCACGTTCTATTCGCACTACCGCGATATTCCCGACTTTATCAATCAAATCGAGGACGGCTTGCTGGCCGAGATCCGTGAGCGCATTGAGCTCATCACCGCAGCTCAGCTGCCAGATCTCTATCACAACATCGATGAGCTCGAGCCGGCGCCCGGTTCGGTTGAGCTGCTGCGTTATCTTGCGGCCAACCGCGACTTAATCGGTGCGCTGCTGGGTCCGGGCGGCGACCAGGCCTTCATTAAAAGGATCATCGACACCGCTCGTGAGGCTGTGGTGCCGCGTGCGCAGACGGGCATTTTGGGCCTGGCGCTGGGCACGTTCTTTGACTACTACGTCACCTATGTCGTGAGTGCCGAGGTCGGCATGATTCAGCGCTGGTTTGAGCGTGGGCTCACCGAATCGCCCGAGGCCATGGCGCGCATTATGACGGTGCTCGCCTTTGTGCGCCCCGGCGACCTGTATGGCCAACCCATCGATATCAACGTGCCGGAATACGGCATGAAGCTATTGAATCTGCAGCTCGAGGACGCGGTCAACACCACCGCAACCGTCGAGTCCAACAACTAAGAGGAGAGACAATGAGCAAACTCGTCGAGGGCATTAAAGACCGTGTGGTCGCTGCCGCACGCGAGGCTGCGCCCGCCGTGGTGGACGCCGCGCAGAAGGCCGCGACCGCGGCTGCCGAGAAAGTTGCTGAGGCAGTTGCCGATGCCAAGAACGTGGCAGGGGAGACGTCCGTCGTCAGCGAGCCCGCCACCGCCGCTGAGCCCGTAGCCGCCGCCCAGGCCCCCGAAGGCGCGATCTTCAACCCCGAGGCCGCCCGCGGCAACCTGCACCTGGGCATCGACGTGGGCTCCACCACCGTTAAGCTCGCTGTGCTCAACGACGACAACCAGATTGTCTACGCCAAGTACCAGCGCCACCACACCGACGTCCGCGCTTGCGCCCGCGACTTGTTCGAGGGTGCCGCGACCGTGCTGCCGACGGCCCAAATGACCTGCGCCATTACCGGTTCGGGTGGCCTGCTGCTGTCCCAGTGGCTCGACCTGGAGTTTGTCCAGGAGGTCATCGCCAGCAAGCGTGCCGTCGAGACCCTCATCCCGGCCACCGATGTCGCCATCGAGCTGGGCGGCGAGGACGCCAAGATCATCTACTTCGACAACGGCATCGAGCAGCGCATGAACGGCACCTGCGCCGGCGGCACGGGCGCCTTCATCGACCAGATGGCCACTCTGCTGCACACCGACGCCAGCGGCCTTAACGAACTCGCGGCCAACGCCACCACCATCTATCCCATCGCCAGCCGCTGCGGCGTTTTTGCCAAGACCGACGTGCAGCCGCTGCTCAACGAAGGCGCCCGCCCCGAGGACGTGGCCGCCTCCATCTTCCAGGCCGTCGTGACCCAGACCATCTCGGGCCTGGCGTGCGGCCGTCCCATCCGCGGCAACGTCGCCTTCCTGGGCGGCCCGCTGCAGTACCTCTCCGAGCTGCGCCACCGCTTCTACCTCACGCTCAACCTGGACGAGGAGCACCGCATCGTGCCCCAAAACGCTCACCTGTTTGTGGCGAGCGGCGCCGCCATGGCGCACGAGTCCAACAAGCTCAGCACGTTCCCGCAGCTCATCGAGGCCATCGACAGCCTGGGCGACACGCAGGGTGCCGAGGTCGAGCGCCTGGATCCGCTCTTTGCCACCGATGAGGACTTTGCTGAGTTCAAGAACCGCCACGACACCGAGGTCGTCCCCAAGGGCAAGCTCGACGGCTACACCGGCCGCGTGTTCATCGGCATCGACGCCGGTTCCACGACCATGAAGGCCGCGCTCGTGGGCGAGGACGGCCAGCTGTTGCACACCTGGTACGGCAACAACAACGGCGACATCCTGGGCACGGCCAAGGTCATCATGGCCGATTTCTACAACCATATCCCCGCCGGCTGCACCATCGGCCACGTGACCACCACGGGCTACGGCGAGGCGCTGCTCATTGAGGCCCTCAAGGCCGACTCCGGCGAGATCGAGACCGTCGCGCACTTGCGCGGTGCCAAGGCGTTCCTGCCCGGCGTCGAGTTTATTCTGGACATTGGCGGCCAGGACATGAAGTGCCTGCGCGTCAAGGACGGCGTCATCGAGCACATCATGCTCAACGAGGCCTGCTCGTCGGGCTGCGGTAGCTTTATCGAGAGCTTCGCCGTCTCTATGAACATGGACGTGCGCGCGTTCGCCGATGCCGCCATCCATGCCAAGGCCCCCGTCGACCTGGGCAGTCGCTGCACGGTCTTTATGAACTCGCGCGTCAAGCAGGCGCAAAAGGAAGGCGCCACGGTGGGCGACATCGCGGCCGGCCTGTCCTATTCCGTCATCAAGAATGCCCTGTTCAAGGTCATTAAGCTGCGCGACCCCAAGGAGATCGGCAGCCAGGTGATCGTTCAGGGCGGCACCTTTATGTCCGACGCCACGCTGCGTGCGTTTGAGCAGCTCACTGGCGTTCACGCCGTGCGTCCCGACATCGCCGGCTGCATGGGCGCCTACGGTGCAGCCCTGCTCGCCCGCGATCGCGCCGGCGCCGACGGCACCTCGACCATCCTTTCGGCCGAGGACATCGCGCACCTCACCGTGACGCAAAAGCATGTCCGCTGCGGTCGCTGCTCCAACAACTGCCAGCTTACCGTCAACGACTTTGGCGGCGGCAGGCGCTTCATTACCGGCAACCGCTGCGAGAAGGGCGCCGGCCACAAAAAGCAGAAGACCGAGGCCCCCAACCTCTTCAAAAAGAAAAACGAGCTGCTTTTTAACCGCGAAGTCCTGAGTCCCGACGAGGCCCCGCGCGGCACCGTCGGCATCCCGCGCGCACTCAACATGTACGAGAACTACCCCTTCTGGCACGCGTTCTTTACGCGCCTGGGCTTTAGCGTGCAGCTGTCCGACCAGTCGAGCAAAAAGACCTACCAGGCAGGCATCGAGTCCATGCCGTCCGAAAGCGTGTGCTATCCGGCTAAGATGAGCCACGGCCATGTGATGAACCTTATCGACCGCGATGTCGACTTCATTTGGATGCCGTGTGTGCGCTGGGAGCGCAAGGAGGATCCGACCGCCGGCAACTGCTATAACTGCCCCATCGTCATGAGCTACCCCACGGCGCTGGCACTCAACATCGACGAGATCCGCGAGCAGAATATCGAGTTCCTGTACCCGTTTGTGCCCTATCACGACAAGACCGAGCTCAAGCGCCGTCTGTACCAGGTGCTCGCCGTCGACCGTGTGGCCGATGCGCAAGCCGGTCGCGGTCGCGTGCGTGGACCCAAGATCACGCGCTCCGAGGTCGATGCCGCTGTCAACGCTGCCTTTGAGGCCGATGCGCGTTTCCACGAGGATATCCAGACCATGGGCGAGGAGGCCCTTAAGTGGGTCGAGGACCACGGCGGCCACGGCATCGTACTCGCCGGCCGTCCCTACCATAACGACCCCGAGATCAACCACGCCCTGCCCGAGCTTATCTCGAGCTTTGGCTTTGCGGTCTTTACCGAGGATTCGCTTGCGCACCTGGTGAAGCCCGAGCGTCCCATCCGCGTCGTCGACCAGTGGATGTACCATAGCCGCTTGTACGCCGTCGCCCGTTTTGTGACGATGCGCAACGACTTGGACCTGATTCAGCTCAACTCCTTCGGCTGCGGTCTGGACGCCCTGACCACCGACCAGGTGCAGGAGATTCTGGAAGCCAGCGGCAAGATCTACACCGTGCTCAAGATCGATGAGGTGTCCAACCTGGGCGCCGCGCGTATCCGTATCCGCTCGCTCATGGCCGCGCTCAAGGACCAGGAGGCCGAGCGCCTGGCCGAGGCCACGGCCGCGGGCGAGACCTACGAGCAGGGCGATGCTGCGCCGGTGGCGCCCTCCACGGATGCCCCCGCGTTCGCGAGCCGCAAGTACACGTTTGAGGCCCAGCGTGAGAGCGCATCGACCGCGTGGCCCAAGGTGCCCTTCACCGAGCAGATGCGCGAGGAGGGCTACACCATCCTGTGCCCGCAGATGGCGCCGATCCACTTTGATCTGGTCAAAGAGGTGTTCCGTGGTGCCGGCTACAACCTGGAGCTGCTGCCCTCGACCGATCACGACGCCGTCGAGGCCGGCCTGCGCTATGTGAACAACGACATTTGCTACCCGTCGATCCTGGTGACGGGCCAGATTATGGAGGCCATCGAGAGCGGTCGGTACGACCTGTCCAAGACGGCCGTGGTTATCAGCCAGACCGGCGGCGGCTGCCGTGCCACCAACTACATCGCACTCATCCGCAAGGCACTGCGCGAGAGCGGTCACCCCGAGATTCCGGTAATCTCGCTTTCGGCCGTGGCGCTCGGCGAGGACAACCCCGGCTTTAAGATTACGCCGGCGCTGCTTAAGCAGGCAGTCTACGCAGTGCTCTTTGGCGACGTGATGATGCAGATGCTCTACCGCTGCCGCCCGTACGAGGCAACGCCCGGTGCCGCCAATGCGCTCTACGAGGAGTACATGGCGCGCGCCCGCAAGCTGGCGCCCAAGTTTAACCGCCACAACTACACCAAGCTGTGCCGAGAGGCCATTCGCGCGTTCGACACCATGCCGCTCGTGGGCGAGGGCACCAAGCCGCGCGTGGGCGTGGTCGGCGAGATTCTGGTCAAGTTCCATCCCACGGCCAACAACCACGTGGTCGACGTTATCGAGCGCGAGGGCTGCGAGGCTGTGGTGCCGGGCCTGCTCGACTTCTTCCTGTACTCCATGAGCAACGCCGAGCTTCAAAAAGACGAGCTGGGAAGCTCTGCCACGGCGCGCGCTAGCATGCAGGCGCTCATTAAGCTGGTGGACTGGATGCGCACGCCGGTGGAGGAGATGCTCGAAAAGTCCCGCCGCTTCGAGGCGCCCGAGCGCATTGGCACCATGGCGGACAAGGCTCGTACGGTGCTTTCGGTGTGCAACAACATGGGCGAAGGCTGGCTGCTCACGGCCGAGATGCTCGACCTGATCGACCACGGTGCGCCCAACATCATCTGCACGCAGCCCTTCGCGTGCCTGCCCAACCACGTAGTGGGTAAGGCTGTGATCAAGGAGCTGCGCCGTCAGCACCCCGAGAGCAACATTGTCGCGGTGGACTACGACCCCGGTGCATCCGAGGTCAACCAGCTCAACCGCATTAAGCTCATGATCAGTGTGGCCAAGGAAAACATGCGCGCCGGCAAGGGCTTTAAGCTCGAGAAGGTGGCGCCGCTCGCGATGGACGAGGTCACCGGCCAGATGCGTGCCCACGATGGCTGCGTGAGCTGCGGCTCGGTCGACGAGAGTGCCGTGGCGTCGGTCGCTGAGCGCCTGGGACGCGGCATTAAGAAGTAACTGGCCTGCTTTGGGCTAGATATGAGGCAAACGGGTGGCAGCCGTACCGGCTACCACCCGTTTTTGCTGGACATATGTTGCGTAAATGACCTTACTGCAGCCTTCCGTAGGCTAGGATTTCGGAAGTGCGGTGAAAAAATGCGAATCTCCCAAGCACACTGCCTTTTTAGGCTCTCGTGACCTGCGGTTTTGTTGTAAAAAAGCCGGTCTGGGGTCGCGCGCGCAGACGTGGTGTAAGAGCGTCCTGAGGTCCGTCGCTGCAAGTCCCGATGTTACTCCTTCTTGAGACCGCGCCTCTCGACTATCTCGTCCACTATCTCCCTGGCGCGCCGCCCGAGCGCGCGGCGCCTCCCCTCTGTCGGGGCCGGCCTGTCCGCGGGCTCGGCGAAGCCCTCGGCGGCCGAGGCCTCGGAGAACACGCGCTGCTGGGACCACTGCCCCTCGGTCTCCATGAGGCTCGCGCACGTCAGGCGCAGCATCGACTCCCTCGAGGGGAAGGACTGCACGACCCTGTAGCGGCGCTTGATCTCGCGGTTGGCGCGCTCCTGGACGTTGTTGGTGCGGAGCTTGGCCCAGTGCGCCCTGGGGAAGGCCGTGAACGCCAGCGCGGAGTCCTCGGCCTGCTCGAAGACCTCGCCGGCCCTGGCGGACACCGACGCCACCCAGGGCGCCGCCTCGGCCCACACGCAGCGCGCGAGGTCGGGGTCGTCCTGGTAGACCGCGGCGTGCACGAGGTCCCTGACGGCCGCCTTGGAGTCCTCGGGCCTGCCCGAGCAGGCGCTCTGGAGGTTGCGCTGCAGGTGCGTCACGCAGCGCTGCCAGGCGCAGCCCTGGAACAGGCGCGAGACGGCGGCCACGAGCCCGGCGTGGCTGTCGGAGACCACGAGGCGAACGCCGGCCAGCCCGCGCTCGCGCAGCCCGCCGAGGAATGCCGCCCAGGAGTCCTCGCTCTCGGTGTCGACCACGTCGCAGCCCAGGAAGTGCTTGCGCCCGTCGGCGCCCAGCCCGATCGCGGTCACGACGCCCTGCGAGACGACCGACGAGCCGACCCTGCAGCTCATGTAGGTGGCGTCGAGCCACAGGTAGCAGCACGGCGTGCCCG
>OLNF01001247.1_pt1 | contig 21953 bp, 16 predicted proteins | sample 1673061 | NCBI WGS metagenome assembly OLNF01 (sample SAMEA3136751, study PRJEB25190) | human gut metagenome
GTCTATCTCTTGTTTTCGGTTGCTTGCTTCCTTACCGTACATGAGCATTTGCGCCCGGATTATCATTTCCGTAACCTTCCAGCAGGTTTACCAGTCCCCATACGCCAACACCGGCGCCCAGCGCAACAACGAGAGTTTGCAGCGTCGTGATTGCAGAAGTGAAAAAGGCCATAAGTCATATCCTCCATTTGTTTGTTGAGATGAAAAAAGCCGCCATCAATAGGCGGCATAGGGATCGAAGATAAAATCTTCATCGGTCGAATCGGGTTCGTCAGTTTCAGCGGAAATCTCGTCCTCGTCTACGCTCGTTTCAAAAACATGATAGCTTTCATCTGCCTTCGGCTTCATGCGGCGGGAGAGAAAGCGGTCGATGTGAAAGGTGTTGCGCGGATCGGCATCCGACAAGTATTTGTAGTAAGGGTGCTTGGTAATATCGTACTTGTCGGAGAGAAAAGGACGGACGCCGCGTAGTTGCAAGATACATTTGCGCCCATCCAGCACGGCTAATTCGTCAACGGACATCAGCTCCTTTCCGAGTTTCTGATAGTTCAGACTGTGACTGGTTTCCTTGCCGCGGCTTTCGCCTGTGTTGTAGGTGTCGATGGTTTCGCGTCCCAGCGTTTCAGCCAGTTCCTTGAGCGTTGTGCGCTCCTTGCCGCCCAGAAAGATCATGCTGTCGCAGTTGCCCACGATGGTATCAGCATTGTCTTTGTAAATCGCCTTGAGCTGGCTTTGCGCCTGCAAGACGAGGCAGGCAGAGATTTCGCGGCTGCGGATGGTTGCCATCAGCTTTTCCAGCTTGGGAATCTGGCCGATGTTGGCCGCTTCGTCGATCAGACAGCGCACATGCACCGGAAGTCTGCCGCCGTACACATCATCTGCCTTTTCGCAAAGCAGATTAAATAGCTGCGTGTAGCACAGCGAAATCAGGAAATTAAAGGTATCATCTGTGTCGGACATGATGAGGAACAAGGCGGTTCGCTGATCCCCAAGGGTATCCAGTTCCATTTCGTCATACTGCGTCAGGGAGCGCAGTTCTGCGATGTCAAAGGGCGCAAGCCGCGCACCGCAAGAGATGAGGATGCTCTTGGCGGTCTTTCCCGCTGCCAGCTTGTATTTTTTGTACTGACGCACGGCAAAGTGCTGCGGGTCTTTCTTCGCCAAGGCATCAAACATCAGGTCGACAGGGTTTTGAAAATCCTCCTCATTCTCGCGGGTTTCCATGGCATTGATGAAGTCTACCAGCGTGGCGAAATTCTGCTCCTCCGGCGGCGCAACGTAATGCAGATAGCCAATCAGCGCCGTGTACAAAAGCGTTTCGCATTTGACCCAGAAATCCTCACCGCTTTTTCCTTCGCCTTTGGTATTCGCTATAAGTGCTGTTACCAGTTTGAGAATATCCTTTTCTGAATGGATATAGGCAAAGGGGTTATAGTGCATGGATCTGCTGAAGTTGATGGTGTTGAGGATTTTGATGCGATACCCCTTGCGCTGCAAGAGCTTGCCGCACTCCACGACGATGGAACCTTTCGGATCGGTTACGACAAAGGAACAGGGATACTTCTCCGAAGTGCATTGCATCAAATTGGGCTTAATCCAAAAGCGAGTTTTGCCGCTGCCGGAACCGCCGACGATCAGCACATTTTTGTTGCGGGCATTCGCAGGATTTTTCGAGCGACCCGACATCATGAGCCGTTCCGTTTGGGTCAGGATGATGTTGTTCTCAAACACCGGGTCGATATAGGGCTGAATATCCTGCGCCGTTCCCCAGCGGGCGGAGCCGTACTCGGTGTTCTTGCGGTACTTCTTTGCATTTTTGCCTTTCAGATGCACCGCCAGCCGCAGCACCGCTCCCAGCATCAGGCCGATGCACAAATCCGTTGGGTGAAAGCTGGGCAGCGGCACAGCGAACGCCTGCGCAAAGCCGTTTCCGATATTCAGCAGCTTTTCGGAAAAATCCACGCCCGGAGTCAGCCGCCATGCTTCACTCAGCTTGGTGGCATACAATCCTATGACCGCGTATGGAAGATTTGGAATCAGCAGTTTTTTCAGATTCATCTGCTCAGCTCCTTATCCTTCATAGGCTGGCTCTGCCTGCGCGTGGCGGCCATGAACTTGTGCAGCACCTTGAGAACGGAAGGACGCTCCTGCCGCTTGACGCGCTTATCCGTATACTCTGAAAAGGCAGCGGTCAGCGCGTCTGCGTCACGCCCCTTGAAAAACACCATGTACTTGGGCTTATCGCCCTTGCACTTTTTGATGGCGTAATCAACGCCGTACTTGCGGGCAATGCGCTCAAAGTCCTTGATGGACGGGTCATTAATCTCAATGGTGCTGGCTCCCTGATCCTTTTGCAAAAGCTGCTTGACGGTTTGCTTGCCATGAGGCGTTACATCCCGCCGCGAGTGGTCCCGCATGTGCGCCAGCAGCTTTTGAATCGCACTTTTGAGCGTGCGGCCGGTCAGCTTGCTGCCGTTGATAACCAGCATGACCGTTTTCATTTCAACATCTTCCTGCAAGTTCACTCCCTCCTTTCAGATGGCGCAGGAATGGAATGTGGTGTATCAGGGTGGAACAAAAAGGCGGTGAAGCAAGTAATTCATAGGATTCACCTCTTGTGTCGAAAATTTCTTGTTTACTTTCCTGCTAATGTGACGTATGATATTAGCAAGAAAGGAAGTGATGGTGTGACGCAGTTTGAACAGCTTGACCATCTGTTTGCAGCCAACGGCGGTATCCTAAAAACAGCGCATGTCGTGTCGGCAAAGATTCCAAAGCCGATCCTATACGATTATGTAAAGGAGCGCGGCGTAGAGCAGGCGGCTCATGGCGTTTATATTTCCGCCGAAGCATGGACGGACGCCATGTACTTGCTCCATCTTCGCTGTTCTCAGGCTGTCTTTTCCCATGAAACCGCATTGTTTTTTCACGACCTGACAGACAGAGAACCTGCGCAGTATGCCATCACCGTCAGAACCGGATACAACCCTTCCGCATTGAAATCGGACGGTGTACAGGTTTATACGATTAAGAAGGACCTGCATGAAGTCGGTGTGACGATGATGAAAACGCCCTTCGGCCATGATGTCCCCGTCTATGATATGGAGCGCACCATTTGCGACATCGTTCGCAGCCGCAGCAATGTGGAGATGCAGACTTTCCAGAACGCACTCAAACAATACGCTCATCGAAAAGACAAGGATTTACGGCGGTTGATGCACTATGCAGAGCTGCTGCGAGTAGAGAAAACTTTGAGACAGTACATGGAGGTACTTCTGTGATGATTAAGACCGCCAAACAGTTGAAAGACCTAATTCGCAATCTCTCCAAGGCCAAAGCGGCAGATGCACAGCTTCTCATGCGCAACTACATGATGGAGCGTTTCTTGGAGCGCATTTCGCTTTCGGAATACCGTGACAAGTTCATTCTCAAGGGCGGTATGCTGGTTGCCGCTATGGTGGGGCTGGATGCACGCTCTACTATGGACTTGGACGCGACCATCAAGGGCGCGACGGTCGGTGTGGAAGAAGTCGAAAACATCATGGCCGACATCGTTTCTACGCCGATTGAGGATGGTGTTGTTTTCCGAGTGAAACGCATTTCTGAGATTATGGATGAGGCAGAGTATCCGGGCATCCGCGTCAGCATGGAAACGGAGTTTGACCGGGTGATTACGCCCCTGAAGATTGATATTTCCACGGGCGACGCCATTACGCCCCATGAGGTACGGTACAGCTTTAAGCTGATGCTGGAAGATCGTGCGATCGATGTGTGGGCGTATAACCTTGAAACCGTATTGGCTGAGAAGCTGGAAACCGTCATTGCCAGAGCAACGACGAACACGCGCATGCGTGATTTCTACGATATGCACATTTTGCAGGAGCTTCACGGAAGCAGCATTGTCCCCACGGATTTTCACAATGCGCTGCTGGCAACAGCACGCAAGCGTGGCACGGAAAAGTATCTGGCTGATGCGCCTGCCGTTTTTGACGAGGTGGAGAACAGCGTTGTGATGGACAAGCTCTGGACAGCTTATCGAAAGAAATTCTCTTATGCAGCGGAACTCTCGTGGCATACCGTCATGGATTCTGTGCGAAAGCTGTATGCACTCTGCCAAATGAACTAAGCAATGGATTGCGCCGTGGATGCGATGATGCCTCCACGGCGCTTTTGCATGTTATCGTCGAAAGCGCCTGCCGCTTTTTCTCAGCTTTCCAAGCACAATCACAAGCCCTGCAATCCCAACCAGCGCAATGCCTGCCCATGTCAGGGGCGTGGCTGTGAAGTCTACGCCGGTTGAAATGCTGGGATAGTTGACCAGCCGTTTGAGCTTTGCAGGTACCTGATAGGTTTCGTCGATGGTAAACTCAATGGTTTCGTCCGTTCGTGCGTAACCATCCGGCGGCTCCAGTTCACGGATGACATAGGAACCGGGCGCAAGATCTTCCACATGCACCACGCCATCTTCGCCTGAAACCAGCTCACGCAGGAAATTGCTCCGGTCGTCTTCCAATGCGAAGGTCACGCCGGGAAGGGCATTTTTGTGGTTGTCAGACTTGAAGAACCAGAACTTGTTGGGAATGTTGACGCAGCGGATGATTTCCGGTGCTGTCCAGTTTTCGTCCACGGTCAGTTCAATATCTGCCATTTTGTTGTACCCTTCGGGCGCTTCCACCTCGCGGATCAGCCATTTGCCGTAGTCAAACTGCGTGAAATGGAATTTTCCCTGAGCGTCGCTGACAACGGTTTCCGCAACCTCATGCGTGACCGCATGAATGAGGCTGAACGTCACGCCTGCCAGCGGCTTGCCTGTGGTATCCACCTTGATACAGGGAATGTCCTTTCGGTGATTGACCACGGTTGCAATCGGCTGATTGTCAGGTTTAAAGTCAGCGCCGATCACCAGCGGGAGTTCCGTTTGGCTGGGCAGATAGCCGCTCGGGGCTTTCAGTTCCTTGATGACGTATTCGCCATACGGGATGCGGGTGAATTTCACGATGCCGTCCTCGTCGGATGTGGCTTGCTGAATACAGCCGTCAAACGCGCTGTACAGACCAAAGACTGCCCCGGCCAGTGGTTTGCCGTCCTGATCGACCTTTTTGAGATAGACTTCATTGGGATGGTTGACCACTGTGGCGATGGGCTGCTTGGGACTCACAAACGTGCCGTCAACGGTGATGGAAACATCCATGGCCGATGCCGTATATCCGGACAGCGGCGCGGTTTCCACAACGCGGTACGTTCCGAAGGGGACTTTTTCAAAAACAGCCAGTCCATTTGCATCGGTTACGGCGGTCATCACGGTATTCCCGCTTTCGTTGACCAGTGAGAAGGTCACGCCCGCCAGCGGATGGCTGGCTTCGTCATGCTTTTCAATGGCAAATCGGGAATAGTCGTCACGGATGGCCGTATCCCCGATGACGGTGCCGTCCTGCTCCACGGTAAAGGTCATGACTGCTTCGTTGAGCGCAAAGCCCTCCGGCGCGTACACTTCGCGGAAGGTATAGCGTCCCGGCGTAACAGGAATACTGTCCGTTTTGCCGTTTTCGTCAGTATACTCCCGATAAATCACGGTTCCGCGTTCGTCCTTCACCTCAATCAGCGCACCCGGCAGAGGGACTGCGCCTGTGATGTCCAGTTTGGTGAGCGTCACCTTTTGGTGAATCAGCTTGTTGTGGACAGGTTCGACCAGCAGGACGCGAAGCATGGTTTCATCCTCCGTCATTTGTGAGGGCTGCAAGGAAACAGGGATTGCTTCGGGCGTGATTTCCCAGCCTTCCGGGGCTTTGAGTTCACGGATGACATATTCGCCATGCGGATAGGTTCCGGCAAAGGTCAACTGACCGTTTTCATCCGTTGCGCCTGTTGCAATCAGCGTGTCGCTCATCAAAACGCCATTGCTGTACGGGATGTCCTGCGCGGTAAATAGGCCAAAAACAAAGCCTTCGCCCGGTTCGTTGACCAGTACCTGCTGAACCGTGTCTTTCTGACCGCTGACGGTGTGCAGCGCTTCTTTCTCTTTCCAGAGGGTGATTTCCGCAGGCAGATAGGTGTTGTTCAGAGGGACGGTTTCGCTTACCAGTGCCTTTTGCCCGTCGCCCACAGAGAGCCGCACGGAAACAGGCTGGCTCTGAAGGATATACCCGGACGGCGCGGACACTTCGACGAGCTGGTACAGCCCCAAAGGAAGTGCCTTGGAGGAAACGGGGCCGTCCGCCGTGGTGACGAGCGTATCGACGGTTTCACCCGCCTGATACCATACCGTTCCGTCCTTGCCGGTGATGGTTTCCTCGGCGCGAATTTCAAAGGTCACGTCCGCCAGGTACCCGTCCTCATACACGGGGTGATGCACCGCGTTGCCGTAGGCATCTTCACGCACCCCAAAGCCCTTAAGCTGCAAGCCGCGCTTTTCCAGCACAATGCAGCCCTTGATGGGTTCATTGGGAATCTCCACGGTCAGCTCATAGGTGTTCCCCGGCGTATCGCCCTCATGGCCGATCATCACAGCGAAATCTTCCGTTCGGAGCAAATATCCGTCAGGCGCTTTGACTTCCTCTACAAAATACAGCCCCCATGTCAGCGTTTCAGGCAGCGTTACGCCGCCCGTATCGTCTGTGGTAAAGGTGTCGATGGTCTGTTCCTTGGGGTAATGAATGGTCTGCCGCACATACTTGCCCTCTGCATCCTTCAGCTTGAAGGAAGTACGGGCCAGCGCGATGGGCAGACCGGTTTCAGCATCCGTTTTGACCAGCCTCAGGCGATAGAGGATCGGCCTGTCATTGAGTGTGAGGGGCGGCGGGTTGACGAGGCTCTCCGTGCCGTCGATTTCAAAGGCAATCGGGCCTTTGATTTCATAGCCCGCCTTGCCTGACACTTGCTCCAGCATATAAATGCCATAAGGCAGCGGCTTGGTCATGGCGTAGCCGTTTTCGTCAGTCGTGAGATAATCGCGCTCAAATTCGCGGGCAGCTTCATAAGACCCGGATTTTCGGAGGTAGACTGCAAACTCTGCGCCCGATTCGGGCGTTTCCACCCGCGAAGGATCGGGGTCATGGCTGTTGTCGCCCAGAATTTTGACGATGGCCTGCGCGCCCAGCTTGATGCTGTTGGTGATAACGCTCTCATAGGTGATGATGGCTTCGGCAGATTGCTCCGTCGCGCCGCGGGCATCCATCGTGATCGAACCCGTGCCGGGCAGATAGCCCGTGGGCGGCGTTACTTCGACGATTTTGTACAAACCGGGCCAAAGCGGCTCGGTTGTTGCGCTGCCGTCTTCACCAACCGTCTTGATGGACGCAACGACAACCGCGCCCTTCTCGTGAATCACATTGCCCTGACGATCCAGAATGTCCTCTGCGGCAAGCACCTGAAACTCTGCGCCTGCCAGTTCGCCGTCTCCGCGTACAGTGGGCACAGCATGCGGGTTTCCCGCGTATTCGTCTGCATCCCGCTTGTAGAGCGTCAGCCGTACCTGTACAGGCTGGTTGGTTGCGATCAGTTCGGTCGTTTCATCCGATTTGACCGTAGCCTGCAAGGTGACTTCCTCAAAAACGTAGCCCGCTGTCGTACCGCGCTCCTTCACGATGTACTGACCCTTTTGCAGCGGCGATGAAACGGCGATTCCGTTCTTGTCCGTCACCATGCTGCCTGCAAGCCCTTCGCCGTAAGCGTCATGGTGGTAGATGTCGAAGATCACGCCCTCGATGGGATTGCCGTTCAGACGATCCGTCTTGATGAGCTTCAAATGGCCCTTGGTCGGTTCGTTCTCCGCAGCAACCTCTACGGTCTGCCCTTCTTCCGCAATGACAACATCCGCAGAGAAACCGCTGTCCACAAAATGCGGCGGGACTTTGGTTTCCGTCACACGGTAAGTACCCCATGTCAGCAGCGGAGACACCGCCACGCCGTTTACATCCGTGGTGATCACCGCCACCACTTCGCCGTCCCCCAAACCGTTGTGAGAAGGCAGGCCGGATAGACGGGTCATGGTGAACTCCGCGCCTGCCAGCGCTTCCTTCGTCAACTGATCGGTTTTGGTGATGCGGATTTTTCCCTGAACAGGCCGGTTGACTGCGCTCAGGTTGGTGGTCTTATTGGATACCACCACAGCGCCCTGCTCCGTAAGCTCCGACACATAGCCGGTGGGGTTTTCATGCTCCCGCACGATATACTGACCCTTTCTCAGCGGCGGCGAGATGGCCACGCCGTTTTCATCGGTCGTCATCGTACCCGCAAGACCGTTCCCAAGCTGATCGTTGTGATAAATATCGAACTGAACGCCGGCGATAGTGTGCTGATCCAGTGCATCCGTTTTTACAAGCTGAAGATAGCCGGTCATAGGCTCGTTGGCAACGCTGACGGTATAGGTCTTTCCGTTTTCGCAGGCGTTGATCTCCATGCTGAACTGCTTGTCCACATAATCCGCAGGAACGCCTGTTTCTTCCACGCGATAGCGGCCGTATGGCAGCCAGCCTGTTTCCGCCACGCCGTCTGCATCCGTGGTGATGGTGATTTGTTCGCCCACGCCTGCTCCGTTCAGCGCGGGCGCGCAGCTCAGGCGGGTCATGGTGAACGTAGCCCCCGCCAAGGGCGCACCGGTCAGCTCATCCGTTTTGATGATCTTGATTTTGCCCTCCACTTGCTGATCAGTAAAGGAGATGCTGACGGTCTGCCCGCTGGCGACGTTCACCTCCTGTACATTGACGGAAGGAAGCAGAAAGCCCTCCGGCGCAGACCGTTCCCGAATGGCATAGGTTCCCGGCTGCACATTGGTGAATGTGGCTTTGCCGTCTGCGCCGGTTGTCACCGTCTGCAGGACCGTGCTGCCGCTGATCAGGTCAAAGGCTGCTCCTGCCAGCACCGCGCCGCTGTCCGCATCCTTTTTGAGAACCGATACAGCGCCAAGCGGAATATCAAAGGTAATGGACGCCGATTTGAGCGGATACGGCAGACCTGTCTGCGGCACAAGCACCTTCTGAATGGCTTCGTCCGTCACGCCTACGAGGAAAGAGGCCTCTTCATCCTCGGAAGACATGGACTCCGCTACGATGGTCAGCGGATTGGCGGCGGAAGATACGCTGATGGTGTCGCCGCTGTTGAGATAATAGTACGAACCGTCCTGCCCTGCGGTATTGCCCATCAGCGTACCGTAGGAACGGCTGATGCGGATGAGGTCGGCGTCGGTGGTCAGCGTGACCGTGCCGACGGTCATGCCGCCGGACAATGCGGTGCTTTTCCCCGATACATTGATGTCGCCGGTCATTCGTGTGCGGGCAATGCTGTTCTCCGCAAGCCATCTGGCATACTCCAGATACACGCCGGGGGCATGCCCGCTGCCGGCGTAAAACTCGTCCATCTGCCAGTAATCGCGCACATGCTCGGAGCCTTCAAGCTGCTTGATGACCTCGCGGATGGCAAACTGCCCTGCCACGCGGCTCCATGTATTGTTGTCCGCGTCGCTGCGGTCCAGCACCATGAAGGGATAGGTGTGGCGCAGCACCCAGGCAATGGCGTGCATGGTTTCCGCGCTGTACACAACGCCGGAATAACCGGGCGTATTCAGGTAGGTGTTGATATCCACCAGCCAATACGGTCCTTTGGGCTGATGCCCGCCGCCCGAAATGCGTTCGCCGGGACCGGGGAGGTTATGCTCGATGCAGTACACCGTGATGCCGTCCAGATAGTGCGGGGTGGCGTAGATTTTGCCGTGACCGGGAAGGGAGGCAATCTGCAAATACTCGCTGTCTCTGCCGGAATCGCCGTACAGACCGGATTGCCCCGCCCAAAAGCTGCCGGTATAGGCGTTGAGCGTTCGCAGGCTGAATCCACTCATGGCGGTGGCGGAACGCAGGCTAAAAGGGCGGGTGCCGGGCAGGGCAAAGTCCGTGACCGTACATTCCTGTGCATCCGTGGGCGCAGTTTCATCGGCAAGCACATAGGCTGTGCCGTACTCCGTCCATTTCATCGTACCGTCCGCGTAATCATCGCCATAGATGTAGCAGACCTCATACCAACTGCGGCCTTGGCTGTCCTGCTCGATGGCGTCCACCTGTACGATGGCGTCGCAGACGAACACGCCCAGATACGCATCTTCCTCTGTTTCATCCACAGCGGAGAACACGCGGGTGTCCGATGTGACGATGGCGAAGTCGCCAAGCTGCACATCGGGCTGCTCATCCGGGAAAGCGTCATCCGTCACCGCATCGGACGGTTCCTGTTCAGGAGCGTCGGTTGCAGGCAGTTCGTCCAGTGAATCAGGTTCTTTTTCGGGAATCTCCGCATCGGGCGCGGTGTCGGGAATCTCCGCAGGCGGCTCTGACACAGGACATTCACCGCCCGCCAAGAACACATTGAGCTGCCTATCGTTCACAAGAATCGGCATGTAGTCCAGCCCATCCGTAAGAGCGAAAAGCTCGCTGTCAGTCACAATTGCCGCCGACACGCTGCTTTCGGCAGCATAGGCTGTGACAACCTCGCCGCTGTCTGCCAGAAAGTGAACGGTCAGGATCGCGTCATCCGCCTGTTCAAAAAAGGCCGTTGCCAGCATTACGCTGCCGGAAGCGGCGGTGAAGATAGGCTCCGTCAGTTCAGGCGAACCATAGAGCTGCAGTGCCTCATCCAGCAGAAGGTAGGCATATGCATGGGCAGCAATCTCGTGGCGAATGGGGTACGGAATCGGTTCCTCCTGCGGTTCATTCGCTGCGGGCTCCTGCAAATCGTCCTCCACGGCGGGCGGCTCGTCCAGTACATCGTCCGTTTCGGCAGCGTCCGCATTTTCGGCGGACAGTTTCTCTAATACAGGAGGCTCCTCCACGGGAAACGCATCGGGAATATCTGTCGTATCGTCTGTCGCTTCTTCATCCAGTGAAGGCGGTGCTTGTTCGATGATGGTTTTGGGCGGATACTCCGCATCCGTAGGCGTTGCGGGCAGCGGCTCGGCATACATGGACACGGGTGGGAAAGCAAGCAGGAATGTCATGGAAAGCACAAGAGCCAGCGCTTTCATGATTTTGGTTTTGATGTGTTTCATAGATTCCTCCTATTGTCTGACGGCCATGACGATAAGCCGTCCGTTTTCGGAATGGTAATCACGGTCGCAGGTGATGAGGGTGAGAATTTGATCGTCTGCGCCCACTTCAATGCCTGTGTCGTAAAACGAAAGGGCTTGGGCGCGGTACACGAAGGAAAGAAAGTCGGCGTCCGATGAAAAATCAGCCTTGGCGGCATCCCAATCGCTTTCGCGCATATTCAGCGCGGCGAACACCGCGTAGGTGTCGGAATGGTACAGCGAATCGAGCTGAATGACGGGATGCTTGGCGAGATAGTCCGCGTCCTTATAGCCATGCAAAGGCTGAAACATCGTTTGACTGCGGCTTCGGCGCATGTGATGTCCGTAAATGGCGATGTTCCTTCCCGGCAGTCGGTAGTCGCTCTTGCCCAGCGAAAACAGGCAGCCTGAAACGCCCTCCTTGCGTGAAAAGGTATGGGTCAGGTAATAGGTCGCGTTATCAGTTTGCACCACGGGGTAGCTGATCTTTGTACCGGGAATTTGCAGCCATGCGATGAAATCGCTGTTTTGCGCTTTGCAGGCGGCAAGGTCGATGCCGCTTGCTCCCGATGCAGCAGTCCGTGATGCAGCATCCGAAACGGGCGCGGCGCTCTGCTCCGGCGGGGGCGACGCCGTTGCCATCGGGACATCCGTGCTGACGGGAATACCCGCGGGGCTTTCTTCGCTTTGCATGGGGATGTCGGTGGATGCGGCATCGGCGGCATTTTCATCGGGCAGATGCTTAGACGATTCCTCCATCGAGGATTGCGGCGGCGCTTTGACCGATTGCATCAGGGCTTCGTATTCATCGGCATCCTGCCGAATCTGCCATTCCTGCATCCCAAAGGATGCTGCGATAACGGCAATGCCTGCGAAAAGCAAAACGACCGCCCATACGACGGACGCTGAGGACTTTTTCGTTTTTTTACTCATGTACGCTCCTTTCGCTGCTTAGCGTTCCGGTTCATGCGGTTTCTTTGCCGCAGGTGTGTGCGCTTCCTTCTTGGCGGGCTTCTGAAGCATCGCAGAAACCGAAGGACGCTTTTCGGGAGAATCCCGCTCCTTGGCCTGTTCCTTTCGAACCAGCGTGGCAAAGAGATTCAAAAGACCGGGATGAGGTCTGCTGACAACATATTCGCGTGTTCTGTTGCCGCCCCATGCGTCCTGATCAGAGGGGATGCGGATACCTTTTGCCCATGCTTTGTTTTCGGGCGAAATGCGCCCGTCCCATTCCCGATCCTGCAAGGTGGCGGCGATTACATAGGCTGTACGCTCCATGCCGAAGCGGCTGACCACTTCTTCTGTGCAGGCTGCGTCCAGCCGATTATCGTGATAATAGCGGGCAATCGCATCCTCAATGGCGGCTTTGCACGCGATATTGGCCTTGAAGGATTCGCGGTACTCCGCCGTTTCGCCATGCTCTTTCGCATAGGACGCAGGGAATTTGTACACGGGCTGCTTCAAAGCTGCTTCCCGCTGATCTTTCAGAATATCGTCTGCCCGTGTTTCGATGCAGCCGCGGATCAAATCCATGTGGTCGCCCTCGATCTGCTCAAAGTCATGAAACACATCGTCCAGCGGCGCAGGGGAGGACAGCAGCGCAGTCGCCTGTTCATCGCTCAAATCATTGGTTTCCAGAGCAAGGAGAATGTCCTCCCGAATGGTGTATTCGTAGGTATGGTTGAGGATTTCTTCGGGCGGCAGCGAGAGAAGCCACTCTCTGTAATGTTCCTGCGCGGCAAAGCACTTTTCATAAAGGCTGGTGTTCAGTTCTTCATGGGTCATTCAACGCACCTCCTGCTGCGGCAAGGACTTCGGATAGGGTTTTCTTCTCGGTTCCACCACAAAGACAGATAGTATTAGGGGAAGAAGGAAAATCGTGATTCATGTGCTGTGAGCCTCCTTTTTCACCAGGCATGGTCATGCCGCACCTGTGCATCGTAGTAAGCGGAAAGGGTGGACGGCGCGTTGAACAGCACAGCCAGCATATATGCCTTGATGTTGCGGATGGCAGATGCGTTATTGTGAAGGCACTCAAACATATACTGGATGTGCAGGCTGTTGATCTGCTGGAAGCGCTCATGAACCAGCTCGATGGGATATTCCTCGCCCGAAATGAGAAGGGTGGGCGATGTGGTGCAGAGGATTTCCACCATCAGGCTGACGATTTCATCCAGACGGTCTTTGCCGTATTCTTCCGACATCGCATCGTATCCGATCTGCGCCTCTACGGCTTCACGCAGCATGCGCATGGATGGATAAGGATTGGATGGATACGGATTTCCTCCGTTCGGAATGAATGGATACGTTTTTTCTGGATGAGTGTTTTCTCTATGAGTATTTAATTGCGTTGGATTTTCCAACGCAGGTTTTCCCAATACAGGGTTTTCCCGCGCAGGATTCTCCAACGCAGGGTTATCCAATATTGGATTTTCCAATACAGGCTTTTCCGATGTTGGCTGATCCGATACAGGCTGTTCCGACTCGTCAATCTGCGGTGCCTGTGGCTGCTCGTAGATGACGTACTCCGTGCCGGTGAGCCGCCCCTTAGCGTTGCGCACCCGTGTGCGGACGATGTATCCCGCCTTCTCCAGCTCCCGCACCGCTTCACGAATGGCGTCCACGCCCTCGCGATTGATGATGGCCAGCCCCTTGAGGGTGTAGTCCCATGTTTCGGGCAGGGAGAGCATGACAGACAGCAGTCCTTTGGCTTTCAGCGTCAGGTTCTTGTTTTTCAGATGATGATTCGACATGACGGTGTAATCCCTCGTTTTCTCAATGCGAAAGACAGCCATTACTCATCGCCTCCAAACAGTAAATCCTCCTTGGCAAATCGCTTGTCCAACTGATCTACCGTCCAGTTCTCCTTGAATCTTCCCAGCGGTGTTTGCCCGAACTGCGCCAATGCACGGTTATCCATATCCATCAACTGCTGCCAAAGTTCGGGATGATGGCGACGCAGCTTTCGCAATTCTCCAATTCGCTGGAACGGACAGCACCAGCAGGACGCACGGTGGTAAATCTCATACAGATTGCCGATGCGAAACCCACGGGCGTAGCAATGCTGCAAGGCTTCACTTTCCGTGATGCCCCATTCCACCAGAGGATACTGATCGCCTTTGCATCTTTGGGCTTCGTCGGCGGCAATGCCGACATAGTGCAGCGCGTTCTTTTCTGCTTTGAGCTGATTGACTTCTTTTGCAATCAAGTGAGTTTTGAGTTGTCCTGTACACCATCTGACGCGGATGCCGGGCCAACCGTTTCCGCACAGAGGTACACCCATTTGCTTACGGTTGGCAATACTGGCTGCCTTTTGCTTGGGTTCTTCAAACATGAGGTATTCAAAGCCTTGGGGATGGCGAAGGATGGTGATGGACAGCCCGCGCTCGCGTTGCAAGTGCTTTTCCAGTTGCTCCAGATGTCCGTACATTTCAGGAAATTCCATACCTGTATCTGCGAAAAGCACAACATCAATGGGCATTTGCTTTTCAATCATCATCAACAGCATACATGTTGAATCTTTTCCACCCGATAAACTGACGGCATGATACTGAGCGGGAGAATCAAAAACGACGCTCTGTTCGGAGCGCTTGGAATGGAATTGAGTTTTCTTCATCTGTCGATCTCCTGTTGTCGTTTGCGGCTCCAGCTTTCCAGCAGTTTGAGGATTACTTGCTCCATTTTCTGCGGGGTGTAGGATTTGGGGAAATACTTGCGAAGCGTTGTGGTATTGAGCGTGACCCGATCTAAGTCGCTCTTTTTTTCCTCAGACATGATGGCCAGCATGGATTCCTCTGTCAGCTTGCCATCCCGTGAGAATTGTTTGAGCCGCTGCGCCTGCGAAAGAGAGGGCGTTGCCTGTTCGCTGTCCATGGCATCCAGCAGCATGGTCTGTTCATGGGGCTTGAGATATGACAGTTCCACCGCTGGGTTAAAGGCGATTTTTCGGTTATCCACCATGTCCAGCAGTTCGGGGATGAGTTCTGTGAGACGGATGAAGCGCTGGACTTGTTTGTAGCTTTCACCAGTTCCATCGGCAATTATCTCAGTTGTGCGTTTGCCGAAATAATCCGGGACGACTTGTCCCACATTTTTCGGTCGCCCTTTTACCCGTTCAATCGCTTCCAGCTTCATCCGATAAGCAAAAGCCCGCTCGCTGGGGAGCAGGCTTTCACGCTGTATGTTGCTGTCAACCATGATGATTGTCGCCGCATCGTCGTCAAGGTTGCGCACGATGACGGGCATCGTAGATAGCCCCGCCAGCTCGCATCCGCGCTTGCGTCTGTGTCCTGCAACAAGTTCATACCCGCCCTCCTCGCGGGGACGGGCGATGGCAGGAACAAGTACGCCGTACTCTCGGATGCTGTCGGCGGTGTCAAGCATACGTTCATCGTCCACGACTTTGAAAGGATGATGCTTGAAAGGGTATAGCTCGACAAGCGGAATTTCTATGACCTTTTCCCGGTTGGCGTCCTGCCGGCTTTCTTCGGTAGAGAATAGATCATCGACTGTATTCAGCTTGATGTTTTTCACGCTGCTTCTCAATTTTCATCACCTCCTGTGTCAGCGCATGATAGGCCGTTGCCACCTTGCCTTTGGGATCGTGAGCAAAAATGCTCTTGCCTTCCGCGCTGATTTCCGCGGCGCGGACGGAATGAGGAATGGCCGTGGCAAACACTTTGATTTTGCTGCCGTAGGTTTCGCGCAGCAGGGCAGAAATTTCACGGGCATATGTTGTGCGGATATCTACCATGGTCAGCAGGATGCCGTCAATTTGCAGCTTGGGGTTAATCTGCCGCCGTACTTTGGCGATGGTCTGCAAAAGCTGCTCCAAGCCTTTGGCGGGCAAATACTGCGCCTGCACGGGAATCAGCACGCGCTCCGATGCAGCCAGCGCATTGATGGTCAGCATACCAAGCGAGGGCATGCAGTCGATGAGAATATGCGTGTACTGCTTTTTTGCCTGAGCCAGCACTTGTTTGAGGATGCTCTCGCGGCTCATGGCATTGACCAGCGATACCTCTAAGCCCGACATTTCAATGCTGCCGGGGAGCAAATCCACGCCCTCCGCATGATGCAGGATGCCTTCTCCTGGCAGAATCGGTTTGTCCATGAGGACTTTTCCCATGAGCGTAGCAAGCGTCACGGGCAGTTCATCTGGCTGCGCATAACCCAGACTGATGGTCAGGCTGGCCTGCGGATCGCAGTCGACCAGCAGCACCTTTTTCCCTTCTTGAGCCAATCCGATGCCGAGATTGGCTGTCATGGTCGTTTTGCCGACGCCGCCCTTTTGATTTGCGACGGCGATGATGTTTGCGTTCACTTGTGATCCCTCCTGTATTCGGGTGCGACATAAGCCAGCCGCCAATGTGTCGCAGGACGCACCGTTGAAATGGGTTTGGATTCATAGGGGCACAGCCTGAACACGCAAGTCTGTCGGAGTGCGTAAGGCCGATGAAAACGACACGAACGGCATTCGGGGAAGATACCATCTTCTCCGCTGTCGTATGATCGCGCATGCGGTTCAAGCATCATAGCCTGGATGGCTATGAATCTTCGGGTAGTGGGCACCTCGTTCACCTCCTGATGGGAACAAAAAAAAAGACGCTCATTGCTGAACGTCTTTAGGTCGGATGGGTGATGATATTAACTTTTCTCCAGCAGCGCAGCCAGTCGGTCATCCACAACGGCTACGGCTTCTTCTATGAATTTACCGGTAGTGAAGCAGGGCGCGCAATATCCGTGCCAAAGAAAAAAGCCGAACCATTTGATTGGTTCGACTTCTTTTGATTTGGTGGAGCTAAGGGGATTCGAACCCCTGACCTCTACAATGCGAATGTAGCGCGCTACCAACTGTGCTATAGCCCCAAATATTCCCGCCAAATTTTGTGCAGATTTGACATTAACTGCTTTCTGATATAAAATCAGTAGTGGGGATGCATTCGAGTTGGTTCGTTCTACCAACTGTGCTAATGCCCCAAATTTCCTTGTCGAATTTTGTGCAGATCTGACAGAAACTGCTTTCCTTCGGGAACCACCGACAGGGCTAAACAACTGAAGGCTTGTTCTACCAACTGTGCTAATGCCCCAAATTGCTGGTACCTGATTATTATAGCAAAAGCGAAGAAAAAAAGCAATAGGTAAATGCAAATATTTTTGATTTTTCGCTTTGCGTTGCATTTGACATTTTCATTTAGTTGTACTATCATCTTGTTGGATGTATATGCCTCTAATTTGCGGGTAGTCCAAAGGAGTTACCGATATGGACAGAAGCGAACGCAAGATCACCAAGATTGCGCGCGAGGTGAGCGCCTTCACCGTACAAACAATGAAAGCCGAAGGGATCGGTACAGCGGAGTTCGACTTTATCCATCTGGTTCGCCACAATCCCGGCATCACACAGGCCGAGGTACGTGAGCGGCTCAAGATTGATAAAGGCGCAGCTGCGCGGCGCGCATCCAGCCTGGAGGCCAAGGGTTATCTGGTGCGTCAGGCCAATCCCAACGATGGGCGCAGCCAGCTGCTTTACGCCACCGAACAGGCTGAAGGATTAAAAAATTCCAAAGCGCACTTGGAGGCCGTGTTTTATGAATGGCTTCTGTCCACATTGTCAGAGGAAGAGCGCGAAGCCTTCCTGGCCACGCTGGATACCCTTTATCTGCGCGCCAAGCAGGAAAGCCGCGCGGGCTTCCCCACCGTGCGCACGCTGATTGCGGGCGAGGAGGAACAAACGCATGAATAAGAAAAAGGGCTTTCAGGCCAACCGCGTTCTTTCCTATTTTAAAGCTGAATGGGTCACGCTGGCCACCGTCACGGTATCCGGGCTGATTTATAATATCGGCCTGCTGGCTGCTCCGTGGTTTGAGGGCCGCATGGCCGGACGGCTGGTGGATATTCTGGGCGGCAGCGGCACGTTTACCTCCATGCTGAGGCTGGCCGTCTGCTATGCAGCCGTCACCGCGCTGGTGCAGGGCGCACGTTATATTAAGCGCTTTTATGTGCGCCGCTTTTCCAATGATGTAAACCGCCGCATGAAGCGCATTCTGTACGGTAGCCTGATCCGCAAAAGCCGCGCCGAGCTGGAGGGCGAAGGCGTAGGCAGTGCGATGACCAAAGCCATTCAAGATGTGGACGACTGCGTGGAGGGCATGCGCAAGTTTACCACCGAGGTCTTTGATACCGCCGTGGCCCTGTGCGCATACGCCGTCATGCTGCTCAGCTACGATTGGCGGCTGGCGCTGCTGAGCATGCTTTTCCCGCCGTTTTCCTTCCTGATTGCCGAAAAGATGAAGGCCGTTGTGCAGCGCACGGGCGCGGCTTTTAAAGAAGCCTCGGCGCATCTGAACGCCGCCACGCTGGATCGCGCCGAAAACGCCGTTACCTATCGCGTGTTCGGCTGTGAGAATGAGCGACAGTCCGCCTATGAAAAGGAGCTGTCCGGCTATGAATCCGCCGCCGTCAAGGCCAATATCTGGAGCGCCGTGCTGCCTCCCCTGTACCGCATCATCTCCATGGCCGGCGCGCTGCTGATCATCTTTTTCGGCGCGCGCAATATCCGCGGCACAGGCTGGACCAGTTGGGATATCGCCGTATTCACCACCTTCCTGGCCTGCTTTACGCGGCTGGCAACCAAATCTTCCAGTGCAGCCAAGCTGTTCAACGCCGTGCACAAGGCGCATGTATCCTGGCGGCGCATCAAGCCTCTGATGCATCAGGCCAAAGCCGATGAGCCTGTGCCTGCGCTGTCCGCGGCCGCGCTTACGGCCACGCATGCCGGGTTTGCCTATCCCGGCGGAAGCAATATCTTTGCAGATCTGAGCCTTAGCGCCCAGCACGGCCAAATCATCGGCGTCACCGGCCCGGTTGCCTGCGGCAAATCAACGCTGGGCAGGGTGCTCCTGTGCGAGTATCCCTATCAGGGTAGCCTGAAGTTCGGAGATCGCGAGCTATCTTCCCTGCGCCCCGCTGAGCTGGTCGGTATGGTGGGCTATTTAGGACACGATCCCGAGCTGTTCAACGATTCGATTGAAAACAATATCCTGCTGGGCGACGATCAGGAAGCCAACGCCTATTTGCGGGCGGTATGTCTGGATCAGGAGGTCGCCGCCATGGAGGATGGCCTGCAAACCCGCGTGGGCAGCGGCGGCGTGCGGCTATCGGGCGGTCAGGCGCAGCGCTTGGCGCTGGCGCGCACGCTGTGCCACAAAAAGCCTGTGATGATCCTGGACGATCCCTTCTCCGCCCTGGATAAGCAGACCGAGGCGCAGGTATTCGCCCATTTGAAGGAGCTGGCCAGGGACAGCATCGTGCTGCTGATCTCGCACCGGCTGTACCTGTTCCCGCAGACGGATCAGGTGATTTTCGTGGATCACGGCCAGGCGCTGGTGAGCACGCATGCGCAATTGCTGCAAAGCAACGCCGAATACGCGCGGCTGTTCCATGAGCAGGAGAGAGGCGCTTCTAATGAAAAATAAGGATCGCGTTAGCAGCGTTATCTGGCAAACCGTGCGGCGTAAAAAGGCGCTGTCGCTGGGGATTGTATGCGCCGTGGCCGGAGCCATTGCATTTTCGCTGTTTCCGCCGCTGATTTTGGGCAAAATCATCGATTCCCTCACGGCCGGGCAAAGCGTTTCCATCGGCATGGCGGGTCTGTACTTTGCGCTGCTGGCGCTGGCTGGATTGCTGGAATCCTTGCGCGAGGGCGGGCTGACGCTGTTTGGGCAAAAGATCACCCACGCGCTGCGCAGCCGCCTGATGGGCAAAATGGTGCGTCTAAGCGCTGATACGCTGAGCCACATTGAGCCGGGCGCGCTGGTATCGCGCTTCGTGAGCGATGTAGACGCCGTTGAAAACCTGTTCACCAGCGGCATCGTCAGCATGTTTGCCGATGCATGTAAGATCATCAGCATTCTGGCTGTGGTATGGTTTCAAAATCGCGGACTTGCGCTGATTCTGGTGCTGTTGCTGCCGTTCCTTTTCTGGTTTACGCGGCATGTGCAAAAGAACATGCTTGCAGCCCAGCTGGATAATCGCCGCGCCGTCAGCCGCGCCGCGGGTCATGTGCCCGAATCGCTGCATAACATCCGCACCATCCACACCCTGGGCAAGGAAGCTTACATGGAGCAGCGCTATGACGATTACATTGAGGATAGCTATCGCGCCATGGAAAAGACCAATTTTTACGACGCGATTTACTCGCCGGTAATTCTGATTCTAAACGCCGTGGTTGTGGCTGCGGTCATGCTGCTATCCGCCTCCGGCAACGCCAGGGTGCTGACGCTGTTTGGCATGTCGGCTGGCACAGCGGTGGCGGTAATCAACTATATCTCCCAGATTTTCACCCCCGTGGAAAGCCTGGGCATGGAAATTCAGACCATCCAGTCCGCCGTCGCGGGCGTACGCCGCATCAATGAATTCCTTTCGCAAAGCGAGCCTGCCTCCCGCAAGCCCGTCTCTCTGCCTGCCAGTCTGCCCGCTGGACAGCCGCAGGTGGAACTGCGCAACGTCACCTTTGGCTATGACGACCACACGGTGCTGCAAAGCATCAGCCTGCAGGTACAGGCGGGTGAGCAGGTAACGCTTGCCGGGCGTACAGGCGCAGGCAAAAGCACGGTGTTTAAGCTGCTGCTGGGGCTTTACGCGCCGCAGTCTGGCAGCGTGCTGATCGAAGGCGTGCCAGCGGCGGATATCGCAGATCAGGATCGCCGCGCGCTGTTCGGCTATGTGGAGCAGCGCTTCCATCAGGTGCCCGGCACTGTGCGCGATCAGATCACGCTGTATGATCCCGCCATTTCGGATCAGGCCGTGCGCACGGCGGCCAAGCTGGCCGGGCTTTCGGATACCATCGAAAGCCTGCCGCAGAGCTACGATACCCCCTGCACACCCGAGCTGTTTTCGCAGGGACAATGGCAGCTGCTATCCATCGCCCGCGCCGCAGCCGCCAATCCGCGCATGCTTCTGCTGGATGAGATCACGGCCAACCTGGATGCGGAAACCGAAAATACCGTGCTGCAAGCCCTCAAGCGCGTATCGGCTAACCGTACAGTGATTTCCATTTCCCACAGAACCGGCGCGCAGACCGGGCGCGTCATCCCCATCGAACCGGCGCATTAAAAGCAAAAATGCCGCCAGGCTGATCTTTTGATCAATCTGGCGGTGTTCTTTCGTTTTTCATTCTCCCATTTGAGCAACGATATAATCCATATACAGGCGCACGATATCCAGCTTGGTATATTGATACAGCATACGCGTGCCCACCGCATCCTCGGCCTCATTGAAGAGCAGCCGGCCATGATCGTAAATGAAATCCACCCCGATCAGCGCCGAGCGCAGCTCCTCCGCCACAGCGCAGGCCACGCGGCGCGCCTCGGGGGGAATCTCCACCGGCTGCGCGCAGTGATGCAGCCCGAAATTGCTGCGAAAATCCGTGCTGTTTGATTGCCGCAGCATGGCCTGCACACACTCCGTGCCCAGCATGTACACGCGCAGATCGCGCCCCGGCGTATCGCACAGCGGCTGCGCGACAGCCTGGAAGGAAAACTCCCGGATCGCCGCGCGGTAGGCGGCCTCGTCGCCGCACAGCCGCACCTGCCGCCCGCCGCAGCCCCCCGCCGCCTTGACCACCACAGGATAATCAAAGGGGCAGGGCGAATCGCCGGCGATATAGACGGTATCCATCATGGGGGCCAGCGGGCTGAACAGCGCGTGCGTGCGGCGCTTATCATTGAGGATTTCGCTGGTATAGGCATTGTTGAACACGCGCACGCCCATCCGCTCCAGGTGGCGGGATAAAAGCGGCTGCTTCATGCGCATCACCGCAAAGTCAGGGTGCGCATCCTGCCCGCCGATGCGCAGATAGGGCGCGTTATCACGCAGGCCAAAGCTCGTTTCCTCCAGCCGTGCCAGG
>OLNF01001262.1_pt1 | contig 21809 bp, 22 predicted proteins | sample 1673061 | NCBI WGS metagenome assembly OLNF01 (sample SAMEA3136751, study PRJEB25190) | human gut metagenome
GAATGAGCGGCAGGGCATAGTCGATAAAGTCCTGCGTGACGTTGTTGCCCTCCGGGACGATCCATTCGACCGGCACTTTCTTCTCGTAGTTTGCGACGTCGGCCAGCGGGATGAGCTCCATGCGGCAGGTATACTTGCCGTCAACCATTTCGCGCACAAAGGCGACCATCTTTCCGGTCTCGCCGGCGATAGCGGCCTCGACCGCGGTTTTACCGGCGGCGAACGCCTCGTCGATATCGGTCTGAGACGCCAGATGCGCACCGGCGCGCTGCAGCAGCGAGAGTTCGATGCCGCGGACCTTTGCGCGCTCGCGCTCTTTGAGCACCTGCGCCAGACGTGCAGCCAGACCGCCGAGCTGCGCATGGCCGAAGCCGTCCGTCGTGGAGGCCTTCGCCTCGGACACGAACGAGCCGTCGGCATAGTGGATGCCCTCGGAGACGGCGATGAGGACGCTGTTTTTCTGCTCGTAGACACGGTGCACGTCGGCAAAGAACTGCTCCATGTCAAAGTCCACCTCCGGCAGGTAGACCAGATCGGGTCCGGCACCGCAGTACGTCGCCAGCGCGGCGCTGCCCGCGAGCCATCCTGCATGACGACCCATGATCTCAATGACCGTGATCGTGCCGTTATCATATACGCGGCAGTCCTTGGAGACCTCCATGCACGAGGTCGCTATGTACTTGGCGGCGCTGGCATAGCCGGGGCAGTGGTCAGTGCCGAAGAGATCGTTGTCGATCGTCTTGGGCACGCCCATCACGCGGCACTCCCAATCGTGCGCCTGCATATAGCGGCTGATCTTATTGCAGGTGTCCATGGAGTCGTTGCCGCCGTTATAGAAGAAGTAGCGCACGTCGTATTTGCGGAAGATCTCCAGAATGCGCCGATAATCCGTATCGTCCACTTCCGGGTCAGCCATTTTGTAACGGCAGGAGCCCAGCTCGGACGACGGCGTGTGCAGCAGCAAGCGGAGTTCATCCGGATCCTCCTGACGGATATCATACAGACGGTCGTCCAGAACACCGCGGATGCCGTGCGCCGCGCCGTAGACATTGGTGATGGCATCCGATTCCAATGCGGTCTTGAGCGCGCCGTAAGCGCTGGCGTTGATGACAGCAGTCGGTCCTCCGGACTGCCCAAAGATACACGCACCTTTCAATACACCGGACATAGCTTACCTCCACGAATTCACAAAATTGATAGATTTTAAGGGAACATTGAATTCTTCTATTGCTATTATCTCAAAAGATGTGTAAAATGAATTGAACCCCTTATCGGAGATATTCATTCTATCACCGTTTCTTATATTATATGAAAGTGAGTTGACTTGTCAATGTCGATTGTTACTTCTCAGGAAATGTTTGCAAAAGCGTATGCCGGCGGTTATGCCATCGGTGCGTTCAATGTGAACAACATGGAGATCATTCAGGGCATCACCGAGGCTGCAAAGGAATGCAACGCTCCGGTGATCCTGCAGGTGTCCTCCGGCGCGCGCAAGTACGCAAACCGCACGTATCTGGTCAAGCTCGTGGAGGCCGCCGTGATCGAGACCGGTCTGCCGATCTGCCTGCACCTGGATCATGGTGATTCGTTCGAGCTGTGCAAGTCCTGCGTGGACGACGGTTTTTCGTCCGTCATGATCGATGCCTCATCCAAGCCGTTTGAGGAGAACGTCGCACTGACGCGTCAGGTCGTGGAATATGCGCACGCGCACGGCGCCGTCGTCGAGGCGGAGCTCGGCACACTTGCCGGCATCGAGGACGATGTGAAGGTCAAGGCTGAGGATTCGTCCTATACGCGCCCTGAGGATGTGCAGGAATTCGTTGAGCGCACCGGCTGCGATTCGCTGGCCATCGCAATCGGCACGAGCCACGGTGCGTATAAGTTCAAGCCAGGCACAAAGCCGCAGCTGCGCTTTGACATTCTGGAGGAAGTCTCCGAGCGCCTGCCGGGATTCCCGATCGTGCTGCACGGCTCGTCCTCCGTGCCGCAGGAATATGTGCAGATGATCAACGAATTCGGCGGCAATATGCCCGGCGCGATCGGTGTGCCGGAGGATCAGCTGCGTCATGCCGCGCGCCTGTCCGTGTGCAAGATCAACATTGACTCCGACCTGCGTCTGGCCATGACCGGTACGGTGCGCAAGTATCTTGCCGAGCATCCGTCGGAATTTGACCCCAGAAAGTATCTTGGTCCCGCGCGAGAGAACATCAAGCAGCTCGTCAAGCATAAGATCATCGATGTGCTCGGCTGTGACGGAAAAGCCTGAGCTGTTCACGTATCGCATACCGCTCCGTCTGAATAGGGGGGATACCCATGAATTTTCAGGAACTTCTGACGCGCCTGTCCGCAAGCTGCTTTGCCGCGGATCGGCCGGACTATGATTGGAAAACGCTGCGCCTGTTTCCGGAAACGGGGCTGAGCCTTGTGCTGATTGCACGGCTCTTTGTGGCGCTTGTCCTGTGCGTAGTCGGTGCGCTTTTGCACAGCACGGCGCTGCGCTATGTGCTTTTGATCTTGTCCGTGCTCATCTCCGGCTATGACTATCTCGCCGCTGCGCTCTCGTGCATCCTTGCGCGGCAAGTATTTCGGCCGACAGTGCTCATCACCGTGTGCGTGATCGGCACATTGGCGGTCGCCCAGCCGGTGGATGCCGCCGTTTTCCTGCTTGTGTACCGGCTTGTGATGATCCTGATCGCAGTCGTGACGCAGCACGCGCAGAAGACGCTGAAGGATGCTGTCGGCGGGGAGATCCACTCGGCCGCTGAATTTTCCGCGCCGAAATGGATCGGCTATCTTGCGCCGGCCGGACTTTGCGTTGCAGTCTTGGTCGCAGTGCTCGAGAGCGTGCTTAAGGTGGCGTCTGTTTCCCAGGCGATCCACGCCGCGATGATCACGCTGTTTCTGTCTACGCCGTGTGCGCTGCTCATTTCCGTGCCGCTCGTGTGGTATAGCGCCGTCAATGGCGCATATCGCTGCAATGTCCTGTTTCGCAGCTGCCGCAGTATGCGCGCGCTCAACGCCGTGCGCGCAGTCGCGGTCGACGAAGGGGAGGGGGACAATCGGCTCCCGAAGATCGTCAGCGTGAAGTCGGATCAGCTGACGCCGGATGCGCTGCTGCAGCTGGCCGCCAATGCCGAATCCTGCTCCAACAGCCGCACGGCGCGCGCTATCTGCGCCGCCTATACCGGTCCGATCCGCAGCGAGTACCTCTCCAATGCGGTGGACATTCCCGAGAGCGGGGTGGAAGTGTATATTGAATCGACACGTGTCTGTGTCGGTACGCGTGAATTGATGATCCTCAAGGGGGTGGATATCCCCGATGAAGATCTGACGGATGGGTATGTGGTCTACGTATCCGTCGGCGAACAGTATGCCGGCAAGATCCTGCTGCAGGAGGTCGTGCAGTCGGACGTCAAGCCCGCGCTTGAAGAGCTGCGCGCGCTCGGCGTGCACACGATCACGCTCTTCAGCAACGCCAGCAATGACTCCGTGTCCGAAAACGCGAAGGCGCTTCAGGCGGATCATCTCTACTGCAAATGCAGCAGCGAAGAAAAAGAGCAGCTTCTCTCACAGCAGGTGGAAGAGCTGGACGACGGGGAACTGCTGCTTTACTATGACCGCCGCTGCACGGCGCATCCTGAGCATTCGGGCGCTGACCTGGATGTCTGTGTCATTCCGGAGGAGAGCGAGGAGCGGTTTGACGCTGATGTCCTGCTCACGAGCCAAGACCCGTACCTGCTGCCGGAGGCGATCGAGACCGCTGGCTGGGTCGAGGGCATTTGCCATGAGCATCTGGTGATCGGCACCGCCGTAAAGATGCTGCTTCTGGTGATGGCGGAGCTCGGCTATTGCACGCTTTGGTTTGCCGCCGTTTTGGACGGTGCAGCCGCGCTCGGCACGCTGCTGATGGCGATCCGCGCATTCGGTTTTGACAAGCAGCACCACCGTGTACGAGACTATTTGCCGAAGATCAAGTCAGAATAAAACGCAAAATCTCCGATCCCGCACTCAGGGATCGGAGATTTTTTATGCCAAATTCTCGTCTGGGGAGAATTCTCCAAGCGGATTTGCCGCAGCCGCCGTGCGCAGCTGGTCGTTATCCACGTGGGTATAGATCTGCGTCGTGTTCAGATGTTCATGCCCGAGCACCTCTTGCAGCGTGCGCACGTCAACGCCGTTTTGCAGCATGAGTGTTGCAGCCGTATGCCGCAGCTTGTGCGTCGAATACTGGCTGGCATCCAGCCCTGCACGCGTCAGGTTTTTCTTGACCATGACCTGCACAGAGTCGCAGCTGATACGCGTGCGCCGGTTGGAGAGAAACATTGCCGTCGTGCGCGGCGGCGCGATTTCTTTGCGGACTGCCAGATAGCGGTCGAGCGCCTCACGGCAGGCATCGTTGAGATAGACCACGCGCTCCTTGCTGCCTTTGCCGAGGATGCGTAGGCTGTCGCCGTGATCATCCTGCAGATTTAGACCAACAAGCTCGGAGATACGCAATCCACAGTTGAGAAAAATACATAGGATACAATAATCACGTTCCTTGTTTTTTCCATCCACTGCAGACAGCAACCGTTTGCTTTCCTCGAGCGTGAGATAGTGGGGGAGTGTCTTTGGAATCTTTGGGGAGTCGAGATCCTGCACGGGGTTTTCCTCCAGCAGCTTTGCCTTCATCGTCAGATATTTGAAAAAACTGCGGATCGCCGCGATTTTTCGTGCGCGGGAATTTGCGCTCAGACCGTATTCCGGTTCGTGCGCGTTGGACTGCTTGATACGATCGCGCGACAGATAGGCAAGGAAATTGTAAACCTCGGTAAGTGTCACAGCGCGCAGAAATGCCACGTCAATATCGTGGATCGAGATTTCATCCAGCTCCGCAGTGCGCGACACAAGTCCGCGTTCCAGCTTCAAAAACCGCAGAAACATCCGCAGGTCAAGATAATACTGATCAACGGTTGCCTTAGAGTGACCGCAGATCGTTTCATGATAAGTCAAAAAGTCGCGCAGCACCTGCGGCGCATCCGTATAGTCCATGTCCGACACCTCGATTTCTGATATGAGCATACCAGAAGCGCAGGGCAGTGTCTATTGACGAAATCCACAAATAATTCGGCAAAATAATACGAGTTTTGCCGAATTCGCAGCTTATTTTGTATGTCAAGCAGCAAACCGGCACTATATGTTGTGCTTCGCGTAACGCCTTGCGATTCAACTTCTCCTTGAACAACAAAATGCGCCGGAGGCGCAAAAAGGCCGCGCGGCCGCCGCTACTTGATATAGGGACGTTATTTCGTCACTATGGGAAAGATTCTCCCGGAGATTCAGCATAATTGCTGCATCAAACGATATCCCGACGGCGGGGCCGAGATTCTTGCGTGCGCCGCCGCCGTATTCCGCGAACGCGGATGGGAGGCGGCGGATAAGTGGGAGGCGGAGCCGCGCGCAGCGGCGGCGGAGCATCCCGACGTTGCGGGAAATCTTGCGAGAGCGAAGCGCCGGGCGCGCACGATGGTGCGCGACTATGCGCGAGCGAACGATTTCACGCACTTCGTCACGCTGACGCTTGACGCGTCACGCGTGACGAACCGGTATGATATCGACGCGTGCACGCGTGACATGCGCGTGACGCTCGATAATCTCGTGCGCCGGAAAGGATTACAATACGTCCTTGTTCCGGAGGAACACAAGGACGGTGCAATCCATTACCACGGCTTCATCAATGCGGCGCTGCCGCTCGTGGACAGCGGAACGCTGTCCAAAGGCGGCGGCACGCCGCACAAGCCGCGCTCCGCGCGACAGCGCGAGCAATGGCTTGCAGAGGGCTGGAACGTTGTTTACAACGTTCCAGCGTGGAAATTCGGCTTCTCGACGGCGATCGCGCTCTATGGAGAGCGCGACGCCGCGATTGGGTATGTGTGTAAGTACATCACAAAAGCGCAGCGCAAGCTGGGCGGCCGCTGGTACTACAGCGGCGGCGGCTTGGCGCTGCCGTCGATGGAATATTGCGACGTTGACTTTGAGCAACTTTCTGCCGTTGAAGCGGAGCACCGCTTCGCCGTTGACGCGCTCGGCTGCGAGATGATAAGATGCTACGTGAGGAGGTGGGATGATGAGGCCGCAGCACGTTTTGGAGCGGTTCCACGTCAACCAGAATAGCGCGGGCGCGCGCGACTGGTTGGCGTTGACGTACCGCTACGCCGCAGGCGAGCAGATTTCCGTGATTGTTCAGGACTTGGCGCGCAAGGCCAACCGGCCGAGCGCGGCCATTTATGCGCGCATGAAGCGCGCGCTTGCGCCGGTGCTCAATGCGAACGTTTTGCAGCTTCGGGCGGTCGGCATCGACCTGCCCGAGCGCACAACGACCGCGCTTGCGCGGGCGTGTGCAAAACTCTGTTAGATTTTGGGTTTACAATTTTGGGTTTGTGAAGTGGGCGCGGGGGCGTTGCGCTGCAACGGCTGCGCCGGTTGCGGCTGCGCGTCGCTGCGCTCTTTTTGTTGAGAAAGGACGGATTTTTTGACGACGGAATATCTTTTGAATCGAGAGGTTGAGCAGGTGCTTGGCTGCCTCACGGACGCAAACCGGCTCGTGTTGCAGGTGTGCCTGCACACTGGTTTACGTGTCGGCGACGTGCTGGCGCTGCGCACGGAGCAGTTGAAACCGCGTTTCTGGGTGACAGAGGCAAAAACAGGAAAGCGCCGCATGGTCGGCCTCCCGGAACCGCTGCTGGATGCAATCCGGCAGCAGGCCGGGGAAGTGTGGGCGTTCCCCGGCCGCAGCGGCGACAAGCCGCGCACGCGGCAGGCGGTTTGGAAAGACCTCAAGCGCGCCGCGAAAGCGTACCGCATTCCGCAAAACGTCGGGCCGCACAGTTTCCGCAAGATTTATGCCGTTGATTTGATGGAGAAATACGGCGACATTGAGCGCGTACAGCGGGCGCTCAACCACAGCAGCCCGAGCATTACACTCGTGTATGCGCTGGCGGACAAGCGCCTGCAGGCCGGAACGCTGCGGCGCGCCGCGCGTTGCGGCAAGCGCTTGCGCTAATTATGCAGGTGCGTAACGGCAACTTTTTGTTGACGTTTCTCGCTGCGCGTGATATGCTGGAAAAAATCTCGCGGGAAGGAGGCAGTCCCCGCGATTCGGCAAAACAGGTATTTTGGCGAGCTTCACTCTGAGAATGATATCCCCGTAGGGGATATTACTTTTGGATATTAAATTCGGCAAAATAAAAATTTTGCCGAATTTAGAGGAGGGGAAAACCGCCGAAAAGCCCGTTTCGGACTTTCCGGCGGTTTTCTGACAGTCTGGTTGCGCAAGTGACTGTTTTGCGATCGTGAATGCGCTTTGCGTGCTCACACGCTTATGCTGTATTCGTTTCACCGCTTCACGTGCCGAACACGGCCTTGAGCGCTTCGCGGATGTTCTTGACCGGGATCGTCTCCAAACCGTTTTGCTTTTGTACATCGTCGCGCACGTGCGCCGGAATGATGCAGCGCCGGAATCCCAGCCGTGCGATCTCTGACAGGCGCTGATTCAAATGACTCACCGAGCGGATCTCTCCGGACAGACCGATTTCACCGACGGCGGCCAGATCACTGCCGACCGGCAGATCCTTATAGCTCGACGCGATCGCAAGGATCACTGCCAGATCCGTGGCCGGCTCGTCCAAGCGCAGACCGCCGACAACGTTGATATACGCATCGCAGCTTGACAGCGAAAATCCCGCGCGCTTTTCCAGCACGGCCAGCAGCAGCATCGCGCGGTTGTAGTCGATGCCGTTGGCGTTGCGCCGCGCGCCGCTATAGCCCGATGGTGTGATCAGCGCCTGCACCTCAGCAAGCACCGTGCGCGAGCCCTCCATGACGCCGACAACACACGTGCCCGGTGTGTTGCTCGGACGCCCGGACAGTAACATTTCAGATGGATTTGTCACCTCTCGGAGACCAAAATCCTCCATTTCAAAGACACCGATCTCGTTCGTTGACCCAAATCTGTTTTTGGCTGCGCGCAGGATACGATATGCCGTGCTCTGGTCGCCCTCAAAATACAGCACGCAGTCGACCATGTGCTCGAGCACCTTCGGCCCTGCGATGTTGCCTTCCTTGTTGATGTGACCGACCACGAACGCCGTATAGCCGCTGTCCTTGGCCGAACGCATGATGCGCATCGTGCACTCGCGCACCTGGCTGATGCTGCCGGGCGTTGATGCCGTTTCCGCGTCGTACATGGTCTGAATGGAGTCAACGATCAGAACTGTCGGCTGCAGATCGTCGATCGTGGTCAAAACCGTGTTCAAGTCGGTCTCGGCCAGCACATAAATGTTCCCGTGATCGACGCCGAGGCGCTGCGCGCGCATTTTCAGCTGTCGCTGGCTTTCCTCACCGGAGACATAGAGAATCGTCTCGCGCTCGCTGATACGGCCGCAAAGCTGCAGCAGCAGCGTGGATTTGCCGATGCCGGGTGCACCGCCGACCAGCACCAGCGACCCACGCACGGCGCCGCCGCCGAGCACGCGGTCAAATTCGCCGATGCCTGTGGAAAACCGCAGTTCCTCCTCGGCATCCAGCTCCGAGATCAGCTTGGGCTGCGCGATGCGCTTTGCGCGTGTGCCGAGCGCCGCCTTGGGCTCTTTCGGTGCTTCCACGAGGGTGTTCCACGCGCCGCACGCCGGGCACTGCCCCATCCATTTTGCCGTCTCATTGCCGCATTCCGAGCAATAAAAGACGGTTTTTGCACTTGATTTTGCTTTCATGTGATCATTCCTGTTTGCGGCAGAGACTGCCGGTATTGTAAGTAAGAAGCGATGATAACGGTCGCAAGCTTTGCCTGATAATCAGCGTCCTTGAGCTTTGCACATTCCGAAGCATTGGACAGAAAGCCGCACTCGACCAAAACAGCCGGGCACTGCACCGCGTGCATAAGATAGATCTTCTCTGAGATCGGCGCCGCAACGCGCCGGTTTTGTGGGTCAAGATACGTGACCAGATTGTCATGCATTTGTATCCCGAGCGTGTCGCTGCCGGTGCTCGCCGCGTACAGCACCTGCGCGCCGGACGGCTTTCTGTCCGGATAGCAGTTCTGGTGGATGCTGATGAGCACAGCGTTGTCCATCTCACGCACCAACTCGGCGCGTTGATGCTGGTCGGCTTTTTTTCGCTGCGCGATCGTGACCGCGTCGTCCGGGTATGCGATCTGCGTACTCTCGCGCGTCATGACGACCTTGACGCCCATGAGCTCTGCGATGGCGCGCGCACGCAGCGCGATTTGCAGATTGATGTCCGCCTCTACCGTCCCGTCCGGTGCCACTGCCCCACCGTCTTCCCCGCCGTGACCGGCGTCCAGAATCAGGATCTGCGCCTGCTCGCGCCAGTTTGCGGCCGCTTCTGCCTGCTGGAGCTGTCGGTTGGCAGCAAACCAGCCGCCAAACACCACGACCGCAGCCAGCAGCCCGACAAGTATCCGATGATACAGCGATTTCGTCACAGCGCTCCCTCCCTCCTGACAGAATATGCTTCGAGGACGGGCGCTTATGACACGCTCTCAGAATACCATTTTGCGACCTTTACGTCAACCGAGCATAAGAAAAGAGACGCACGGTGACCCGTGCGTCTCAAAAATCGGTTTTACTGAAGCCGGTTCAAAAATGCTTCCAGACGGTCCATACCGGTCACGATGTTCTCGGTCGAGATCGCATAGCTCAGGCGCACAAAATTCGGCACGCCAAAGCCGATGCCCGGCACGACCGCGACCAGAGACTTCTCCAGCAGCAGCTTTGCAAAATCATCGCCGTTGTGGATGGTCTGACCGTCGATCTGCTTGCCGATGGCCTTCTCGAGATTCACCATGACATAGAACGCGCCGCTCGGCTTCAGACAGCTCACGTAGGGCATTGCATTGATGCGGCTGACGATCAGATCGCGGCGCTGCTCGAACACCTGCCGCATCTGCTCCACCTCATCCTGTGGACCGGTGAGCGCCTCAATGGCCGCGCACTGACACATCGTGCCCGGTGCGCCGGTCGAGTGGCTGAGATAATTGGCCATGGCCTTTGCGATCGGCGCTGCACACAATGCATAGCCAATGCGCCAGCCGGTCATGGCATAGGTCTTGGAGACGCCGTTGATGAGGATGGTGTGCTCCTTGATCTCCTTGCCAAGCGCCGGAACGCTTGTGAATGCAGCACCGTCATAGATGAGCTTATCGTAAATCTCGTCCGAGATGATGTACAGATCGTGCTTGACGCAGACGTCCGCGACTGCCTTGAGCGCTTCTTTCGAATAGACAGCACCGGTCGGATTCGAGGGGTTGTTGAGGATGATGGCCTTGGTCTTGTCCGTGATGGCCGCCTCGAGCTGCTCCGGCGTGAGCTGGAAGCCCTGCTCCTCGCTGACGTCAACAACGACCGGTACGCCGCCAAACAGACGTACCATTTCATAGTAGCTGACCCAGTACGGGGACGGCACGATCACCTCATCGCCCGGGTCAACCAGCGCAGCCAGTGCGATGTAGACCGCGTGCTTTGCACCGCTGGCGACGACCGCCTGCGTCGGCTCATACTCCAGACCGTAATCCGCCTTCACGCGGTCGCAAATCGCCTGACGCAACTCGATCATACCGGCTGCGGGCGTATATCTCGTTTTTCCGTCGCAGATCGCGCGCACACCCGCATAGCTGATGCGGTCGGGTGTGGCAAAATCGGGCTCGCCGGCGCCAAAGCCGATAACGTCCTTCCCTTCTGCTTTCATCTTCTTCGCCAGTGCGCTGACAGCCAGCGTCGCGGACGGGCTCACTCCTGCGGCAATTTTGGACAGTGGCTTCATAGAAATCCCTCGTTTTCATAAATTCATGTCCGTAGTTTACCACAACATTGTGAAGAAAACAACGCAAATCTTACACAAAACACCAGCGCGAATCTACGTCATTTTTGCCGGTTTGAGAAAAAATCTACTGCACCGTCCGCCGATATACACAAAGCCGCAGCGTGATGCAGCAGGCAACGATGATGATTTATGGTTGTGTGCTGACGGTTGTACGCATCATAGTGACCACTTGTCCATTTTCCTGCGGGCGGTGCAACAGCACCGCCCGCTTGCTAACAAATCACTTCAGTGAATAAAAATAGTTAACTACATTATGTTCGCCCATCAGTTCGCAGCAATGGATTGAAAATGTTAATTATAGTTGCGTATCCAACAACACGTGCTCCTTCTTGAATGCAAATCCTTTTTCCAATCCACAAACAGTGTGGGTATACTTCAGGCGTCAAAAATGTAATAGTACCCTTTGCGATTCCGTTTGGAGGGACAGACTTAACGTTATAGTAGTGATGAACACCTGTGGTTAAATAACTGTCCGTAACCAAATGGGCTGGCCTATAGCCATCTTTTGCAGGATTTTTTCTCATACCATTAAATTCGAATATTACTTCGACGTCCGGTTGCTTATTAATGTTGTCCCCCTCCTATGGAATAAACCTAATCGTTCCACTAACCGCCTGATTAAATGCATCAAGCTGATCACCATATACTGTCAAAGTCGTAGTAATACCCGCGATAGCGCAGTGGATTGATGTGCCCGATGAAGGTGGGCGAAGTGTTCTTCACACCTTTGTTATCGTGCACGGAGTAGTTGCCCCACGCGCCGTAGGCGCTGCGGCGCAGCGTGATACAGCAGACAACGATGATGATCTGTGGTTGTGTGCTGACGGTTGTTCGCATCATAGTGACCACTTGTCCATTTTCCTGCGGGCGGTGCCGATGCACCGCCCGCTTGATGAATTTCCTATTTACAGGGTGGAACTTTGCGCTTTTTTGTCACTCGATAAGGAATCTTAACACCGCATCGACCATGATAAAAATTTTCTGCAGTATAGTCGCCCAGATATCCGTCTTTCACCGGAAACACGTAACGAGAATGCTCGTGAATCCAGGTCCCTGCAACCGCCGCCTCCCGATACCAATTATCTATAACCTGATCCGGCAGATAGCGAAACGTCTCTCGGGTCATGTGGGAAACCTGATCTGCCTTCGGAGTAAGTAAATAATACTCATATATTTGAATTCTGCTATTTTCGTCATACCGGCAGATGCTTATCGTATTTGCACTGTTATTTCTTATCTCCACCCCCAGCGTCACTCCTGCACCGTACAAAATATACTCCTCTAAGCAGTGCATGTGCATGACCGTGATCAAGCGGTCCGATGCATCAAAGCCGTATATATGAGAAAGTCTTTCCTCCGGCGGCCGCTTCTTGCAAAGGCGGCCACGTTTTGTGTTGCCGAGCCAGAGATCTTCCGTCAAACTTGGACAATAGTAGCCACGATGCATCGTACCACCTGCGCAATACTGCTGATAAACGACCTGAGATTTCTGTTTCTGCAATTCGGCTGCGACATCGATCTCTTTCGACAGCAACGCCCGCATGTAATCATGAGCGAAGTCCATGCTTCGCCTCCTTCCTTAAAATTTAGGGGTAATTCCATCCAATACAATGAGGTCGAGCCGTCGTTGTAGATCATGGCGAACGGCTGGTTGCCATCGGCATAGACAAACTCGAGGGACTTCCATGACCACAGTTTACCATTGCATCAGCACAAATTCAAGAATAATCATGATTCCTGATTTCAAGACACAAATCCTGAAATCAAGGACTGGGACAACATATACAGGCATCCGGCGCTTTGCCGGATGCCTGTTATAACGATTTGCTATTCTCAAAAAAAGCGTCTGCAAGCCGGTTCCCGGACACCAGACAGAGCCCCTGTCACAGAATGATACAGATCAGTGTACCGCTGCCCTCATTGACCACACGCTGCAAAGTTTCCTGGAGCTTTCCGACCGCTTTCGTCGGCAGGCAGCTGAGCTTTTCCTCAACGCCCTCCTGTGCGATCGTGTAGATCGGCTTGCCGAAAATATTGGACTGCCAAAGCTGCTCGACATCGCCGTCAAACCCTTGCAGCAGGAAGCCGAGGATCTCACTCGAGGCGTTTTCCCCGCCGATCTCCGGCGAGATCTCCGTCTCGATATTCGTCTGGAACATATGGATGGCCTTTGCGCTGGCTTTGAGCCGGACGCCGTATCGGCCGCCCTTGCGCACGATCTCCGGCTCTGCGAGCTGCAGGTCACCGGGTGCGGGTGCAACGACACCGTAGCCCTTAGTGCGCACGTCGTTGAGCGCGCTGCGGATATGCTGATAGTCGGCCTGAATGCGCCCCATGTCCGCGAGGAAGGAGATAAGCTCTCCGTCGCTGTGCAGCGCAACGCCCGCCTGCTCACTGATCACATCATAGTAGAGTGCGCGCGGAAACGCGAGCACGTAGCAGACCGAACCGGTGTCCACGCCGATGCGCTCCACATCCGCCGACTCCAGCAGGGGGTCTTCCGAGAGCGCTTGCGCCGTGCGGCGTGCCTGACGCAGGCAGCGCAGCGACGGCATCTGCTCACGCAGCCGCGCATAAAGCTGCTGCTTGACCGCATTGTCCGGCGGCAGGACATCCATCCACTCCGGCATACGAAAACAGGCTTCCGCGACAGGGAATTCATACAGGATCGTGCGCAGGATCTCCAGAACGTCCTGCTCTGTAAGCGCCTGACAGTTGACCGGCAGACAGGCGGCGTCATACTGCGCGCTCAGGTCGGCAGCCAGCGATTGCGCGCGTTCTCCCGCAGGGTCTGCCGTGTTGAGCAGGACGAGAAACGGCTTGCCGATATCGCGCAGCTCTGCGACAACACGTGCCTCCGCCGGTGCATAATCCTCCCGTGCAAGCTCGGTCACGCTGCCGTCGGTCGTGACAACGATGCCGATCGTCGAGTGATCGCGGATCACCTTCCGTGTCCCCTCCTCCGCCGCAACGCGCATGGGGACTTCGTGATCGTACCACGGGGTCGTGACGAGGCGCTCTTCCCCATCTTCATACTGACCGTTGACTCCGGGGATCATGTAGCCGACGCTGTCGATCAGGCGCACTGAGGCATGCACGGAGGCATCCAGCTCAATGGCAACGGCATCCTCCGGGACAAACTTCGGCTCCGCAGTCATGATCGTCCGGCCGGAGCCACTCTGCGGCAGCTCATCGCGTGCGCGCTCGCGCACATAATCATCGGTGATGTTCGGCAGCACAAGCGTCTCCATGAACCGTTTGATAAAGGTCGACTTCCCGGTGCGAACCGGGCCGACAACGCCGATGTAAATATTCCCGCCGGTGCGGGCGGCAATGTCTGCGTAAATTGAAGAAGTGTCCATTTTGTCGTCCTTTCCTCATCAGTCTTACAAAACTGTATGAGCCCTTGGACGAGAATATGCCGCCGGGACAGTTCCGGCGGCATAGATCACGGACAATATGTCTGCGCGGTCTGCGCGTGTACCCGGCTGACAGCGAAAGCAAGCGCCGGAAACTGCGCCCGCAGCTTTTCATAGAGGACCGGGATGATCACGTTTTCGGTGCAGAAGTGGTCGGCGTCGATCAGATTGATGCCGAGCTCCTTCGCCGCAAGAAACCGGTCGTACTTCACGTCCGCAGTCACGAACGTGTCGCACCCCTTTTGTGCAGCAAGCTCCAGCATACTGCCGCCAGAGCCGCCGCAGACCGCAAGCATCCACACCGGGCGTCCGCCATCGACATAGCGCAGGCCGTTGGCGTGCAGCCGGTCAGCGACATAGGGCAGAAAATCCGACAGCGCCATGGGTTCCGGCAGCCGGCCGACACGGCCGCAGGTCAGCATACCGCCGTCAGCGTCTGTGCCGGATGGCTCGAGACCGCCCGTGACCTCTGCACCCAGCGCCGCCATGAGCGCATCGTTGACACCGCCGTCGGCAATGTCCAGATTCGTGTGCATACAGACGGCTGCAATGCCGTGCCGCGCGAGCGCAAGCACCTTCCGGCCGGTGAGATCGTCAGTCGTCGCGCGGCGCAGCGGCGTGAAGATGAGCGGGTGGTGTGAAACGATGAGCTGTGCGTGCAGCGCAGCCGCCTCCGCGATCACTTCATCCGTAATGTCCAACGCCAGCAGCACGCGCTCGACCGCAGCACTGCCGTCACCGACCAGAAAACCGGCGTTATCAAAGTCCATCTGATACCGCACCGGCGCGAGGTCATTGAGAAAAGCATAGATATCGTTTACGGTTGCCATGACTCTACCTCCTTCAGACAGGTCTGCAGTTCGTTTAGCCGCGCATCAAGCGCTGCAAGCGCCGCTTCCGGCGTCTTCTTTGCGTGCGCCATACCTGCGCGAGCGCGCGTTTGCCGCCCGATCTCATCGGCCAGGTATTCGGGCAGCAGCGGATCTGCGCGGCGGAGCAGCAGCTGCTCCACCGTGGATGGCTGCTCGCTCGACCGACCAAGCACACACAGCGCAAGATAGCGCTTGCCGGAGTCACGGCAGAGCGCTGCATCTTCGATCGTGAAGCCACTGCGCCAGAGCCAGTCAACAAGCTCCGCGACCTTGCTCTGCGGCTGCAAAATGAGCCGACGCCCCTCCTGCAGCCACGGTGCTGCCGCCATGATCGCGCAGATCGTCTCACCGCCCATGCCGGCGATGGTGATGACGTCCGCATCTTGGGCATCCGGAAACTGCAGGCCATCCGCCAGCGCGAAGCGAAAACGCTCGGTCAGGTCATATGCGTCAGCGGACTGGCGCGCATTTGCGAGCGGTCCTGCGTGAATGTCCGCTGCAATCGCCGCTTCGGCGATGCCGTTTTGCAGCAGCCAGACCGGAAGATATCCGTGATCCGTGCCGATATCCGCGACACAGGCGCACGGCGGCACGAAGTCCGCGACCATCTGAAGCCGCGGTGACAGGCGAACGTGATCCATAAAGCTCTCCATAGAAACACCAAAAGCCGGCGTGATGCCGGCTTTTGATCCTTGTCTGTATCTTACAGGCTCTCCAGATAGGTGCGCAGCTGCTCGAGGAAGGCATCGGGATCGACGTCGTGCGCAAGGCAGGCCTGCTCAAGCGTCTCGCCGCTGGCCATGGCGCAGCCGAGGCAGTGCATGCCGATGTTCTGGAACACGGGCATTGCTTCCGGAGCATTGGTCAGGATCTCCGAAATCATCGTATCTCTGGAAATTTCAAACATAATTCTTTACCTCCGGTAAATTGCTTGTGAGAAAATGATTGGGTCGCACAAAGCGCCCCAATCATTTTAACCAGTTTATCTGCTGATTAGTGCTGCTCTCTCATCTTCGCGAAGCACTCGCTGCAGTAGACAGGACGGTCAGACTTCGGCTCAAACGGAACTCTGGCCTCGCCGCCGCAGGCAGCGCAGGTAGCCGTGAAGAACTCGCGGGGACCGCGGGCAGCATTCTTACGAGCGTCGCGGCAGGCTTTGCAGCGCTGCGGCTCATTCTGGAAACCCTTCTCCGCGTAAAACTCCTGCTCACCTGCGGTGAAAATGAAATCCGCGCCGCACTCTTTGCACTTCAACGTTTTGTCTTCGAACATGATAAATCCTCTCTTTTGAAAAACTTGCCTATCGGCTATATTGCGCTCAGCTCTTGCTGAAGTCGCTGAAATTGGGGAGCCGCGCCAGTTTGCGGCGGATCCGCTGTACGGCATTGTCGATGGATTTTTCAGGTTTGCCGGTCTCAGCCGCCATTTCTGCATACGACAGACCGGACAAATACAACCGAAGCACCCGCGCCTCAAACGCGGACAAATACCGGGTAAAAGCGGATAAAAGCTCTTGTTCACTCTCTCTGGCCAGAACCTGCTCCTCAGTAACACGACAATTTGCTCCCGGATAGGTGGATGCCTGGGTCTGTGATTCTTCTGAGAGGATGCTGTCTAGGGAAATGCCGCTGTTGAGCGGAGAATGCTTCTGCCTTGAAGCGGACTTGATGGCACTGTAGATGCGGTTGCTGATGCAGACCTCCGCATATGCTTTGAAGGGGACGTTGGACGCCGGGTCATACTGGCGGATCGCCGAGAGCAGACCAAGCATTCCCTCCTGGATGAGATCCTCACTGTCGCCGCCCACAAGAAAAAGCGGACGCGCGCAGATACGCACCAGACGGCTGTAGCGCTCAGCAAGCGCTTCCTCCGCGGCGGCATCTCCGGCAGTCACCCGGGACAGCAGCTCTGCATCTGACAGTTGGGAAGTATCCATCATGATCTTTCAAGCTCCAATACCACAAAACAAATTATATCTAAAATCCTTGAAAAGTCAATAGACTTTTGTACAAAATGCACGTTTGCGGCAACATTCCGCGTTTTTTAGAGTTCTATCTCCTGCTGACCGATATATTCCAGCCCGAGATGCTCATAGGCGCGGCGCGTGACGCAGCGTCCGCGCGGCGTGCGCGTCAAAAAGCCTTGCTGCAGCAGATACGGCTCATACACATCCTCGAGCGTGACGGCTTCCTCGCCGATCGTCGCAGCCAGCGTCTCAAGCCCGACAGGGCCACCGTGATAAAACTCAATGATGCTGCGCAGCATCCGCCGGTCGGTCGCGTCGAGGCCCATAGCGTCCACTTCCAGACGCAGGAGCGCATCGTTTGCTACCTCTTTCGTGATCACGCCGTCAGCGCGCACCTGCGCATAATCGCGCACGCGTTTGAGCAGGCGGTTTGCGATACGCGGCGTGCCGCGCGAGCGCGAGGCGATCTCGTACGCACCGGCGCTGTTGATCTCCACATTCAGGATGCCGGCGCTGCGCTCAACGATCTTTTGCAGCTCTTCGGGGCTATACAGCTCCAGTCGGAGATTGACGCCGAAGCGGTCGCGCAGCGGCGCCGTCAGCTGACCGGCGCGCGTGGTCGCACCGATGAGCGTGAAGTGCGGCAGATCCAGCCGGATTGAGTTGGCCGATGGACCTTTGCCGATGATAATATCAATGGCATAGTCCTCCATGGCCGGGTAAAGGATCTCCTCGACCGCGCGGTTGAGGCGATGGATCTCATCGACAAACAGAATGTCGTTTTCCTGCAAATTCGTCAGCAGCGCTGCAAGGTCTCCCGCTTTCTCGATCGCAGGGCCGGATGTGATGCGCATATTCACACCCATCTCATTTGCGATGACGGCCGCCATCGTCGTCTTGCCCAGACCCGGAGGGCCGTAGAGCAGCACGTGGTCGAGCGGCTCACCGCGCAGGCGCGCAGCGTCGATGCAGACCTGAAGATTTTCTTTCGCCTTTTCCTGACCGGTATAGTCGCGCAGCAGGCGCGGACGCAGCGAGCCCTCGCCGGAGTCCTCCGGCAGGACGCGGGAAGATGTGACGACCTCCTGCTGGGCGTCTTCGGAAAAATTGATGCTCATATGCTCCCTCCCTGCTTACTGCTGCATCATGGCACGCAGCGCAGCCTTGATGATCTGATCGGCACTCATGCCCTCAATGGACGGCAGCTTACGCAGCGCCGCATTGATCTCCGGCATACTGTAGCCGAGCACGGTCAGTCCGGCGATCGCATCGCTGCGCGCGGCCGAAGCCGCATCAGATGCAGGCACGGCCGGCGCGAGATCGGAAAAGTCCACGCTCGCGCTCTCCTTGGCCATTTTGTCTTTGAGCTCGAGCAGGATACGCTGCGCAATGCGCTTGCCGATGCCGGGCGCGGTCGTGAGCGCCTTTTCATCGCCGTTGAGCACGGCCAGCGCCAGCCCGTCCGGCGTGTTGGACGAAAGGATCGACAGCGCCGCCTTCGGTCCGACGCCGGAGATGCCGAGCAGCAGCTCAAAACAGTGCTTCTCACTCTTGGAGCCAAAGCCGTAGAGATCATGCGCATCCTCGCGGATACATTCATATATGTAGAGCTTGGCGCGTTCGCCGATCTTAACGCTTGCAAGCGTGTTCAGGCTCACGTTGAGCGCATAGCCGACACCGCCGCACTCAAGCACGGCCAGATTCGGTTCGATATCGGTAACAACTCCGTTTATGTGGTAGAACATGGGTCAAACCTCTCCTGTTGATGGATCAATGATGTGGCGCTGCGTGCGTGGCACAGCGCGATGGCAACGGCATCCGCAGCATCGTCCGGCTTCGGAACTGCCTGCAGGGACAGAATGCGGCGCACCATGTCCATGACCTGCTTTTTATCTGCGCGGCCGTAACCGACGACTGCCTGCTTGACCTGCAGCGGCGTATACTCGTAGATCTGCAGCCCTGCCTGATAGCCCGAGAGCAGAATGATGCCGCGCCCATGGGCAACGGCGATGCCGGTCGTGATATTGGTGTTGAAAAACAGTTCCTCCACCGCCATCGCTTCCGGATGAAACTGCGCAATGAGTTCATTCAGGTCACGGTAGATCTGATCAAGTCTGCTCGAGAGCTGCGTTTTGGCCGGTGTCGTGATCACACCGCAGGTCAGCAGCCGCTGACTGCGCTTGTCCGCGTCCAACATCGCAAAGCCGACCGTTGCGATCCCCGGGTCGACGCCTAAGATCCGCATATGCATCACTCCAATTAAATAAATATAGCATAATTTTGTCCCGTAAGCAACTGCTCAAAAGAAATAGCGCCCCGAATTTCTTCGGAGCGCTGAAAACACAATGGATCATGCACGCGGGTGTGCTTTGTTGTAAACGTCCTTGAGCTGCTTGCTGACGAGGTGAGAATAGATCTGCGTCGAGGAGATGTCCGCATGACCGAGCATTTCCTGAATGGCGTGGATATCCGCGCCGTTTTCCAGCAGATGCGCCGCGAACGAGTGGCGCAGCGTATGCGGCGTGATCGCCTTTTCGATGCCGGCTTTGGTCTGATAGTGCTTGATGAGCTTCCAGAAGCCCTGACGTGACATCCGTTCGCCGCCGACGTTGACGAACAGCGCCTGTTCGTCCGGCGCAGCGATCATCTGCGGACGGATGAAATTGATATATTCCGTGAGCGCACGGACAGCCGCCGGATACATGGGGATCATGCGCGTCTTATCGCGTCCGTGGCAGCGGATCACACCGGCAGACAGATTGACGTCCGTAATGTTCAGGGAGATCAGCTCACTCACGCGGATGCCGGTCGCGTACAGCAGCTCAAGCATTGCGCGGTCACGGTAGCCCTTGGCATCCGTGCACTCCGGCTGCGCGAGCAGGAGCTCCACTTCCTTGTTCGTGAGGATCTGTGGCAGCTTCTGCTTGGCCTTGTCCGGCACGAGCTTTCCGGTCGGATTGTGCTGCACATAATGATTGTTGAGCAGGAAACCATAGAAATTTTTCAGCGATGCGATTGCCCGGGAAACCGTGGCAACCGACTTGCCGTTGCTGCGCATCCAGTCGATGTAATCGCACAGCTCCTCCTCTTCCGCTGAGCCGAGGTCGGCATCCGTATGGGCGTGCAGGTATTCACTCAGCTGCCGGATATCCCGCAGGTATGAGGAAATCGTGTTTTGCGACGAACGCTTGACATCGCGCAGGTAGGATTCGAATATTTCCATTCCGTCGGAATCGCGCACGACGACTTCCCCCTTTCCAATCAGATTTCATCCAGAGTGACCATCGGTCACAGAATAAGCTTTGTGAAAAACGGCACGGCATAGCTCGCCGTGGCCGCAGCCGCAAGCAGCAGGCAGAACACCAGCGCCAACTCCCGGGAGCAACGCTCCGTCACAGCGGGAGACGAAAGACCGCGCCGCTGCTCCATCAGACGCACAGACATCTGCGCGCAGAGCACACCGAGCAAAAACAGCGCCGGCACGACAAACACCCCGGGCAAACCGACCGCAATGCACGACAGGGCAAACGCGTGTGCGCAGCCGGAGCGCAAAAAAGCAGCCGCCGTACAGGCGGACAGAAAACCTTTGACACCGAAAACGACGGGGATCAGCAAAAAGCCGAGATACGACGTCGACAGCAGCAAAAACGCAAAGCCATAAGCGCACGAGATACACAATTCCGGCAGCAGCCCGCCGTAGAGCGTATCGCCCGCACCACCGCTTTGCAAAAACGAAAGTACCGGACCGGATGAATCCGGCAGGACGGCATTTGCGCCGCAGCAGCAGCCGATCAGGTAACCCGCCGTCATGCCGGCTGCAAGCAGCGGCGGCAGCGGATAGCGCGGCAGAGCCGCTTTCCGGCGCACTCGCAGTTTCTTATGTCTCTGTCGCACATTCATCGCCATCACCATGGACAGTCTATGAACGTGCATTCATAACATGACAATTTACATAATGCGGTGTAGACATAATATAATACAAATCGAAACTGTTATCAAGCATTTCGTCAAACTTTGTTCATTTTTGTTTATTATGACAAGAAATTATGTTAACAGCGTTATGTAAACCCTGCAACTTTGAGCTCGAAACTGCCCCGCGTTTTCAGGTGTATGCGCCTACATTTCGGTAATCACGCGAGTGCAGACGCAATATGTAGGTAATCATACGGGCATTATGTGAACTATCAGCGTGATTACCGTCTGTATTTTCTGCTCTGTTTCCGTTTTTTCTTCTTTGTTCTATTTCGTAACTTTTTATGAAAAGTGCACGAACCGATGATCGCCGCCGCAAGTGTGACCGCGAGCGTGACGGCGGTCTCGGCGCAAAAAAACGGCGCACCGACAGACGCTTTCAGGATCAGATACCCGATCATCCACGCCGTCCACGTCACCGCACCGCCAAGCGCCCTTCCCTGCTCCGGCCGCGGAGAAAACGCCCCGGCGATCAGGCACGCGAGCGCGCAGCATATGAGCGCGACGAGCCGCGTCCCGATCTCCGGCAGCATCTCCCGGTTGACCGCAAACGCAACCAGCCAGCTCAGCAGCAGCGTGAGCGCGATCCCGGCCAAGCCGCACGCCGCCGCGCGTGAGAGCAGCGGCAGCCATTTTTGTTCCGTATGCAAAAAAACACCCCCTGCAGAACATATGCATCACAGCATATTCCTGCAGGGGGTG
>OLNF01001273.1_pt1 | contig 21701 bp, 20 predicted proteins | sample 1673061 | NCBI WGS metagenome assembly OLNF01 (sample SAMEA3136751, study PRJEB25190) | human gut metagenome
ACGTGATCGGGCTGATTGACAGCGCCAACACCGAGGTCGTCAAGTATACCTACGACGCCTGGGGCAAGCCGCTGTCCGTCACCGGCTCGCTGGCCAATACCATCGGCTATTACAATCCCTTCCGCTATCGCAGCTACGTGTACGATGCGGAAACGGGGCTGTACTATCTGCGGAGCAGGTATTATAATCCGAGCTGGGGACGGTTTGTTAATGCGGATAATCAACTGGATGCAAGAGTAACCATTAAGGCACAAAACATCTTTTCATATTGTGCTAACCTTCCCGTACTGCTTGTGGATGAAAATGGGCATCGTTGGGATTTCTGGGACAAGGTTATTGACTATTTGGCCAATATCGGTCGTGGTTTTACTGATGTAGCGCGTAGTTTTGAAGTATCTGCCAGTATTAATGTTGGTTTGGCAGCTGAAGGCTCTATGACGCTATGGAATGTCCCCTTTACAGGCGATATAGGGGGGAGCGCTGATATTATCAGCATTAAGATACGTGATGGTAAAATCGAATATGGGGGTGGTTATTCAGCTGGCATAGGATTTGCGCCTGCGAAGGGAATGGGACGTTACATTAATACACATGTTGGTGTTGATTGTTGGCATCCTTATGAATTCGACGAGTCAGAGTGTACTTGTGGATTAGACTTTGATAAAATGCCATACTGTCCCCTTACCGAAGGCGGTATTGGCGTTGCTTCTTCTGTTAGCGATACTAAGGCATCAAAAAAGCTCGAACTGGGAGGAGGCATAACGGCGGGAATAGGAGGCGCTTTTTATATGGGAGTTGATGTTGAGCAGTTGTGGAACTCGCTTATTAATTTGGGTGGTGCATTCCTTGGATGTCCTATTGATTGAGGAAGAGGTGGATTAATGAAAAAAAAGTCTAAGCTTTGGCTGTACTATTTGATTCTTGCGATCATTATACAGGCTACTTTTTCGACAGCAGGCAGTAACGGTCTTTTCCAGACTATGACTTCTACTGGGTATGAAATACTATATACCATTGTCTCGGTAAGCGTTCTTGGTCTGCTTTGGTTGGCTATGTATACGGGAAGAAAATTAGTGGATGCAGCAGCCCATAAGTGGCTGCATCTGTATTTGACCGTTGGGATCATTCTTGCGCCGCTTTCGGTGCTCTACTTGCTGATTAGTATTATTTTAGCATAATACTCTGTAAACATATAGGTACGCAGAGGCTTGCTTTGCGTATCTATATGTTTTAGATAAGTGTTTTTAAATCTGGAAAACCATATAAAAGCAAGAGTATGACTGCGGCGGCAACATCCTCAATAAGATGTATTACTTAGGGACATCGTAATTAAAACTTATTTAATATGCAGGATGTTTTATTAATGTTATTCATTTATGCATTATACGGCTAAAATGTTGTGTGCAAGCATGGATAAATGGTGAAATGATCATCTATCGATACTGCGTAGCCTCTGCATCAGTCTATTTGTTAGTTTTTCAGCATATTTTCTACAATCTTTATAGAAAAATCAAAAACAGGCGCAGCCAATGGTTTATCCAAAGGCTGCGCCTTATTTTATTGCCTTTTGTATCCATTACTTGGTTCCGTGTCACATTTATCGCAGGTTAATGCACTAATAATCAAAACCAACTACAGGAGGGGGAAAAGTGGACCAGTCTGGACTTTGCGCCGCATGGCTGTTTGAAAACCATCGCCAGTTTGCCGCACGTGCCGCCTATGCGCAAAAGCAAATAGAACGTCTGCCGGAAATTATACAGCAGCGAAAAGACGAAGCGATTCTAAGTATGTCTTTGGCAAGACCCGAAATCGGATCGTTGCCCAAGGGCTCTCACCGTGGCAGCTCTACAGAGCATGCAGCCATTTATTGGGAAAAGAATGTTACACAAGATGTTAACCTGATGATCAATCAACTGTATGCAGAATTACGGGAGAGTGAATACTATCTGAACCTGTATAACAAAGTAATAACCATGCTAAAACGAAAGGAAGCTTGGCTGGTAGAGGCTTACTATGAGCAAGAGCTTACGATAGGACAAATTATTGCCATGCCAGAAAGCCCCTATTATCAATACTCACGCTCTACCGTATATCGGCATAAGGAGCGTATTCTGCACAAAGCAGATGAGCTTATTCATAACCACGCTATAAAGATGGAGGCTACAGTATCTGCGGATGTGGCGGCTGGAGATTAGAGCTTATGGTGCTCATCGATGGTGGACTGATCTGTCCAGATGTCAAGCAGAAGCACTGTTTCAGGATCATCCATAGGAAAGAGGCATTCGTATTTGATGTGGCCAGTCTCAGTATTGATTTGATCAACAACCTTGCTTTGAGTCATTCCCTTGACAAATGTCCTTGCGTTGCCGTCCCTGCCCGTGAAAAAGATGTTGACTGTGATTGCCATATTCATACTCCTTCAGTGCAAGTATTCCAATTTGCTTTTACTTGCTACCCCAAATCTCCAGTGCTTTGACTTTTCCCGCCTTCGATATGTATGTAGATGCTGAAGCCAAGACTTCTTGTATCTTAAGTGGCAATGAAACAGTTCTACTTAAACCTGGCTGAACAATAACAATTACACCTACAAACTGTTTGGTTGTACCCCGGAGTTCTTTAATCAGTGTATTATAGTCGCCGTTTATCACTTGACTGTGCCCTGAATTATGCCTGCTAATAATTTTGTCTATGAATTTTTGCTTTGACGTCAGCCATATGATTGATTTTACTGCTTGACCAGATACCTCATATACATCGCTCATGTTTGAATTAAAATTTGCAGAACCTTGCTTTTTCACGTGATACAGGTGAACAGTTATCCTGTTCTCATCTTCTTTAACCGTAATATAATCAGCAATCTCGCCAGGACCATGGTCATATATGATATATCCGTCTTGCGTCTCTAAAATTCTCCTCAAGGCGTCTTGTATGGAGATATAGCCGTTCTTAGGTGATTTTCCAAATTCTACTGCTGTATCAGTTTTGTATTCTTCCCAGTTAACAGCATGTATTTGGCTTTTATCATTATCTATGAGCCGACACTGGAGAATGGTAAGGAAGGCTTTAAGGCTGTTCACAAGTATTTGATGAACGGTGGGAAGGCATGCATGGCTGGTTTTGTATTGAAAAATACACTGTCCGATAATGGCGGTGTGACCCGTGGCATTTGCAAGATGGATAATGAGAGTAACCTGACCGAAGTTGTAGAGACCAGAAACATTGTTAAGACGGAGAATGGGGCGGAGGCTAATGGAACGATAATTGATATGGATTCATTGACTTCTATGAATATGTGGGGATTGACTCCGGAGTTCTTTGATGTCTTGGAAGTGGGATTCAAAGAATTCTTTGAGAAAGATGTGCCGAATAATCCGCTGAAAGCAGAATATCTAATTCCAGTTTTTATAGGCGACTTACTGAATGCAGGGAAGATATGGGCGCTGTTTGCAAGGTTTGCGGTAAGGACATGATGAAAGCCAAGGGCTGCAGCATTGCCAAGATCCACGTTGGCGGCAAGGTTTACGGCCGAATCAAAGTTGGCGATCCGGGTGATTTCGACGAAGGGCGCCTTCCAATACCCGATGCCATGACTGCAATGCACTGTTCGGTCAGCTCCATCATTGGGGATGCGATGCAGAGCGCTGCCCGGCTTGCAGACATCAGCTGGTCAGCTGCGACTGCGAGGATGTCTTCATCGTAGGATGATCCGAACGGTATTGGTAGAAGAGATTTTGTTCAGAAATGAACAAGGTCTCTTTTGCTCATATGTAATGTAATTTCTATGCTGGAAAAGGTTCGTTGCCTTGAATGACTGTACATCTAATGATATAATACAGGTGAAGGACTTACGTGATGATTCGACACGATGGAACACATTTTCACTAAGGAGATTACCGTGAGCTATTTTTCTGAATTATACGCAATGGTTAGCTATCCCATTTCTTCTGATACATCCTTGGGGCTAAGAAATGTACAGATTGGTGCAATCCATGCCATTGCTTCACATGCAACTTTAGAGCCGCACGAAGCCACTGTTATTGTGATGCCCACAGGTTCTGGTAAGACCACAGTCCTTATGATGACTCCGTATGTGCTACGAAAAGAAAAAGTGCTTATAGTAACTCCTAGTGCGATGGTTCGTGGACAAATTGCTGATGAATATCGAACACTAAGAATACTGAAGCACATAGGTGTATTTAACGAAGAAGTTACTCCGCCTATAGTATGTGAAGCTGAACATTTGTATTCAGCAGACCAGTCTGAAACTATTCTAGCGGCGGATGTAGTTGTTGCGTCGCATCAGGTGGCGGCATCGATATCTGAAAGTGAAATAAAGGAATCATTTGATTATCTTATCATCGATGAGGCGCATCATGTCCCCGCACCTACTTGGCAAAAAATAATTCATAATATGAAACATGCAGGAGCACTTTTGGTAACCGCTACACCATTCAGACTTGATAAAAAGGAAATTGAGGGAAGCAATATATTTAGTTATCCTTTGTCAAGAGCCTATCACGATGGTATATTTGGCCCCATTACATTTATTCCAATTGACGAAGCGCCAGATAAGGATAAACTAATTGCATTGGAAGCGGAGCGTGTTTTGCTGAATGATCGAGCCGAAGGCTATGAACACTGTTTAATGGTTCGAACAGACACGAAAGAAAAAGCAAAAGCATTGGAAGAAGTCTATAAATGCGAAACAAATCTTAAACTGAGGAGAATTGACAGTTCCATGAGTTATGGGACTATTAAGCGTACCCTGAAAGCTCTTAAGAAAAAATCTTTAGATGGAATTATCTGTGTTGATATGCTAGGAGAAGGTTTCGATTTCCCAAATATGAAGATTGCAGCGGTTCATGAGCCACAGAAATCATTGGCAGCAACGCTTCAGTTTGTCGGACGTTTTGCGCGAACCAATGCTGCAAATATTGGTACAGCCAAGTTCATAGCAATGAATGATGAAGTCCTTCGGATTGAGAATAGAAAACTTTACACTAGTGATGCTGTATGGCAAGACATGATTGTTGAGATGTCTGATTCGAGAATCAATCGAGATCTCGAGAATAACGAGGAGATCAAAAGATTTTCTCGCCCTGAAAATGGTCAGGATCTTATTTCGCTTCATAATATCAGACCAAATTGCCATGCTCGAGTTTATCGTATTACCAATTTCGATATTGAAGGTTTCTTCCATGAACAATTGATGGTTGGTAATAATGTCTACAGAAACATTGATAGCAACACGGTGGTTGGAATCGCGGAGAGAAATGATATTCCTCTATGGCTTGATAATAATCAACCTCTGAACATTGAATATAATTTGTTTATCGTACATTATCAAAGAGAAACAGGACTGTTGTTTATATATTCGCAGTTGAAGACTGAAGTTGTATATGAAGCAATTGCAAAAAGTTTCTGCGAATTCTACTCAAAGATTCCCCGTGATGAGATGAATCGCGTTCTTGCCGATTTCACAAGCTATGAATTCTTTAACACAGGGATGCAAAATCGGCATGCTGAATCCGGTGAATCATACAGGATTTATGCCGGATCAAATACCGCTGCATCCATTGATGAGAATACTGGAATGATGTTGTCGGCGGGGCACGCGTTTTGTAAAGTGACACAAGACGGTGTAGATTCAACAATTGGATATAGTAGTGGCTCGAAATTTTGGAGCAGCTCTTATCTGCAAATACCAGAATATATAGCTTGGTGCGATTCTTACGGCAGAAAAATCGTTAACAACGAAATAACTGTAAGGACAAATACTAACTACGACCGACTTCCGATTCCTACAGGGATTAGCAAATATGAGGATAATATACTTTTCTGCTTTTTCTCTGAGGGAGTGTATTTATCACCGCCTTCCTTAAGGCTTTCTGGTATCGAAGGAAAGGTCGGTTTGTTAACCGATGCAGATCTTAGAATTGTTGGGGTTTCACCTGAAGGTGATAGTATAATATTCGAAGTTGCTTTGGGTGAAACCGTCGAACAATTTACTTGCAACACAGCTGGAGAATACACTTCGGTTGAAAGCAAATTCATTTGTCGTGACGGAGCACGTGCAACTCAGCTTTCAGAATACTTCAAGGAAAATCCTATTCAATTTAAGGCATCCGATGATACTGTCTATTATGGTCATGAAGTGCTTAAAGGAAATACACAACTCGAATGGTACGATCAAGAGCGAATTGATGTCTTTGATTGGGAAGCAGTTGGTACAGATATTGCGGTTGAAGCGGGTTTAGCTGCAAATGGAAAGAAATCAATTCAGGATGCTGTTCGAGAATATCTCCTGGGCAATGCGGAGTATAGTCATATATTGTTTGATCATGGCTCGGGAGAAATAGCAGATTTTATAACGTTTAGATCTATTGGCTCCTTTATCAGTATTGAATTGTACCATTGTAAAGCTATGAAAGGAAAGCATTATAATTCTTCAGTAGACGATGTATACGAAGTGGCTCAGCAATCGATAAAAAGCACAGTATGGGTGAAAACAAAGCAAACTCTATTAAACAAAATACAGGAACGCATAAAGGGAAGCACCATTGAAAAATTTGTCCGCGGTGATATAAGGAGTTTGAAGGAACTTTTGAAAGGCACTAAGTCAATTGAAGTCGTTATCTATATTGTTCAGCCCGCTATTAGCAGATCGCACGATATGAAAGAAACAATTTCCAAGGTGCTTTCTGCCGCTACATTCTATATCCGTCATACAGGTCGGGTAAAAGAATTAAGAGTATTGGGAAGCGAGTAACGTATCGCAGACAGAGGGCTTAGTTCCGCGGCTCGGCAGTATATTCTGTCAAAAATCATCCATGATGGGATAATGACGAAGCTGGATGTGATCCACTATCTGGAACATTTTATCAACCTAAATGGCTCAAAGAAAATACTGTAGACTAAGAGCAGAGTCACAATTGCTCTGTAAGAGTCGGATGCAAATGCACCCGCGATTGCACCCTGAAAGGCGCATCGCCCCTTGTATCATAGTCTGCCAGATTAGCCAACTAAGTCCTCATGTTTTGATACAAAGCATGAGGACTTCTTTTTGCATTTATAGACCGATAAACCGTCAGAATACATGCTATAACTACCAAGAATGAGATATAAATGCAAGAAACGAACCGCACGGCGTCATTTTATCAACTGTCAGTTCCCGCTCACCGGCCCTTTTCAGTCTACTCATGACTGCTTTTCGGGGTCGAAATCAGAGATTTATCATGGAATGCACCCTACTTTGGACGATAACAGGGTATCGTCCACAATGCGAGGTTTCGTCCAAAGCATCGCAAAATAACGCCTGAAACTCACTCATTTTATAATTTTACCGGCCCAACCGTGGTCGTTTGCAGGCGGAGAGTCGTTCAAATACGGTATAGTAGAGAATAGACTACTTAGGCGGAGGAGTAGTCTATTTTGGATTGTCTTGTTCGGCTGTTTGAACTTTAGCCACATACCGAGTCTTCTTCCGCCGAATGCCGTTCTCAGTCAATTCAATAGTACTTCTCCGCTTCTTTTTCTTATCTGCGGCCGTGAATCATGTCAAAAAACATATATCAAAATAAATTCTTGCTATTTCATCGGAAATCCCCATCCGATATTGCGTGTATCTTCAAAGACTGCTCGAATACGCTTCGATTGCCTGCGGTAGAACGAGTCGTTCTCCATGCTGTTGAGGATCATGACAAAATCGGCAAACATGGATTCCAGGCTGGAATAAAAGCGTTCGTCGATATCCCCGTAAAGGTTTGTAAACTCAACGCCGCATTCGACATAATAGAGCATAAGATCTGCGATACTCTCTTTATTTTGCGATGCTTTTCGGAAATCGTTGATTACGGTGCGTGCGTTTTTTAGCGACAACTGTCTCCCGAAGAAAGCGGCGTGGATTTTCTTCCTGCACGATTCGATGAGTGGAGCTTCCGCGGACGCACCGCACACCTCCACATCAAGGATTGCCTGACACTGCTTGTTTGCTTTATAAAGCTTGCACAGTATGGAAATCAGCTCTGCTTTATCCATGGCGTTTAATTGCCTTTTCAGTTCAGTGATTTTCATTGAATGCCTCCGTTTTCATAAGTTCATGGGCGATGCTGCCGCTGACCAGCCGCATCATGCTTTCCTGCGATGAGCCGAAGCTGAGCAGATTGATGCTGCCGTACCAGACGATGCGGTCATCGATGATTGCATATTTCTGATGAATGTCTGACTGAAAAATCAACGAACAGTTCTGGCTTTTCAGGCGCTCGACGGCGATCTGCGCTGACTTGCGAGAGCGCTCCGGCAATGATTCCGCCGAACGCATCACAACAGTCACAGAAATCCGCTTTTGCGCACATTGTTCAAGCGCAGCTGCAAGCCACTGAACTCGTCTTGGCGTGGCAAGCGGGCTGAAGATCAATACGGACTGTCTTGCCTGCGCGATATCCTGCAGAAATCTGTTCTGGAAGGTAACTTGATCATAAATCACGTCACTGCCGGGAGCAGCATCCTGCTCGGTCAAAACACTATAGCCGAGGCTTGCATAGCCCTTGAGGCGTTTATGATACATTTTCTCCAGCATGGCTGCGTTTACGTCTATGTAATCATAGACGCGAACCTCGCGCTTACCTTCGTGCAGGCGATGCAATCGGCCAACATACTGCGCCAGCGTGCCCCGCCAGGAGATCGGCATGGTCAAAAAGAGCGTGTCTAACCTTGAGTCATCAAAGCCCTCTCCAATGAATTTTCCCGTTGCGCAGACGATGACCGGCGCGATAGCATCCTTTAGTGCCAATAACTGATTTCTCATTTGAGCATTGGTCTGCCCGCCCAGCAGCACGTGAACGGATTGACCCGCCTTCTGAAGAAGCTCGGCCAGCAGCTTCACGTGCTGCGTTCGTTCGCTGAGCAGCAGACAGCTTCGTCCTTCCTCTGCGCAGTGCAGCACGTCCTCACAATCTGGTGATTGCGCAGGTCGTCCAGCATGATCTGGTCGTAGCATTGGACGATGGCAGGTGATTTGCTGTTTTCGTCCAAATGAAAACGCATTCCGGTAAATCGCGGGATCATCAGATGTGCAAACGGTCGTTTTTCCGCTTGAAGCCTTGCGTCTACCTGATAGCGAATACTGCCGAGATACATATACAGAATCGGATGATGCCCGTCCTGTCGCTTCGGTGTAGCAGTGAGACCGTAGACATATTTTGCCGAAACTGCTTTTAACACCTGTTCGAAGCTGACAGCGGGGACATGATGGCATTCATCAACGATCACCATGCCGTAATCATGAATCCATGGTTGGATCTCGTCCGAGTTGCCCATGGACTGCAGCATGGCAATGTCAATCATTCCGCTGCGGGTATCTCTGCCTGCGCCATAGCAGCCGATAATTTCCCGTTTCTTTTGCCGCCCTCTGCGCCTGGGCTGCGGAGGCAGGACATCATCAATAGCAAGAAACTGCGCCAGTCGCTCCTTCCATTGTTCCATCAGCTGTGCACGGTGTACTTGCATTCCTTCTTCATCGCGAAGAAGCCGATCAACACTGTCCAAATGTAGGCGCAGGTCTTCGGGATCATCAGCATGCCGATCATCGGGATGGCGTCCGCCCACAGCACGACCGGGATATAGAAGCCGAAGCTCAGCACGATAGTCAGCCACATCCAGCGGAAGGACGCATCGTTATTTTCCTTCGCGCTGCGGTAGAACAGCACGATAATCAGCAGACCCATCAGCGCAAACGGAATGTTGCGGTAGATGCCCCAGGAGAGCGGCGCGTTCGCACTCAGCCACTGGTTCTGCGGCATCATGCACAGCACGACACGCGCGGCAGCCAGCGCATAAACCGCGGCAGTCAGGATGCCCTTGCCCTTAATCTGGTAACGCTGACGCCACACATAGTAGAGCAGCACGTAGAAGATGGTCATCGTCACAGAAGTAATCCACTTGCCCAGTCCCAGCGGCACGGTGTAGTTCTCAAGCCCCGTCGTGCAGAGTGCCAGCGCACGGGGAATCAGGTGGAAAGAGTCGCCCGCGCCCAGCACAACCGCCATCAGACCGAACAGACAGAACTGCTTGTTTCCCTTGCTTCCGCGAATCATCAGAATGCCGATGGTGATAACAGATACCAGATAGACAGCGTCAAAAAGCGTTTCAATAAGAGCCTGCATAGTTGTTGTTCTCCTTTTCTTGTTTTGTCGTTTGATGTTTCAGCTACAGGGACAGCCGGTTGCCGGATCGGCAGTCAGGCGACGCTTTCTCCATAGGAGTCTGCGTATTTGAACCCGTGCAGAGCATGGCGCTCCGCACAAGGTTGTCAGCACATTTTTTCTTTATCCCGCTGTGTTTTCAGGATGTGCTTTTCTTTGTGAACATCGTTCAATTTGCTGGTGAAAAAATTCCTACCGCTCAGTAGGAATTTAATAGAGGAGTCTTCGGACCATTTCAAGAACGGTCGAGGGGTCGTAGTCCTGCCGCAACAAAGCGGACAGCATCAGCGAGAACAGAACACTTGCCAGCTTTTCTTTGGTAAAATCCTCCGTAAAAGCATCCGCGCGAATCTTTTGATCCTGCGTCATGACGAAGCACAGTGCGTCCAGAATGTGCTGCCAAGCATGCTGCATGCGCTCCTTGCCGTCCTCTTTCTCTTTTCGCATAAAGCCCAGAGAATGGAGGGTGAAGAACCCGGGGTACTGCTCACTGCCGTAAGCCATCCGTCCGTACATCCATGTGATACAGCCCTCAACACTTTGAAACTCGGACATGTCGCTCGGGCGGTGAAAGATCTCACTCCAGACGCTTTCCACAGTCGCGCCGACCAAATCAGCCTTGGAATCAAAATAGTTGTAAATCGAGCCAACTGACACGCCGCACGCTACTGCCACAGAACGAATACTGACCGCTGACCAACCCTGCTGCCGAATCAATTCCCGACTGGTTTGCAGGATCACCTCCTTGGATGTCACAATCGTATTCACTCAATCACCTCAATATGAACATTGTTCAATATGATTATAGTCACCGGCCCGCATCCTGTCAAGAGGGTAAACAAAAAGAGATGCTATTTTGCTATTGACAAATACAGGGAGCCATGATATTATCATGATGTCATAACAATACGGCATCATAAACAATACTTGATTAGCAATGCGGAGACGATCAGGGAGGGTGTATCATGCGGCAGGTAGCAGGCAAGCGGCATCGCGGTTTCTCGTTGCAAAGAAAGGAAGCTGTGACTGGCTGGCTGTTTGTCACGCCCGTAATGATCGGCTTTCTGGTTTTTACAGCCTTCTCCATGGTTTATTCGCTCTACATTTCATTCACCGACTGGAATATTCTGTCCGATCCTCATTTCGTCGGATTGCAGAATTATAAAAATCTGTTTACGCGCGATATTTTTTTCTGGGATTACCTTTGGAACACGTTTTATTATGTTCTTGTATTGGTTCCGTTTGTGCTGGTCATATCCCTGCTGTTTGCCATACTGCTCAACAAGCAGGTGAAGGGGCTGACCGCCATCTACCGCGCCTCCCTGTTCCTTCCCTGCATCATTTCCACTGTGGCCGTGGCGCTTGTATGGAAGTGGCTGCTCAACAGTCAGTCCGGCATCATCAACGGGCTGCTGCGAATGGTTGGCGTTGCGAATCCGCCCAAATGGCTGCTGGATAAGCGCTGGGCCAAGCTGTCCATCTGCATCATGCGCATCTGGCAGATGAGCGGCTATTACATGGTCATGTTCCTGACGGGACTGCAAACAATTTCGCCGACGCTGTATGAGGCCGCCTGCATCGACGGCGCAAACAAGCGCCAGCAGCTGCTTTATATCACAATTCCCATGCTTTCCCCAACCACATTCGCCATCGTCATTCTGCTGGTGCTGGAGGCGTTCAACATTTTCGAGGCGGTCATGATTATGACAAGCGGCGGCCTGAACACCAGCTCGCTGATGTACTACGTATACACATTGGCCTTTACCAACTATCGAATGGGCTATGCTTCCGCGCTTGCGTGGATTCTGTTCCTGATTATCCTTATCTTCACAATTCTTCGCTTTGTGCTGAAAAAAGACGAGTCCATGTAAAGAAAGGAAGAAACGATCATGACAAACGCCGAAGCTCCCCGTCTGAGCATGCGTCAGCGCCGAATCACCGGTCTTGTTATTTACAATGCGCTCATGGTGCTTTTGTGCCTGGTTATCATTTATCCGCTGATTTGGACGATCTTCTCTTCCTTCAAAACGAACCAGCAGATATTCAGCGAATCTCCCATCAACCTGATTCCGCGCCCCTTTACGACGGACAACTATCAAAAGCTGCTCACCATCTACGACGTCCCGCTCATGGTTTTTAACGGTCTGTATCTGGCGATTGTCATTCCGGTGCTGAGCATGCTTACCTCCTCCATGGCCGCCTACGCGCTGGCGCGCCTGCGCTTCAGGGGGCGCAATGTCATCTTCCTGCTGCTGATCTCCACCATGATGATTCCCGGCTATGTCACGCTGATTCCAAACTTTGCCATCATGGTCAAGCTGAAGCTGCTCAATTCCCACTGGGCGCTGATCCTGCGCAGCGCATTGTCCGGCAGCGCAACCAGCATCTTCCTTTTCCGCCAGTTCTTCCTTTCCATTCCGCGCGACCTTGAAAACGCAGCCATTGTGGACGGATGCTCGTGGCCGGGCGTGTTCTTCCGGATTATCATGCCAAACAGCAAGCCCGCCATCGCAACCGTCATCATCCTCTCCTTCCGCAGCACGTGGAACTCCTTCCTCTGGCCGCAGCTTGTTTTGCAGACGGATCGCCTGTGGACATGGACGCTGGCGCTCAAGATCCTCTCTGAATCCGAAACCAACCAGGCCGTGCTGCTGGCCGGCTCAGTCATTTCCATTCTGCCCATCCTGATTATCTACCTGGCCTGCCAAAAATACTTTGTCAACTCCCAGGTCAGCGCAGGCTTTGGCGGCACCTGATATTAACGTCCAGGCAAAGGACGTCAGTATAATCATTTTTTTAGGAGGTACTACCCCATGAAGAAGCTGCTCTCTGTTTTCCTGTGCGTGATGATGGTGCTGCTCATGTCCGTCACGCCCGCGGCGTTTGCGCAGGAAGAAGAACTCTCCAAGGATGTGACCATCAACGTCTACTCCTGGTGGGATCCGACCAAGGTTGGCATGGTGAATTTGAAGGAAGGTTTTGAAAAGAAGTATGCTGACTACAATGTTAAGCTCAACTTTGTCAAGATCAGCGAATACTACAAGACCATGCTCACCAAGCTGGCCGGCATCAGGCTGGCGGGAGGCAGCAGCGAGGCCATCGATGTGATGATGATCGCCTTCGACAAGATCCCGCAGTTCGCCGCGAATAACACCCTCATGCAGCTGGACGCATTCGCATCCCAGGAATACCTTGACAGCCTGTATCCCTCTGTTCGCGAGGGGCTGTATTTTGACGGTCACCTGTATGCCACCGCCCGTGACGTGACTGCCAACTGCGCCATCCTGAACACCGCGCTGTTTGAGAAGTATAACATCGAGCTGCCCGCCGAGGACTGGACGATGGACGACTTCCTGGCGCTGTGCCGTCAGTTTGCCAAGCCCGAGGACGGCGTCTGGGGATATGCGATCGACGGTTATTCCGATACCATGTATCCCTGGATGTACCTGTTCGGCGCGGACTACATGGATCGCACCACGCACACCTCCCTGCTGGATCAGCCCAACCAGCTCAAGGGCTTTACCACGCTGTATCAGCTGATTGAGGACGGCGCCTGCATGTCCGTTGCCCAGACCAATGAGTTTGGCGGCGTTACCAGCGCGTTTGCCACCAACCATGCGGCCATGCTGTTTGGCGGCCTGTCCAAGGCTAATGGCATCAGCGACATGACGGACGATTTCATCGTGATGCCGCTTCCCACCGGCGCTTCGAACGAAAAGCAGTCCCACATCTTCTGCAACTGCTGGGCCATTCCTACGGTTTCCACGCAGCCTGCCTGGGCCTGGAAGGTCATCGAATACTTCTCCTCCATGGAGGGCCAGACCATCGCTTGCAACGCCGAAATGGGATTGCCCGCGACGCCCGCTGCCGACACCACCGAATGGGTTGCCGCCAAGCCGTGGCGCAAGTACTATCTGGATGCGCTGAGCTATGAAAAGTCTCAGCCCTACCCGGTCGATACCTATGGCCCCAACTGGGACGGCAATTTCAGCAAGCTGCTGAACGAGCGCGTCTGGGACGTGCGCGGCATGGATGTTGAAACGCTGCAGAGCACCATCAAGAGCATCAACGAGCTGCTGACCTACTACCTCCAGGGCGGCGTCTGATCGTCCCCTGAAGGCTGAATGGCGGGGCGCGGAGCCTCTCCGGCCAGCCTGTGCGTCAAGCCATTGATTTTCCCGGGGAGCCATGAAGGGGCTGCCGTCCCTTCATGGCTCCCATGGTGGCGAGGAAGGGCGCAGCAGGGTTGAAAAGGACTTTCATTTTCAAGCCGGGCTGATGCCGAAAAAGGAAAGCCCCTGCGCCTGCCCTGCCCCTGCCATAAGGCGCAGGCGTTCATCCGCTGATAAACGGCAACCGCGGACGCGGCTATCGAAATTCATCAGCGGATATTATAAAATCAGGGTTCGTCGTTGCTTTTCCTTTATCGACGAATGCAACAGGAATATGCCATCGGAAGGAAAACAGAATGCAAACGATCAAGAAAGGAACCCGATACTCTCAGATTGCCGAATATTACCGGCGAATGATCGATCAGAAAACGCTGGCCGTCGGAGAAAAAATGCCGACGGAGAATCAGATTTGCGCGTTGTTCCAGGTCAGCCGGATTACCGTCCGGGAAGCCATGAACGAATTGGTGAAGGACGGCTATATTGAGCGCATTCAAGGCAAGGGGTCGTATGTCAAGGCCAAAAGGGTCGGCATGCAGCTGAATCATCTGCAGGGCTTTTCGGAGGAAATGCGCCTGAAGGGCATGACTGCGTCCAGCCAGGTCCTGTCCGTTGAGGTGCAGCCGTGCAAGCCGAAGGTTGCTGCGCTGCTGCGCATCGATGAGGGCGCGCAGGTGATTTCCATCAACCGCCTTCGTCTGGCGGACGGAGAACCCATGGCCGTGGAAAATGTGTTCATTCCTTTCTTTCTCTGCCCCGAGCTTGCCCAGCGCGAGCTGAACGGCTCCCTCTATCGGCTGCTGGCTGAATACGGCCTGCGCATCGCGCGTGCCCAGCAGGATATCACATCCGGCTTTTCCCCGCGGCCTATCTGCGAGCTGCTTCAAATCAAGCCCACCGTCCCGACGCTGCAAATTGAGCGCATTACCTATCTGGAAAACGGGCAGCCGCTGGAATGCGTGTTTTCCGTCTACCGCAGCGACCGGTATACCTTCCATGTGGAAATGTCCAGATAAAGCAGGGAGCGAATAGATTGTCCGAGCAGCAAGGATTGATTCTTTCCGTCGATGGGGGCGGCACCAAGACCGAAGCATGCCTGGCAGATACAGCCGGGCATGTGCTGGGCATAGGGCGCGCCGCCGGGTCGAACGCGCTCAGCGTTGGCGCACGGCAGGCGGCGCAGGCTGTCATGGCGGCCGTCACCCAGGCGGCAGCCGGCGCTGACCTGCGCAGGATCTCGCTGTGCCAGCTGTTTATTCCCGGGTTTTCTCAGTGCCTGCCGCTGCCCCTGCCGTTCGAGGTTCAATTGCTGGGCGATTCGCCCAATGCGTATTTCGGCGCGCTGGGCGCCCCCAACGGCATTGTGCTGCTGGCGGGAACCGGCTCGTTTGCCGTCAGCTATGACGGGCAGGGAAACGAGACATCGATAGGCGGCTGGGGGCCTGTCCTGGGCGATGAAGGTTCAGGCTATGACATTGCACGGCGTGCCATTCAGGCAGCGCTGCGCGATTATGATTGCGGCAGGCCCGTCACGCCGCTGGGGCAGGCTGTGCTGGCGCACTACGGGGTAAAAAGCGCCGCCTCTCTGGTGCATGCCATTTACCATGGCGGGTGCGACAGGCGCTTCATGGCGCAGCTGTGCCCAACCGTTGGCGAGCATGCCGGGCGCGGCGAGGCTGATGCGCTGCGGATCCTGGATGACGCTGCGCAGGCGCTGTGCGGCATGGCTGTCACGCTCCAGCGGCGCTGCCGCCTGCAGGCCTGCGATGCGGCGCTGACGGGCGGCGTATCAGGCCTGGGCGACAGGATCAAGCAGCCCTTGTCCCGCTACCTTATCCAGAACAGCATCCGGCTGTGCGAGCCGCTGTACTCGCCCACCATCGGCGGCGTATTGTATACCTGGTGGACATTGATGGGGAAAATGCCGGCAAAAACGCTTGCGGCAAGCTATCATGCGGCCTATATGCAAAAGGAGAGGGAATTGCCATGCTAATGGACGTGTATTTTGAAAAGATGAAGGAAACGCTGGCTGTGATTGAGAGGACGCAGCGGGAGCAGATTATCAGCGCAGCCAGGATGGTGGCCGATACCCTGGAGAACGGCGGCATGTGGCAGATCCTGGATACCGGGCACATGCTGATGCACGAGGGCGTCGGCCGTACTGGCGGCATGATGGCGCTCAAGCCCATTCTTGTCACCTGCGAGGTCAACAACCCTACGCGGCCGCGCTTGATTGAAGGCAGGCCCACCATCTACTATACGCAAATTCCGGGGTTTTCCAAGTTTGTGCTGAACCGTGCAAACCTGACCGCCGGCGACGTCCTGATTGTCGGCTCCGTATCCGGATATGAGGTTTTCCCCGTAGACGTTGCGATCACCGCCCGCGAAATGGGCGTCAAGGTCATTGGCTTTACATCGGTCGCCTATTCGCAGACGCTGACCCCGCGCCATGAAAGCGGCAAGCGCCTGTATGAGGTCTGCGACATCGTGCTGGATAACTGCTGCAAGCCCGGCGACACGCTGGTGCCCTGTCCCGGGCTGGGTATCGAGGTGTGCCCATCCTCCGGCATCGGAGCGTCCTATCTGATGTGGGCGCTGCAGGCGACGGTGATTGAGGAAATGCTGGCGCGCGGCAAAAAGCCCAGCGTTTATATGTCCAATCATGCGCCTGGCGCCACAGCGCATAACGCGCAGGCGAAAAAGACCTATCTGGAGCTGGGGTATTAAACAAAGGAGGAAGCATGGGATGAGGCTGACCTTTGGCGCGTTTTCGCTGGAGCTGTGCGAGGGCAACGCGCAGGTAACATCGCTTTCCTTTCACGGGCAGGAGCTCCTGTCCTGCCGGCAGAGCCATCCTGTTTTTTCGCTTGTAGCCTTGGATGAAAACAATCATCGCGTGGCGCTTGTGCCGGCAGACGGACGCAGGGAGGGAGCTTCCCTCGTATTTGACAGCATGCAGGCGCCGGACGGCCCGCGCCGCATGCAGACGCGTCTTTCCTTCAGGGAAAAGGATGGCGCAGCAGAATTTGTCGTGCGCGTGCAGAACCAGGAAAAGCAGCTGCGGGTGGTTGAAACCCTGTTCGAGCTTTGCGGCCTGGGCTTTGGCGAGGGCGGGGATACGGCGCTTTTGTATCCGCACCATGGCGGCGAAAAGATCGTCGATCCGGCAAACGCGCTGCGCAGCCAACGCTACCAGCAGTTCTGGCGCGCAGGAACAACCCTGGTGAACGGCGAGTGGCAACGCGAGTGCAATTACTGCGGCCTGTGCTCCATGAGCTATATGTACCTACAGAACAAACAGGCCGGCCTTTATTTTGGCTCGCATGATTGCCGCTTCCCCGTCACCGGCCTGATGGTAAGAACGGGCGAGGAGAGCCGCTATCTGTCGCTGGGCTTTCGCATTCACAAAATGATAAGACCGGGCGAAGCATGGGAAAGCGGCGCGTTCACCGTCTGCCTCAGCGATCAGGACTGGCATGCGGGCGCTCGCCGCTACCGGGCGTGGATCACCCCCTATCTGGCGCAGCATGAGAACCCCGAATATCTGAAGGAACAGGCCGCGCTGAACCAATGCTATAACTTTAAGCGCGTTGAAGAGATTCAAAACCGCTTTGAGGACATTCCCCGCATGTGGGAGGAGGGCAATAAGCGCGGCATCAACCATATGTTTATTGCGTCCTGGAACCGCACGGGCTTTGACAGCTTCTATCCCGAATACTATCCGGATATGGAACTGGGGACAGCGCTGGATTTTCGGCGCGGCATGGATTATCTCAATGCGCGCGGAGGCTTTGCAACGCTGTATGTCAATGCCCGGCTGTCGGACATGTCCTCGGATTTTCACAGGCGCTTTCTTTCCACCATGCAGATTGAGAATGCCAATGGCGAGGCGCTGACGGAAACCTACGGCCCGCATTCCTTCACATTGAACTGCCCCTCCGACGAAAAATGGCAGCACATGCTGGTGGATATCTGCGATTTCGCGGCAGAGAGCTATCATTTGAAGGGGATTTACCTGGATCAGCTTGCTTCGGCAGAGCCCTTTGCCTGCTATCATGCGGGGCACTCGCACCATGATATCGGCGAGTTTAATCAGGGTTATCTGAAGATCCTTTCCGAATTGCGCGAAAGAATGCGCCGCCGCGACCCCGATTCCTACCTGATGACGGAAAACTGCGGGGACATTTACAGCGCGTATACCTGGGGCAATCTGACCTGGAACGGCGCGGATTATGATGAATTCTATAACATGTTCCGTTATACCTTCCCCGAGTATGTGCAGGTGAACATGTGCAATGACCGCTCCTGGGCGGCGGATGATGAGGAGCGCGAGCGCTGCTTCTATGCGGATGTGGAGCGCTGTGTGCTGATGGGCAATATCCTCTGGATCGGCATCACGGCGCGTTATCTGGATCAGCCTGCCCTGAAGCCGCATTTTGACTACCTGATGGCGGCAACGGCATTCCGCAAGGCCATTGCGGGGCAGGTAAGCGAGGGCACTTATCTGGATGATGAATATGTTGCGGCCATGGACGAATCGCTGCATGCCTCCTGCTTCCGCGTTTCTGAGCGCGAAACGCTGCTCCTGGCGGGCGATCAGGCGCTGCATGGCGGGAAGGTGCGCTTTACGCTTCCCCATATCGCTGCACATGTAGAGGCCTTTGACGAGTATGGGCAACCGCTTTCCGTCCTGGCTGAGGGAAACGAGGTCACGCTGTCCATGTGCGGGAACCGCCTGGCGCGGATCCATGTGCAAGCTGGAGGGGGAAAGGCATGAATACACAGTATTTGGATGAAATAAGCCGCATCCTGCAGCAGGTTCGTCTGACGCAGCTGCCGCAGATGGAGAAGGCCGCCCGGATGCTGGCGGACGCCACGCTGAACGGGCATAACCTGTTTGTTTTCGGCTGCAACCATGCAGGGTTGCTGGCAATGGAGATGTATTATCGAACGGGCGGTATGGTGAATATCAACCCTGTGCGCGGCCCGGGGCTGCATTTGGAAATCGTCCCTGCCACCATGACCAGCCAGATGGAGCGCATGGATGGCTACGGCTGCCTTTTGATGGATATGACGCCCATTGGAAAGGACGACGTCATCATCATCCATTCTGTTTCAGGGCGAAACGCGGTCTCCGTAGACGCAGCCATCCGCGCGCGCGAAAAGGGCGCCCGGGTGATTGCGCTGACCAATATGGAAACCTCCGCAGCGGTGGAATCGCGCCATAAAAGCGGAAAAAAGCTGTACGAGGTGGCTGACCTTGTCCTTGATAACTGCGGCTGCCGGGGCGACGCTGCCCTCCCCCTGCCCGGCGTTCCGGCAAAGATGGGGCCCACGTCCACAGTCATTGGCGCGGCCGTGCTGAACGCCATCATGTGCAGCACGGTCGAGCTGATTATGGCTGCCGGGCAGGATGCGCCGGTGTTCATGTCGGCCAACACGGATGGCGGCGATGAATACAACAAAAACATGCTGAAAAAATACGCAGACCACATCTTCTATATGTAAGGAGGAAAGGCGGAGAAGGAAATTCCTCCCCGCCTTCTGCTTGTCTTCATGCTGCTGTATATCAACTGGGACGGCTTCTCTGCATCATGGTATCGGATGGCGCACGCTTCCCCGCTTGGAACGCCCAACCTGGACAACCTGATTGCGCAGGGAACGGTATTGCTGCAGCAGCGCTGCGGCATCCCCGCCATCACAAATCCCATGCAGCAGGCGCTGATCTCTGGTGCATGGCCGGAAAAAACGGGCAACTGCTACTGCTATTTTGACAAAGCTACGCGCCGCATTGTGAAGACCGGCAGATTGAATCCGTGCGAAACCATTGCAGAGGCGGCAGTCCGCCACGGGCTGACCTGCGCGTCCATACACGGCTGGTATGTTGAAAACAGAGGGTGCACGCCTGGCGATGCGGGCAATCCATACATTGCCGACATATCACTGCGCAATTTTGAAGGCCGGGTACAGCTGCTGCTGGATTACCTTGCAGGCAAGCCCGTCCCGTCTGGCGGGAAAATGATTACCCTCCTGAACAGGCCTGATTTTCTGACCATCTATGCGGATGACATAGACACCGTCTGCCACAATGGTGCCCGCCTGCCCTACGCGGAGATGCGCCGCGCCAGCACGATAGACGAGTGGTATGAAAACATTCAGTATGCAGTCTGGCGCATGGATCAGGCTCTGGAGCGCCTAATGAGAATCCCCGGAGTTACCATCGCATTGGCGTCAGACCATGGCGGAATGCCCTATGGCATTGCCGGCTTTGGCGCTGATGCTGATGAAGCCGCTATGCCCCGCCTTGCTGAGCTGGTACAGGCAATCCAGCGGGCGGGCGTGGCTGTAGCAGCCATAGAAAAGGAAGGCGATCCCGTCCCCGCTGATGCCCAGGCCGTTCTTCTTGCCATGGAAACGCAGGCGCAATTGACGTGGCTTGTCCCTGCCAGCGAAGGCAGGCAGCGCGCCGTGCTTGAAGGCATCCGCGCCCTTCCGTTTGTCCGGGCGGCGCTGGATCAAAATGCTCAGCGGGCCCTGGGCGCATGGCCGGGTATGTGCGATATATACATCACAACGCGGCCGCCGTATTATCTGTGCGGCTATGAAGGTAAGCCCTTTGCGGGCGGCTCCCATGCGGCGCTGGAGGACACCGTGCTGGATCCGTTCTGCGCATTCTGGGGCGCAGGCGTCCGTCGCGGCGTGAAGGCTCAGGAGCGTACATCGCTGGTTGATTTTGCACCCACGGCCTGCAGGCTGCTTGGCATAGAGGGGCCGCAGGACGCAGTTGGCCGCATACTGACAGAAGCGCTGGAGGAACGCGCTGCCCCAGCCCTGACTGAGCACCCGAACGACTGACAAGCATTCCAAGAGGAGACAGCATGCGCATATTTATTATTCGCCATGGCGACCCCGATTATCAGACCGACAGCCTGACCCCGCGCGGGCGCCGGGAGGCAGAAGCGCTGGCCGCGTACATTGAACGCCTGCAGCTGACGCACATATACTGCTCGCCGCTTGGCCGGGCGCAGCAAACCTGCCGCCCCTGCGCGGAGAAGCTGGGGCTGCCCGTTGAAACCCTTTCATGGACGCGCGAGCTGACGGGCGTCTATTACGAGCTGGACGGCTTCGGCCGCTTTTCACCGTTCTTTACGCCGGGCGAGGTGATGTATTCCATTTCTCCAACGCCGCGCTATGCAGGCTGGCAGAACCAGAAGTATTTTGACGATCCTCGGTATTATCCGCAGGTCAAGGAAATGCAGGCTGGCTCGGATGCGCTGCTGGCGCGCCATGGCTATGTGCACGAAGGCGCTTTATACAAAATCGAACGCCC
>OLNF01001276.1_pt1 | contig 21684 bp, 20 predicted proteins | sample 1673061 | NCBI WGS metagenome assembly OLNF01 (sample SAMEA3136751, study PRJEB25190) | human gut metagenome
CGGATCTGCTGGCACGCGCCGAGCCCGTCGAGCTTCGGCATCATGAGATCGAGCAGGATCACGGCGTATTCGCCATGGCGCGCCATGTCCACGGCGGTCTCGCCGTCGTAGCACACGTCGACCTGATAGCCCTCGTTTTCGAGGTTGAATTTGATGCCCTTGACGATGGTCTTTTCGTCGTCCACAACCAGAATTTTCATCGCAGATCCTCCGTTTCGAGTCTTTTCGCGGAAATGGTTTGCTTTTCGCCGTCGGAATTATTATAATGAGTCAAGATATCGCTTTTGCCCCGGACGTGCGGCTGCGCCGTCTCCGGCCGGATATTCCATTATATCATAGTTCTATGGAGAAAGATATGAAAAAATATCGTATTTTACCGCTGCTGCTCATCGTCTGCCTGCTGCTGACAGCGGCCTTCCCGGTGTTCGCCGCGAAAAACACCGCGTCCGACGCGGCGGAATCCCCCGAACCCACTGCAAGCACCGCGTCCGACGGTGCGCCGCAAAGCATGGTACAGGCGCAGGAGGGCAGCTATGTCCTCGGCAGCGATGCGGTCAAGACCGCGCTCGATGAAAAGCTGCAGGCCAACTGTGTCATGCTCGTCGACGAGGACAGCGGCCAGTATTATTATACCCGCAACATCGATGCCAAGGCCTATCCCGCGAGCCTGACGAAGATCATGACGCTGCTGCTCGCAGTCGAGGCGGTGGAGCGCGGCGATGTCAAGCTCTCCGACTCTGTCACGGCTTATGCCGACTGCAATGCCGACATGGTCGAGGGTGCGAGCAATGCCGACATCAAGGTCGGCGAGACCATGACGTTTGAGGACTTTCTCTACTGCGCCATGATCTCCTCGGCGAATGAGGCGTGCAACGTCGTCGCGGAGTATGTCTGCGGCAGCATCTCGGCGTTCGTGGAGCGTATGAACACGCGCGCGCAGGAGCTCGGCTGCACCGGCACGCACTTTGCCAACCCCCACGGCCTGCCGAAGGACGATCACTATACCACGGCGCACGATCTTTACCGCATCACGAAGGAAGCGCTCAGCCACGAGCTCTTTGCCACGATCTGCAACACGGTCAAGCATACCGTCCCGGCCACGAACCTGTCCGAGGAGCGCACGCTCTCGAACACGAACGGTCTCATCAATCCCGATTCACCGATGTACCGCGGCTATTATTATGAATATGCCAAGGGTGTCAAGACCGGTCACACGGATGCCGCGGGCTACTGCCTCATCTCCACGGCGGAGAAGGACGGTGTGCGTCTGCTGTGCATCGTGCTCGGCGGCAAGGGTACGGCCCGCGCCAACGGCACGACGGATTTCGGCAGCTTTTCCGACACGCTCACGGCCTATCGCTGGGTGTTCTCCCACTATGGCTGGCGGGCGATCGTGAGCGCCGGCGATCTGATCTGCGAGGTGCCCGTGCGCTACGGGCGCGACGGCGACAGCGTCACCGTCCGTCCGGCGCAGACGGTTTCGGCCGTGCTGCCCGCCGCCGACAGTGACGGCGCGCCGCAGTTCGAGCAGCAGGTCACGCTCTACTCCGAGCGCGACGGCAAGCCGCTTGAAGCACCCATCAAGGCGGGGGACGAGGTCGGTGAGCTCACGGTGACCTGTAACGGCACGGTCTACGGCACGGTCAAGCTCGTCGCCGCGGTCGATGTCGCCGTGTCCAAGGGCGCTTATATCGCGGGGCATCTGGCCGCGTTTTTCACCAACCCCGTCGTGCTCGTCATCCTGCTGGCGATCGTGCTGGCGCTGGTCGGCTACATTCTGTGGCTGGTGCGCCGCCGCAAGCAGATCGAGGCCGAGCGCCGTCGCCGCCGCCGCGCGCAGATGGAGGCGGAGGAGGCGCGCCGCCGTGCGCTGACGCGCGAGACCCTGCGCGAATTTGACCGCGATCCTGCCGGCAGCCGCCGGCGCTGAGCGCTGACACGCTTGCATCCCGTCCGCTTTGTTCGGACGGGATGTTTTTTGTCCGTGTATTTTATGGTTTGTTTACAATTACCGCCGCCATGCACACCTCGGACACATTGACCATTGCGGCACTTAATGCTATAATACACTGTCTAAGTATCACCATTCCGGCGCACACTGGAACTGCGCGTTCCCGCCGCCGGACAAGAGGAGCAGCTATGTGGATTTCGGATTCTTGGCAGGACTTTGAGGTGCTCGACTGTTCGCGCGGCGAAAAGCTCGAGCGCTGGGGCAAGTATACCCTTGTGCGCCCGGACCCCCAGGCCATCTGGGAGACGCCGCGCACCGACCCGCGCTGGCGCACGGCCGACGGGCGCTACAGCCGCAGCCATACCGGCGGCGGCAGCTGGGACAAGCGCACGCTCCCGCAGAGCTGGGACATCCATTATCGGGAGCTGACCTTCCGCGTCAAGCCCATGAACTTCAAGCACACGGGCATCTTCCCCGAGCAGGCCGCCAACTGGGATTACGCCATGGCGAAGATCCGTGCGGCCGGCCGCCCGATCTCGGTGCTCAACCTCTTCGGCTACACGGGCGCGGCCACGGTCGCGTGCGCGGCTGCCGGGGCGCGCGTGTGCCATGTGGATGCGGCGAAGGGCATGGTCGCCTGGGGCAAGGAAAACGCTGCCGCCTCCGGTCTGGCCGACCGGCCGATCCGCTGGATCGTGGACGACTGCGCCAAATTCGTCGAGCGGGAGATCCGCCGCGGCCGCCGCTATGACGCCATCATCATGGACCCGCCGAGCTATGGGCGCGGTCCGGGCGGCGAGGTCTGGAAGCTTGAGACGAACCTCTGGCCGTTTGTGGAGCTGGTGTCCGGCGTGCTGTCGGACGATCCGCTCTTTGTCATCATCAATTCCTACACCACGGGCCTGAGCCCGTCGGTGCTCACGTATCTCTCGGAGAGCATCTTCACCCGGCGCTTCGGCGGCCGCAGCGAATCGCAGGAGCTGGGTCTGCCGGTCACGGCGTCCGGTCTCGCGCTGCCGTGCGGGGCGACCTGCCGCTGGGAGCGCTGAGCGGAAAGGAACACCATGGAACCGATCTTACGAACCGAACATCTGACCTATACCTACCCCGGCGAGGAGCAGCCCACGCTCGGCGACCTCTCGCTCGAGATCGCGCGCGGCTCGTTCGTGGCCATCCTCGGGCACAACGGCTCGGGCAAGAGCACGCTGGCCAAGCTCTTCAACGCCATCCTGCTGCCGACCGGCGGCAAGGTGTACGTTGACGGCATGGACACGGCGGATGAGAATAACCTCCTGCCCGTGCGCGCCACGGTGGGCATGGTCTTTCAAAACCCCGATAACCAGATCGTCGCAAACGTCGTCGAGGATGATGTGGCCTTCGCACCCGAGAACCTCGGCGTGCCGCCGCAGGAGATCCGTGCGCGCGTGGATGCCGCCCTCAGGCAGGTCGGTATGTATGACTTTCGCCTGCACGCGCCGCACCTGCTCTCCGGCGGGCAAAAGCAGCGCGTCGCCATCGCGGGCGTCATCGCCATGCAGCCCAAGTGCATCGTGCTCGACGAGCCGACGGCCATGCTCGACCCGTCCGGACGGCGCGAAGTGATCGACACGGCGACAAAGCTCTGCCGGGAGCAGGGTATCACGGTCGTGCTCATCACACACCATATGGAGGAGTGTGTCGGCGCCGACCGCGTGATCGTGCTCTCCAACGGCGCTGTCGTTGCCGACGGTGCGCCGAAGCAGGTCTTTTCGCAGGTCGACCTGCTGCAAAAAGAGGGGCTCACCGCGCCGGTCACGGTGCGGCTGCTCGACGCGCTGCGCGCCCACGGCATGGACGTGCCGATCGACGCGCTCACGGTCTCGGACTGCGCCGATGCCGTCGCCGCCGCCCTGAAAAAGTAACTACCGATCTTCACCGATAAAGGAAACGAAATTATGACGCCAATCATCCGGGTGGATCACCTCCGGCACGTTTACAGCGCCGGGACACCTTTTGAAAAAGTCGCCATCGACGATATTCATCTTGACATTCCCGCCGGACAGTTCGTGGGCATCATCGGCCACACGGGCTCCGGCAAAAGCACGTTCATCCAGCACCTCAACGGTCTGATCGCGCCGACGTCCGGCACCGTGTTCTTCGACGGGCAGGATATCCACCGCAGCAAGGAGGCCACGCGCGACGTGCGCTTTCAGGTCGGGCTCGTCTTTCAGTATCCCGAGCACCAGCTCTTTGAGGAGACGGTGTATCGGGACATCGCCTTCGGCCCGAAAAACGCCCGCCTCTCTGCCGAGGAGGTCGATGAGCGCGTGCGTGAAGCGGCGCGCTTTGCCGGCGTGGACGAGTCGCTGTTTGAGCGCTCGCCGCTCGAGCTCTCCGGCGGGCAAAAGCGCCGCATCGCCATCGCGGGCGTGATCGCCATGCGTCCCAAGGTGCTCATTCTCGACGAGCCCACCGCCGGGCTCGATCCTGCAGGCTGCCGCGGCGTGCTCGAAAACATCGCGGCCTACCGCCGCGAGACCGGCTCGGCCGTCCTGCTCGTCACGCACAGCATGGACGATGCCGCGCGCATTGCCGACCGGCTCATCGTCTTTCACGACGGGCACGTCGTCTTTGACGGCGCGCCGGCGGAGGTCTTTGCCCATACGCAGGCGCTGCTCGACATCGGCCTTGACGTGCCGCAGAGCGCGCGCATCGCGCAGGCGCTGCGCGACCGGGGCGTTGCGCTCCCGCCGTCGATCTACACGCTTGAGCAGCTCACAAATGCGCTGCTCACCGTCGGGAAGGAGGCGGGCGTATGCTGAAAGACGTCACCCTCGGTCAGTTTTTCCCCGGCACGAGCATCGTGCACCGGCTCGACCCGCGCTGCAAGCTGCTGATGACGGTCGTCTATATCGCGGCGCTGTTCACGGCGGAGAGCTATGTGTCCTACGCTGCCATGCTTGTCGTCACGGGCGTGTGCATCGCGCTCTCGCGCATCCCGCTCAAGGTCATTCTTCGCGGTCTCAAGCCGCTGTGGATCATCATCGCGCTCACGGCCGTGCTCAATATGTTCTTCACCCCCGGCCGGGAGCTCGTGTCCTTCTGGAAGATCACGATCACCTATGAGGGTCTCGTGCGCGCCGTGTTCATGGTGCTGCGCATCACGATGCTCATCGCGGGCACGTTCCTGCTGACCTATACCACATCGCCCATCGCCCTTACGGACGCGATGGAGATCCTCTTCGGACCGCTCAAAAAGCTCAAAGTGCCCGTGCACGAGATGAGCATGATGATGTCCATGGCGCTGCGCTTTATCCCCACGCTCATCGAGGAGACGGACAAGATCATGTCCGCGCAGAAAGCGCGCGGCGCGGATTTTGAGACCGGCAACCTCATCCAGCGCGCCAAGGCGCTGCTGCCGCTGCTCGTGCCGCTGTTCGTGTCGGCGTTTCGCCGTGCCGACGAGCTGGCCGTGGCCATGGAGTGCCGCTGCTATCACGGCGATCAGGGTCGCACGCGCATGAAGCAGCTCGAGTGGCGCATGCGCGATACGCTCGCCCTGCTCTGGGGCGCGCTCGTGCTCGCCGGCATGATCGTGCTCTCGAGGTTCGGGCTGTGAGGCGCAACATTGCCCTGCGTCTGCAGTATGACGGAACGGCCTATCACGGCTGGCAGGTGCAGAAGACGGATGTCACCGTCGCCGAAACGCTTGAGCGCGCGCTCACGAAGGTCTGCGGCGAGCCGATCAAGGTCGTTGGCTGCGGCCGCACGGATGCGGGCGTGCACGCTAAGCGCTACTGTGCCAATTTCCGCACCGGCTGCACGATCCCGATCGACCGCGTACCGCTCGCGGTCAATGCCCGCCTCCCGGCGGATATCGCCGTGGTCGACGCTGTCGAAGCGCCGGAGGACTTCAATGCCATCGGCTCATGCATTCAGAAAGAGTACGTCTATCAGATCTACAATTCCCGCATCCGCGATGCATTTCTGGAGCACCGCGTCTGCTTTTATCCCCAGCCGCTGGACTTTGCGCGGCTCGAGCGCGCCGGCCGCGCCTTTGAGGGCACGCACGACTTTGCCGCCGTGCGCTCCGTCGGCACCGAGACGCGCACGACCGTGCGCACGGTGCACTGGTGCCGTGCCGAGCGCGACGGGGCGATGATCTCCATCGCCGTGTGCGCCGACGGCTTTTTGTACAACATGGTGCGTGCCATCGTCGGCACGATGGTCTATGCGTCCTACGGCAAGATCGAGCCGGAGGATATCCCGGCGCTGCTGGCCACGCGCGACCGGCGGCTCACCGGGCCGACCATGCCCCCGCAGGGGCTGTATCTCAACCGCGTGTGGTACGACGGCGTCGTCGGCGATATGATGAATCAGGCCTGACGCTGCGTCCGCCGTGCGCGGACAGGGAGGAATGTCCATGAACGACCGTGCAAAACCAAATCCCAGACTGCGTCAGGCGCTCATCGTTGCGGTGTGCGTGCTGGCCGTGCTGCTGTTTTTGTATCTGCTGCTGCGCGACCGGCCGGGCTCGGCGAACGACTATCTGGACGACAGCGCACCCTACACCTTCGACTCCAGCGCCAACCGCACCTTCCGCACGGTGGGCAGCCGCCTTGCGGTCGTGTCCTCAAGCGGTCTGCAGCTGCTCGATGACGACGGCAAGACTGTCCTGCACGAGATCTTCACGCTCGCGCAGCCGGGCATCTCCGTCGGCGGTGAGCGCGTGTGCGCCTATGACATCGGCGGCACGACGCTGTGCGTGGCGGACTTCAAGGGCAACAAGACCGACATCACTCCCTCCGGGGAGATCATCAGCGCCGATCTGAGCGAAAGCGGCTATCTCGCCGTCTGCACGGAGGCCGCGGGCTATAAGGGTGCCGTCACGGTGTATGACGCCTCCGGCAAGGCTGTCTACGTCTGGTATTCCGGCACGGGCTACCTCGTGCGCGCCGCCGTGAGCCCGGATGGGAAGTATCTTGCCGTGCTCTGCCTGCAGGATACCGGCAGCGCCGTGCATACCTTCACCCTCACGAGTGCCGACGAGCGCGGCAGCGCCGTATGCGCCGACGAGCTCTTTGCCGATCTCTTCTGGCGCGGCGGCAAGATCTGCTGCGTGTCGCAGTCGCGCCTCGCGTTTTTTGACGACAGCGCCAAGCTCGCCGACGAGTATCCGTTCGGCGACCTGTATCTGTATGACTACGCCGCCGAGGGCGACGGGTTTGTCACCCTTGCGCTCAGCCGCTACCGTTCGGGCAGCGCAGCGCAGCTCGTCACGGTCAATTCCGGCGGCAATGTCCTCGGTGAATGCACACCCACCGGCAGCGTCACGAGCCTGTCTGTCAACGGCAAGCAGGTGCTCGTGCAGTACAGTGACCGGCTCACGCTCTATAACCAGCAGCTTGATGAGATCATGTCCGTCGAGCAGAATCTGCTCGGCGTCCGCCGCTCGGTGCTGCTGCGCCGGGGCGCGGCGCTGCTCGTGAGCGGCTCGAGCGCCGCGGTGCTCGCCTTCTGACCCCCCGCAGCTTAGAGAGAAAGAACAGGGATACGCCTATGAAGATCGTCTTGACAGTGGTGCTCGCCGCCATCATTCTGGCCGCCGTCTGGGGCGGCTACCGCCGCGGCCTGATCCTCAGCGCCGCGCAGCTTGCCGCCATCGTCGTCGCGTTTTACGGCGCGGCGCTGCTCGCGGGGCAGGTTTCCGACCGCCTCCTGCCGGTGGCGGAGCCGTTTGCCGGCGGATATTTTGAGGGACAGCTTGACGCCGTCGCGGCCGGCCTGCCGGATAACGATGCCGGCCTCTCGGGGGAGGATTGGGTGGATGCGCACCCCGACACCGCGGAGGAATACACGCAGCAGTGCTTTGCCGCCGCCGGTGTTTCCGGCCGGGCGGGGCAGCGCATGACGCAGCAGGCGCTCGCGCTGCGCGATGCGCAGGAGCTGCCGCTGCGCACAGCCATGACGCAGCTTTACTGCGCGCGGTTGTGTTACGTGCTCGTCACGGCGGTCGGCTTTTTGCTTTTGATGCTGATCTTTTCCGCGATCGGAAATTTACCGAATCTCACCTTCCGCATCCCGAACCGGGAGCGGCTCAACGACTTTGGCGGCGCCGCCATCGGCGCGGTCAACGGCGTGTGCTTTGGCATCCTGCTGTGCTGGGCATTGCAGTTTGCCGGGCCCGTCATTGGCTGCGACACGCTTGCGCACACCGCTCTGGCAAAAGCGCTGCAGGCCATCGACGTGCTCACGCTCGGCGCGAGCGTGTGACCTGCGCGCACGGAATCTATCGAACAGGAGAACCAGTCTATGCAGCCTACACTCTGCTCCCGCTGCAAGAAAAATGTAGCGGTGATCTTTATCACACGAATCGAAAACGGCGAGTCCCACAATGAGGGACTGTGCCTGCGCTGCGCGCGCGAGCTGCACATCAAGCCCGTCGATGAGATGATGGAGAAGCTCGGCATCTCGGATGCCGACCTCGACAACCTCACCGGCGACGTGGCGGAGATGCTCGGCAGCATGGGTATGCTCGGCGGCGACGCGGACGAGGACTCCGACGCCCCCGACACCGACGCGGACGAGGACGACGGCAAGACCGCGACGTTCCCGTTTTTGAACCGCCTCTTTAACCAGAACCCGCCTTCTGCGCCCGACGCGGAGGCATCGGAGCAGCCGCGGCAGGATGCCGCCGCTGCCGACAAGCGCGGCAGCGCGCCGCGCAAGCTGAAGTTTCTCACGAACTACTGCATCGATCTCACGCAGCGCGCCCGTGACGGCAAGCTTGACGCCATGATCGGCAGGGCAGAGGAGCTGGAGCGCGTCATCCAGATCCTCAACCGCCGCCAGAAGAATAACCCCTGTCTCATCGGCGAGCCCGGCGTCGGCAAGACGGCCATTGCCGAGGGGCTTGCCCAGCGCATCGCCGAGGGCAATGTGCCGTATAAGCTGCGCGACAAACAGGTCTACCTGCTCGACCTCACGGCGCTCGTGGCGGGCACGCAGTTTCGCGGTCAGTTCGAGAGCCGCATGAAGGGGCTCATCGAGGAGATCCGCCGTGTCGGCAACATCATCCTCGTCATTGACGAGGTGCACAACATCGTCGGCGCGGGCGACGCCGAGGGCAGCATGAACGCCGCCAACATCCTCAAGCCCGCCCTCTCGCGCGGTGAGATCCAGGTCATCGGCGCGACGACGTTTGCCGAGTACCGCAAGCACATCGAAAAAGACGCGGCGCTCGAGCGCCGCTTCCAGCCCGTCACGGTGGCCGAGCCGAGCATTGATGACAGTGTCGAGATCCTCAAGGGCGTGCGCCGCTATTATGAGGACTTTCACGGCGTCGTCATCCCGGACGCCATGTGCCGCCTTGCCGTTGTGCTCAGCGAGCGCTACATCACCGACCGCTTCCTGCCCGACAAGGCCATCGACCTCGTTGACGAGGCCTGCTCGGACGTGAACCTGAAAAACGCCGACCTCATCCGTGCCGACGAGGTCGAAAAGGAGATCGGCGACTATGCGCGCGAGCGTGAGCTGCTGGCCTCCGCACCGCCGAAGAGCGGCGACGCGTATGACGATCAGGAGCTTGACCGCCGCTATGCGCGCATTGCCGAGCTGCGCAGCCGCGAGATGCAGCTGCAGACCGAGCTTGACGCGCTGCGCGCCAAGGGCCGCCCGGAGCTCACGGCGGATAACCTCGCGCGCATCATCGAGCTCTGGACGAAGATCCCGGCCGCGAGCATCCGCGCCGATGAGTTTGAGCAGCTCGCCGGTCTCGGCGACCGGCTGCGCGCGCACATCATCGGGCAGGACACGGCGATCGATACCGTCTGCGCCGCCATCCGCCGCAATCGCGTCGGTCTGCAGGCCAAGCGCAAGCCCGTGAGCTTCCTGTTCGTCGGCGGCACCGGCGTCGGCAAGACGGAGCTTGTCAAGCGCCTCGCCGATGAGCTGTTCCACGCGCCCGAGTCGCTCATCCGGCTGGATATGTCGGAGTTTATGGAGAAGTTTTCCGTCTCGCGCATGATCGGCTCGCCTCCGGGCTATGTCGGCTATGACGAGGCCGGTCAGCTCACGGAGAAGATCCGCCGCCGGCCGTACTCCGTCGTCCTCTTCGATGAGATCGAAAAGGCGCACCCGGACGTCATGAACCTGCTGCTGCAGATCCTGGACGACGGCCGCATCACGGACGCGCAGGGGCGCACCGTGAACTTTGAGAACACCGTCATCATCCTGACCACGAACGCCGGCAGCAACACGCGCACCGGCACGCTCGGCTTCGGCCTGAGCGCGGATGATCAGAGCCGCGAGCGTGCGCAGCGCGCCCTCAATGAGTTCCTGCGGCCGGAGTTTCTCAACCGCCTCGACGAGATCGTCTACTTCAACCACCTCACGGAGGAAAACTTCCGTGCCATCGCATCCCTCATGCTCGGCGAGGTGCGTACCGCCATGGCCGAGCGCGGCATGACCCTGCACTGGACGCCTGCCGTCGTGGACTATCTGGTCGCCAAGGGCTACAGCGAGACGTATGGCGCGCGCAACCTGCGCCGCACCATCCAGCGCGACGTGGAGGATGCCATCGCCTCTGCCGTCGTCGCGCAGCGCAAGGCCGCCGGAGACGTCGCCATCGACGCGCAGAACGACCGCATCGTTGTCACCATGGACGGTAAGGAGGTAACTGCATGAACCGTTTCGAGATCATTCAGGGCGACATCACGAAATCTGATGTCGACGCCATCGTCAACGCCGCCAACTGCTCACTGCTCGGCGGCGGCGGGGTAGACGGCGCCATCCACATGGCCGCCGGGACCGGCCTGCTCAATGAGTGCCGCGGTCTCAACGGCTGCCGTACCGGCGAGGCGAAGATCACCCGCGGCTATCGCCTGCCGGCGCGCCACGTCATCCACACGCCCGGTCCGCGCTGGCGCGACGGGCAGCACGGCGAGCCGGAGCTGCTGGCCAATTGCTACCGCAACAGCCTGCGCCTTGCGAGCGAAAACGACTGTCATACGGTCGATTTCCCGTCCATCAGCACGGGCGTCTACCGCTTCCCGCTCGATCAGGCGGCACAGATCGCCGTGCGCGAGATCACGCGCTATCTTGCCGACCATCCCGAAATGACGCGCGTGCGCATGGTCTGCTTTGACCGCCGCACCTACGCCGCGTATGCCGCCGCGCTGGCCGCGCAGGAATGCGCCGGCTGACGCTCACCGTCACGCTGGAACAGGCAGGCCGCACGGTCAAGAGCCTGCTCCGGCGTGAGCTGCATATGGCCGACGGCGCGATCGCCCGCGTCAAGACCGTGCCGGACGGCATCTGCCGGAACGGTGTGCACGCCCGCACCGTTGACCGCGTCGCCGCGGGTGACATCCTCACCGTGCGCATCGATGATAAGCGCTCCGGCGGCAAGTTCACGCCCGTGGCCGTGCCGCTGGACATTTTGTATGAAGATGCCGATCTGCTCGCGCTCAACAAGCCTGCGGGTATGGCCGTGCACGGCGGATATGACCGCGGTGAGCCCACGGTCGCCAATGCCCTGGCCGCCTACCTCGGGCCGGACGCTGTGTTTCACCCCGTCAACCGGCTCGACCGCGGCACGTCGGGCGTCATGCTCGTCGCCCGCAGCGGATACGTGCACGACCGGCTGCGCCGCGTGCTGCACAGCGGCGATTTCCGGCGCACCTATCTCGCCGTCGCCTGCGGCACGGGGCTGCCGCCGAGCGGCACGATCGACCTGCCCATCGCCCGCGCGGACGACGGTTCGACCCGGCGTATCCCTGCGCCCGGCGGTCAGCCGTCCGTCACGGACTATACCGTGCTTGCCGAGCGGGACGGGTATACGCTCCTGCGCGTCGCGCCGCGCACCGGGCGCACGCATCAGATCCGCGTGCACTTTGCCGCCCTCGGCCATCCGCTGCTCGGCGACGCGCTCTACGGCGGCGATACCGCCCTGCTCACGCGCCCCGCGCTGCACTCTGCCGCGGCCGGCTTTACGCAGCCTGTCACCGGGCAGAGCCTGCATATTACCGCGCCGATCCCGGACGATCTGCGCGCGTTTGGTTTTGAGAGGTACTTATGAAGAAACGTTCCATCACGATCCTGTATAATTCGCCCGTCATCCTCACGTTTGCGCTGCTGAGCCTGCTCGCGCTCGGTCTCGGCAAGCTCACCGACGGCTGGACGACGCAAAACCTCTTTTGCGTCTACCGCTCGTCGCTGGCAAACTGGCTGACGTATCCGCGCTTTTTCCTGCACGTGCTCGGTCATCCGGACTTCGCCGCCTATTGCAGCAACATCGTCATGCTGCTCGTCGTCGGACCGATGGCGGAGGAGCGCTTCGGCGGCAAGCGCATCCTGCTTGCCATCACGCTCACGGCGCTCGTGACGGGGCTGGTGCTCTGGTTCTTCTTTCCGAACAGCGCGCTCATGGGCGCGTCCGGCGTCGTGTTCATGCTCATCGTGCTCGCGTCCTTTGCCGGGATGCGCACCGGCACGATCCCGCTCACGCTCATCCTCGTGCTCATCTTCTACCTCGGCAGCGAGATCTTTCTGGCCGTCACCGGTTCTGCCGGTCTCGCGCAGCTCACGCACATCGCCGGCGGCGTGCTCGGCATGATCTTCGGCTTCACGTGGAGCCGCGGAAAGCGCGGTGGACGATGAAGCTGCTCATCAGTGCGTGTCTGCTCGGCGTCGCCTGCCGGTATGACGGCGCGTCCAAGGGACTTCCTGAGGACGTTTTGCGCGAACTCATGGCGCGGCACACGCTCGTGCCCGTCTGCCCGGAGCAGCTCGGCGGTCTGCCGACGCCGCGCGACGCGTCCGAGCGGCAGGGCAGCCGCGTCGTCATGCGTTCCGGCCGGGATGTCACGGCTGCCTATGCGCGCGGTGCGCAGCAGGCGCTCGCCCTTGCGCAGCGCTTCGGCTGCACGGCCGCCCTGCTCAAGCAGCGCAGCCCCTCGTGCGGTCATGGGGAGATCTATGACGGCACGTTCACCGGCACGCGCGTCGCCGGTGACGGCGTCACCGCGGAACTCCTCGGTGCGCACGGCATCCGCATCTACGGAGAGGACGACATCGCGGCGCTCCTGAACGACTAATTATGTAAACCGAAAGCCCGAAAACAGAATTCTTGTTTGACAGTCTCAAGCGCAGCCCTTCGCGGCTGCGCTGCTTTTTTTGCGCCGGTCGGGCAAAAGACTTAAATAATTTGAAATCTCTGCGAAAACCGTTGAAAAATCACGACCTTCCGTTATAATGAAAGCAGTCATACCCCACAGAAAACGATGGAGGAGAAAACCATGCGCAAACGCTTTTTGTCCCTGCTGCTCGTGCTTGTCTGCGTGCTGACGCTGGCCGCCGCGCCGGTCATCGCCGCAGAGCCCAACGCCGTGCAATCCCCGACACCTACGACAGAGCCCGCCGTCCCGACGACCCCGGTCGAGCCGAGCCCTGAGCCGAGTCCCGAACCGAGTCCAGAGCCGAGCCCCGAGCCGAGCCCTGAGCCCACGCCCACCGGACCGTGGTATCAGGCGGCGATGGAGTTTGCCTATGCAAACGGCATCATGGTCGGCAATGAAAAGGGCGATCTGATGCCGGACGCCAACGCCACGCGCGCCGAGGTGTCCGCCATGCTCGTGCATATCTTCGGCTGCTCGCAGGGAAAGGACATCACCTTTTACTCCGATGTGCGCAGCGGCACGTGGTATTATTCGAAGCTGAGCACCGCCGTGCAGATGCAGATCTTCTGCGGCTGCGGCGACGGAACGATGGGACCGAATCGCAGCATCACGCGTCAGGAGGTCATGACGGTCCTTGCGAGCGCCTTTGCGCTTCCCGGCGGTACGGCTGCCGATATCCAGTCGTTCCCCGATGCCGCCTCCGTCAGCGCATGGGCAGTTTCCTCCGTGGCCGGTCTGGTCAAGGCGGGGCTTGTCAGCGGTGATAACTATGGCCGTCTGAATCCGTCTGCCGCCGTTACCCGCGCCGAGCTTGCGCAGATGCTCTATAAGCTGGGCCTGCAGTTTTGCAGCGCCGCCGATGCACTGCCGGCCTCCGGCCGCGTGATCTATACCGGCACAGAGCCTCTGACGGCGGACGCCTTTTCCGGCACGCTCTATCTCGGCGGCAGCGCCGGGCGTGACCTTGGTGATCTGAACGTCACCGGCACGCTCGTCGTGCGCACCGATCCCAACGGCACGGTCACCGTCGGCGGCGAGGTAGATTCGCTCATCGTCGCGGCCGAGGGTACGACGGTCACAGGCGGCGGTCATACCGCCCTTGCGCGCGTGCGTATGCGCGGCTGCACGGTCACGCTTGCGGCCGATCAGACCAGCCCGGAGTATGACGTCATGCTTCAGGGCGTCACCACGCTCACGACCGATCCCGTGCCCGCGCTCTCGCCGGAGCGCCGTGCGGTCGACCTGTATGTGACCTATCGCAATTTCCCCGCAGAGTACAAAGCCGCCTCCGGCAAGGCGACGGTCGTCTGGTATCTCGACGGCGTGCAGCAGCCCACGCGCAGCTATACGCTCAACGGCAGCGCCATCACGCCGGGCTTCCACATTGCCGAGCCGGTCTGGAAGCGCAATATGCCCAAGCAGCACACGGTGGAGATCCTGCTCCTGTGCGGCACGGACGCGGTGCGCACGACGTTTGTCGTCCCGGTCAATAACTACACGGATGCGGAGTATCGGAGCCTTCAGAGCGCGCAGTACCCGTATCAGCTCCATGTCGTGCGCAACCAGTGCACGGTGCTGGTGTACGGTCTGGATAAGAGTGGGGATTACTCCATCCTCCATCACGCCTTCGTCTGCGGCCCCGGTCAGACCACGCCGATCGGCACGTTCCGCACGCCGTTCAAGGCGGCCTGGCATCCGCTGCAAGGCTGCTGGGGGCAGTACTGCACGCAGATCGTCGGCAACTATCTCTTCCACTCCTCGCCGTATAACAGCCCGAACAAGAATGACCTGTCCTACCGGCTGTATAACCAGCTTGGCACGGTCTGCTCGCACGGTTGCGTGCGCCTGACGGTGGAGGATGCGAAGTGGATCTATGACAACTGCCCGATCGGCACGACGGTGAAGATCTACAATGCCTCGTCCCTGCCCGTGCCGAAGCCGTCGGCTCCGTGGCTGGACATCACGAGCCCGAACCGCGGCTGGGATCCGACCGATCCCGACCCGGCAAACCCGTGGAGAAAATAAAACGAATCCCCGGAGCGATCAGCTCCGGGGAATTTCTGTTCAGGTCTCAAAGCGGACGATCGTGCACAGCGTGTCCGCATTGTACAGACACACAAACGCGCCGTCGTCTGCGGCGGTATACTTGAGCGTGACGGTCTTTGTGTCCTTGACCGCCTTTGGATAGACGATGCGAAAGCCGCGAAATGCATCGCAGCGCACGGTTTCCGGCAGCGCCTCGAGCGCAAGTTCGAGGTATTTTGTGTTGTGCACGTGCCCGTTGAAGTCAATGTCGCAGCGGCGCAGCGGCAGCACCGTCTGCGTGTCAAAGACATCGGGCGCGCGCAGCCGCGGTGCGGTGTCAGGGAAGACGCCGCGCGCCTCCGGCCGGTAGGACGCGAAGCGCTCGCGGTCGACGCGCACGATCTTTTCCGCGCGCAGGTCAAACAGGATCAGCCGCGATTCGGCGCGGATGCATTCCGTGCCGCTCGCGTCCGTGATCGTGTAGTCGCGGAAAATGCGCCCGACGGGCACATTGTCGCGCACCCACGTCGTGACCTGCAGGGGTGCTTTGCTCTGCGGCCGGTGCACGATCTCGACGCGCCAGTCGGTCAGCACCCATGTGATGCCGCGGCGGCTGCCGTCGATCACATCGTCGCCGGAGGAATCGGAGTGGCGGCTTGCGGTGTTTTCCAGAATGCGCAGGATCGCCTCATAGGCGAGCTTGCCGTCGCGGTCAAAATCGGCGACGCCGGGGCAGTAGGTCTCGGTGTAAAACATGGTGCGCCTCCGTCAGGTCTCCGGCAGACAGCCGTTTGCAAACATCCAGCTGTAGGCCAGCGCCCACGAGCCGAACAGGTCCGTCTCATGCAGGGCGCGCACCTGCGCGCGCGTGTACCAGCCGGATTCGATCTCCTCCATGGGGTCGCTGCTCGGGCGGAACGTCCCCTCGGCGATGCCGAACAGACACACCGTGCGCTCGTCGCCGATGCCGACCGTGCACGCCGCCGGCGGCAGCACGTGCGTGATGGCGACCAGCCGCAGCCCCGTCTCCTCGCCCAGTTCGCGGCGCGCGGCCTCCTCGGGCGTTTCGCCCGGCTCGATGAGCCCGCCGGGCAGTCCGTAGATGCGCTGGCCGAGCTCCATGCGAAACTCGTGGATGAGCGCCATGTGCTCGCGCTTCGCGTCCGTGAGCACCATGACGACGGCGTCTGTGCGGTGCTGCTGCAGATGCTCGAGCGAGTCGATGTTCCGGTCACGGCTGACCATCTCATAGGTGCGCGGGCAGCCGGTGCGGTCGATGTAATGCAGGTCGTAGCGGTGCAGGTATGCGCCGCCGTCCTTTTTTTCAATGTCAACGAATTGCATGCTCTTCGCCTCTTTGCCAATAATAATTCAGCATACCACGTTTTTTGCCGCCAGACAACAAAAAAGATCAGAGCGGCCGCCGTTTTTTCGGCAGCTGCTCTGATCTTTCGGGGAGAGCAAGAAGGGATATCTCCGACGCGAATCGATCACCGCGTCCGCATGACGGTAGCACAGCTTTCTTAAAATATCATGAGAGCTCAGCCGTTTTCCGGCATCGCCGCGACGCCGTGCGCGAGCTTGAGCTGCAAAATGCGCAGGACGCTCTCATCGAGCGCCGCGCGCGAGAGCGTCCCGTCGGCGAGCGCCTTTTCGATGGCCGCGACTGCGCCAGGCACGTCATCGAGCTCCAGCAGCATATCGTTTCCGGCGGCGAGCGCCAGCACGGCCTTTTCGCCGTCTGAATACTGCGCGAGCGCCTGCATCTGCAGTCCGTCCGTGACGATCACGCCGCGAAAGCCGAGGTCGTAGCGCAGCAGATTCGTGACGATCTTGTGCGACAGGGAAGCGGGCACATCGTCCATCGTCGGCACGGTCAGATGCCCGACCATGACCATGTCCGCTCCGGCGGCGATGCCGGAGACGAACGGCTTGAGATCCTCCTGCCGCAGGCGCGGCAGCGTCTTATCGACCGTGGCGGCGCCGTTGTGTGAGTCGGCGGCTGTGCTGCCGTGACCGGGGAAGTGCTTCAGACAGCAGATGACGCCCACATCGTGAAAGCCCTTGACGGCGGCGGCGACAAGCTCTGCCGCCTCGTCATAGTCGTCGCTGTAGGCGCGGTCGCCGACGGCGCTGCTGCGCTTGTTCGTCCAGACATCGGCCACGGGTGCAAAGTCCGTGTTGAAGCCGTAGGCGGCAATGTCGCGCGCGATGGTCTGCGCGTTGTCGTGCGCGCCCTGCGTGCCCTGTGCGCGGTAGCTGTACATACTGCCGAGCTTCGTCGTGCCGACGGTGTTCATCAGCCGCGCGACGCGGCCGCCCTCTTCGTCGACCGAGATGAGCGGCGCCGTTTTGCAGCCATCCGCAAGCGCTCCGGTGAGCGCCGCGAGCTGTTCGCCGGAGGTCATGTTCTGCGCCGAGAGCAGCACGCCACCGACCGGATATTCCCGCAGCGCGGCGGCGAGACTGTCCGTCATGCCCGTGACGGCGCTGCCGCCGGTGAGCGCCTCGGGCTGCACGATCAGCAGCTGGCAGATCTTCTCGTGCGTGGTCATGCCGTCCAGCAGTGTCTGCGCCGCGTCCTTGCGCACCTCGGCCGAGGTACGCGGCGTGGGCGAGGGCTGCGCGGCATCCTGTCCGCGCCGGACGCATATGACCACGAGCACGACCGCCAGCACCGTGAGCACGAGCAGGTAGGCGAGTGCGCGCCAATTTTGTTTTGCAGTTATCCAAAAATCATTTTGTTTCATGCCTTCATTTTACCGCGGCGGCAGAAAAAACACAACACCGTTTCCTCGACGTGCCGGACTTGTTTCGTTCACAAATATGTGCTATAATAATGGACAAAATTTTGGGGTGTGACCCCAGACAGGAAGTGTTCGATTCTTATGACAAAAATTGATATTTTCTCCGGTTTTCTCGGCGCCGGCAAGACCACGCTGATCAAAAAGCTGATCGCCGAGGCGTACACGGGCGAAAAGATCGTGCTGATCGAAAACGAGTTCGGTGAGATCGCCATCGACGGCGGCTTCCTCAAGGACTCCGGCGTGCAGATCAACGAGATGAACTCCGGCTGCATCTGCTGCAGCCTCGTGGGTGACTTTGCCGACGCGCTGCAGAAGGTGCTTACGCAGTTTCATCCCGACCGCATCCTCATCGAGCCCTCGGGCGTCGGCAAGCTCAGCGACGTCATCCGCGCGGTGCAGGGCGTGCAGTCCGATGAGCTGATGCTCAACGGCTTCACGACCGTGGTCGACGCCAACAAGTGCAGGATGTATATGAAAAACTTCGGCGAGTTCTTCAACAACCAGGTCGAGAACGCGAGCGCCATCATCCTCTCGCGCACCGAGGGCATCCGCCCCGAAAAGCTCGACGCTGCCGTGGCGCTGCTGCGTGAGAAAAACCCGACCGCGACCATCGTGACAACGCCCTGGACGGAGCTCGACGGCAAGCAGATCCTCCAGACGATGGAGCGCCGCGACACGCTCTCGGCCGAGCTTGCGCACCTGCAGGCTGAGGCTGCCGAGGAAGAGCACGAGCATGAACACCATCACCACGACCATGACGAGGATGACCACGCTTGCTGCTGCGGCCATCATCATGACCATGACGAAGATGATGACGATGAGCATGAGCATCATCATGACCACGATGACCATGACCACGACCACTGCTGCGACCACGACCATGACCACCACGACCATGACCACTGCTGCGATCACGATCATGACCACCACCATCACCACCACGCCGACGAGGTGTTCACGAGCTGGGGCACGGAGACGCCGCGCAAGTACACCGATGACGAGATCCGCACCGCGCTCGACGCGCTCATCAACGAGCACCGCTACGGCGTCGTCCTGCGCGCCAAGGGCATCGTGCCCGCGACCGACGGCGGCTGGATCCACTTTGACTATGTGCCCGGCGAGTCCGATGTCCGCCGCGGCAGCGCGCAGGTCACCGGCCGCGTGTGCGTGATCGGTTCGCATCTGGCGGAGGATGCGCTGAAGGAGCTGTTCCACATTGGCTGATAAAAAACAGCAGGCGCCGGACGTTCCGGTCTACCTCTTCACCGGCTTCCTCGAGGCCGGCAAGACGAAGTTCATTCAGGAGACGCTCGAGGACAACCGCTTCCACAAGGGCGAGCGCACGCTGCTGCTGCTGTGCGAGGACGGCGAGGAGGTCTACGAGCCGGACAGATTCTGCGCCGGAAATGTCTACGTGCGCAATGTCGACGAGGAGTCTGAGCTCACGCGCGACTATCTGCTCGCGCTGCAGGATGAGCTGCACCCCGAGCGCGTGCTCGTGGAGTACAACGGTATGTGGATGCTCGACTCGCTCTACGGCAGCCTGCCGGAAAACTGGGCGGTCGCGCAGGAGTTTCTCTTCTGCGATGCGACGACGTTCGTGAGCTACAATGCGAATATGCGCCAGCTCACGGTCGATAAGCTCAAGAGCGCCGAGCTTGTCGTGCTCAACCGCTACAACGACAGCATGGATCGCATGGAGATGCACCGCATCATCCGCGCCATCTCCCGCCGCTGCGACATCGCGTATGAGTACACCGACGGCAAGGTCGTCTATGACGACATCGAGGACCCGCTGCCGTTTGACGTTGACGCGCCGGTCATCGAGATCGAGGACCGCGACTTCGCCCTCTGGTACCGCGACATGTCCGAGGAGCCAAAGAAATACGACGGCAAGACCGTCGAGGTCAAGTGCCGCTGCCTTGTGCGCAAGAACGTGCCGAAGGGCTGCTTCATCGCCGGCCGCCATATCATGACCTGCTGCGTGCAGGACATTCAGTTTGCGGGCGTCGTGTGCGTGTGGGAGCACGCCGACGAGATCCGCAACGACGAGTGGGCGATCATCACGGCCCGGCTGGACTATAAGTTCCACCGCGCCTACGGCCGCAAGGGCCCGGTGCTCACGGTGCTGTCCGTGCAGGAGGTCGAAAAGCCGGAAGAGCCGGTCGCAACGTTCTATTAAGCCGAAAATGCAAAACAGCCGCCTTTCAGGCGGCTGTTTTTTGCATATTCAGGTTTCCGTGCCCTCTGCCGTGGACAGCAGGACGCGGTCGTTGTCAAACGCCGTGCCCGCCTGTGCGGCGAAGGCGTCGATGAGCCCCTGCACGGTCATGTCCGCGCGCTGCGCCCCGGAGACGTCGAGCACGATGCGCCCGGCGTCCATCATGAGCGTGCGCGAGCCGAGCTCGAGCGCCTGGTGCATATTGTGCGTGATCATGAGGCAGGAGATGCTGCGCTCGGAGACGATGCTGCGCGTGAGCGCGAGCACCTTGTCGGCCGTCATGGGGTCGAGCGCCGCCGTGTGCTCATCGAGCAGCAGCAGCTCGGGCGTGACCATGGTGGCCATGAGCAGCGTCAGCGCCTGCCGCTGACCGCCGGAGAGCAGACCGACGGGCGTGTTCATGCGCTCCTCGAGCCCCATGTCGAGCTGGGCGAGCGCATCGCGGAAGAATTCCCGGTCCTTGCGGCTGACGCGGCGCAGCTGCTTGTGCTTTTCCGGTGCGCGCAGATAGGCCACGGCGAGGTTTTCCTCAATGGTCATGTGCGGCGCAGTGCCCTTGAGCGGGTCCTGAAACAGGTGGCCGATGCGGCGGCTGCGCTTGTGCGGCGGCAGGAACGTGATGTCCCGCCCGTCGAGCCGGAGGATGCCGTCATCGACATAGAACATACCGGCAATGGCGTTGAAGAGCGTGCTCTTGCCCGCGCCGTTCGAGCCGACGATGGTGGCAAATTCTCCGTCGGCGAGCGTGAGCGACAGGTCGCACAGGGCGCGCTTTTCGTTCACCGTTCCGGCGTTGAATGTCTTGCTGACGTGAGACAGCTCAAGCATCGGTCTCATCCCCCTTTCCGGACAGGGCGCGCAGCTTGCGCGCGTTGGAGCGGATCTTTGCCAGATGGACATAGTCCTTCATATTCGGCGCGGCAATGGCGACGGCGACGATGACGGCGGAGACGAGCTTGAAGTACTCGGCCGAGATGTTCAGCCGCAGCGCCAGCGCGATGATCAGGCGGTAGACGATGCTGCCGAGCACGACGCAGACGACGCGCTTGCCGATCCCGCCGCGGCGGCCGGCAAAGACCTCACCGATGATCAGACTCGCCAGCGCGATCGTGACCATGCCTGTGCCGAGGTTGATGTCGCAAAACTTGTTGTACTCACCGATCAGGCAGCCGGCGAGCGCCGTGAGAGCGTTTGCGAGGCACAGACCGATCGTGATGGTGACCTTGGGGTTGATGGAGGAGGCGCTGACCATGTCGAGACTGTCGCCCGTCGCGCGGATGGAAAGTCCGAGCGACGTGCCGAAAAACCGGATGAGCACGACCGCGATCACGCCCAGCAGCAGCGCGAGCAGCACCAGCGTGCTCCACTGGCTGCCGCCGGTGAGCGCCTTAAAGAGCGAAAAGACCGTATCGCGCCCCGTGATGGACACGTTGGACGAAAAGCCCATGACCGCGAGGTTGATCGTATACAGGCCGGTGTTCGAGATGATGCCGGCGAGGATGCTCTCCACGCCGAGGCGCGTCT
>OLNF01001278.1_pt1 | contig 21671 bp, 22 predicted proteins | sample 1673061 | NCBI WGS metagenome assembly OLNF01 (sample SAMEA3136751, study PRJEB25190) | human gut metagenome
TAACGGAAAAAAATACAACAAAGTAAATTATTGTATCGATTTAAGATAATTAAATATTACCGACGGTACAGGAGCAAAGGCAGTAACATACACCTACAATGCCTGGGGCAAGCTTATGTCAATGACAGGCAATATGGAGCTTGCGGTTAAAGCCTGCTAATCTAAGTATCTACAGTTCACTTGGATTATATAAGTCCTGTCTATCAAATAAGGCAAAGAAAAACATTCGTGATCGATTCATCACGACTTAAAAAATAAGGGGAAAATAATGATAATCAAAATAATTGTTCTAATGTCGCTATGTGCTGTTATTGCATTCAGAAAGCACTTTAAAAAACGTGCTTTATTTGTATTTGTTTTGATTGTGGCTATTTGCGCAAACATTTTTATTCCGGCTTTTGAATTTTTTGTTCGTTCAGAGCCACAGAATGACAGAATATTGGATTATATCAGTCAAATCAATTGGCATGACAGCGACTTGTTAAAATCAAAAGGTTTTGACTGTGACGGCGAAACAGGTACATACGCAGATGATGATAAATTCAGCATTCACGTTGCTGATGCGACTTCTTATGATAAAGCAGAAATTGTTTCGGAATATAAAAATATTCATTATGAGTATTTTTCGTACTTGTCGGATACTCTCCTGATTCCGCAGTTGCGTAAGAGTTATTCGGTCATAGTAAATGATAAGGTTGTTGAGATTAATTACAAAGACTGTCTTAGCAAGCCGGGAATAATGGATAAGCTGGAAGGGATATTCGGTGCAGCTGCGTAACCACATAACCGATAATACCGCACTTTTTAAAATCATAAAACAAAAATCAAATCACGACGATAGAAAACCGACTATCGCCGTGATTTTCTTTTTCTGATAGCAAAAATACAAAGCTTTGCCGACGGGTATGGCTTTGTATCAAGATTCTTTGAACATAAAAAACACCCTCGTCACAAATAAATGCGACGAGGGCTTTCTATCTGGAGCTAATACCCGGATTCGAACCGGGGACCTCATCCTTACCAAGGATGTGCTCTGCCGACTGAGCCATATTAGCAAACTCCTGACGCTTATTAATTATATCATACCATATCGACTTTGTCAAGGAAAATTTTCGAATTTTTAACTTCGATATACCGTAACGGTTTTATCAACGGTCAATATGTCATAAAAATCAAACAAACCGCATTGTTGTGCGGTTTGTAGCTGGTACGGGTAACAGGACTTGAACATAAATTTTACCGTTTTGCAACGTTTTGTAAAATGCCGTAATTCCGCATTACATAAGGGATTGAAGCTGTTTATCGTTTTGTATCGTTTAGCGATTTTTGGCGACTATTTTTAACGTATAGTCGCCAAATAGTCGCCAAAATAGTCGCCAAATTAACCGCTTTTTTTGCGCCGATTATCGAGTACATTTGCGACCGCTTCGATGGTTTCCAGGTCGTGCTTTGCCGAATTTTGCTTGTGCCGTCGGCACTGTAACCACAGCAGACAGTAATTTGATAAGTGTCACCGCGTTTTCGAATACTTGCCATTATTTTATCCTCCTGTTTTTTTGTATCGACGCAGCCCGACGCGCGATAGGCAGCCGTCGAGATAGTCGCTGTAAGCGTTGATATTCGCCGCTGTAGCGCGTTGTTTTATTGCGTCGCTGTAAACTGCACACTTGTTCAAAAAATCGTCAATCGCGATAGGACAGCCGTTAATATCGGTTTCGCCGCCGTTTTCGTAAAGTCTGCCGTAAACCTTTTTCTTTCGGCGCTGTAGGTTTTGCAGCGCGTTTCGAACGGCTTGTTCGCAATGCAAATGCTCGTACCCAGCGAGCAGCGCGTTCCGATTGCAGAATTTTTCGCGCATATTCGGCGTTGCAAACCACCGATTACACAGCCCACACTGAACAATTCTCAAATTGTTGAAGCCATAATCGTACAACAACGCGTAAACGACCGCAACAGCAGAATTTACATTAAATACCATTCCGTCGCTGTAATCCGCCTTATTAATAGGTGTAGGCAGACCGACTTTGACGTTGTTCGAAATTCGGAATGTGTCAACAATTTGTAAAGTAAGCGCGCGCCTGTGTTCGCCGTTCATAAACATATAAAACGATGTCAACACAGAACCGTTTTCATTCAGACCGTAAACGGCTTTTCTTTTGCGCTGCAAACAGTTAAGAATGTATTTTTCGCTTGTGTAATCGTCGCTGGGAAATTCGCGCTCAAGCACATTAACAAAATTGCCGAGCGCATTATTTGTAGTGCCGATTAACTTGTCGCCGAGCGTAACATAATCGGCGCGAATGCACAATTGCAATTTGTACCCACCTTTCAAAAAAAATAAATGTTTCCTTTAAACACATTATACCATAAAAAACCTACCCTGTCAACACAATACCGAACGTTGTATAATAAAAACTGTAAGAAAAACACCAAACCAAAACGAAAGGTAGGTAACAAAAAATGGAAAAAGTGTTTTATACCGTCCGAGAAATCGCGCATTCTGGTCTGCTGACGGAATACAATCTGCGTCGAATGCTGAAATCGGCGCATAAACCGCCGCACATTATGAGCGGCAACCGAGTGTTGTTCAACCGCGCGCAGCTTGAACAGTGGCTCGCTGATGAATGCCGCAGAAACGAGGGCAGCAGCAATGACGTTGGAACGGCTTGTTGAAAAAATGCGCGAGAGCGGCGCGACCGATGAAGAAATCGCCGACGAGGTCGAGAGCCTTGCGTTACTGGCGCGAATGAGAGCGCTGCACCCCGAAATGCTCCCTTGCTTCGACGACGTGACTTGCGCAAAGTTGTTTGCTGATGTTTTTTCTGACAAAGTGCGCTTTTGCTCGACAGCGAATTGCTACTATTATTTTGACGGAGCGCGCTGGCGACATGACGAGGCAAACATTCGTGCTGCGCGATGTGCAAAAGTTTTTTCAGTGTTGCTTGTGAAACTCGGAAACGAGCAAACCAGCATTGAAAGTCAAAAAAAGTTTTTTTCAGCGGCAAGCAGATACACGGCGCTGCACAACAGAGAAACGCTGCTGCGTGACGCGAGAGATGTCCACGCGTTTTCACGCGCCGCCCTTGATAGCAACGACGATTTGTTCAACGTCGAAAACGGAACGCTTAACCTTGCGACAGGCGAATTTTATCAGCACCGCGCGTCTGATTTGTTTTCAAAGGTCGCAAGCGTCATTTATGACCCAGCAGCGAGAAGTGCCGACTTCGAAAAATTTATCGGCGAGATTATGCAAGGCGATGTCGAAAAATCCAAATATCTACAGAAAGTTTGCGGCTTGTCGCTGACAGCCGATAATTCAAATGAAATGTGCTGGTTGTTGTACGGCGCTACCACGAGAAACGGCAAAAGTACGCTCGTTGAAACAATTTCGCACGTTCTCGGCGATTATTCGACCGCAGCACTTCCCGAAACGCTTGCACAACGCAAGAATAAGGATACAAGAAACGCAAGCGGCGACATTGCACGACTTGACGGTGCGCGTTTGCTGGTGATGTCTGAACCGCCGCGCAGAATGCTTTTCGATGTGGCACTGCTGAAAACGCTGCTCGGACGCGACAAAATCACGGCGCGAATGCTTTACGAAAGGGAATTTTCGTTCGTGCCAAAATTCAAGTTGCTTATCAACACAAACTCCTTGCCGCTTGTCAACGACAACACGTTATTCTCAAGCGGACGCGTCGTTGTGGTACCGTTTACAAAGCATTTCGAACCAGCAGAGCAAGACAAAACGTTGAAAACGCGGCTTCAAACCAGCGCGAACGCAAGCGGAATTTTAAACTGGCTGCTCGACGGCTTGCGCCTGTATCGCGCTGAGGGCTTGAAGCAGCCGCCGTCAATCGTGCAAGCAACCGACGAATACCGCAAAATCAGTGATAAAATCGGCTTGTTTATTAGTGAATGTTTACACCCTTGCAAGCAGAATTGCGCTGCGAGTGCGGTTTACAATGTGTATGCGAATTGGTGCGATGAAAACGGCTTCGGAACTGAAAACAAACGAAACTTTTTCGACGAACTTTCAGCGCGAAAACTGCTCGTTCCGTCGGCTACTGTCAACGGTCGCACAGTAAGAAACGCCATTCGAGGTTATGCCATCTTAAGCAATCAACCGCGCTTGGCTGGTGTTGATACCGACGCAGAAATTGAAGCCGTCGAAAGCGGCTTAGAGGAATTTTCCGCATAACAATGCGGTTTTACAGATTTTTTGTGCATTTTGTGCATTTTGTATGGGAACTATAAACAATATATATCTCTTATAGGACTTTACATAATTTTTGCACAAAATGCACAGATGATGAAAGGAAACGATAATGAACGAAAAATTAACACAGCAGCTTGTCGATTTGCTCAACGAAAAAATACTCCGACTTTCGAATGCTTACGACCGAGTTTGCAAAGAAAACCGCCGTCTTACACGCGAAAACAAGAAACTTGCGAGAGAAAACGCCGCAGCGCGTGAAGTGCGAAATATGTTGTGCGATTTTGTCGTCGACGAACTACATATTAACGAGTGGTTCAACGGCGAAAGTGCGCCTAATTGCGACGAAAGGGGGGATAACAATGCCGAAAGCGGTATCTGACGAAAAGCTGTTGTCGTCGCTGCTGACGAGTGGCTCTATACCGAAAACGGCTCACGAACTCGGAATTACACGCGGCGCGATTTACAGGCGCTTCGAAAATCCGACGTTCCGCGCTCACTACGCCGAATTGCAAGGCTCGTTGCTGGAAAGCACCGTCATCGAATTATCGGTCATTTGCGGTGAAGCCGTCGCAACATTGCGCGGTGTGATGAACAATGCCGCTGCGTCACCACAAACGCGCGCGAACGCGGCGAATTACGCGCTGACGCATTTTGCAAGGTTGACCGAAACAGCCGACCTTGCGCGCCGAATAACCGAACTTGAAAAATTTTACAGAAACGAGGTACAGAATAATGAAAATCATTAACGAAATTCGCAACGCTATGAACGAGGGTTTCAACGTTTACAAAGCGTCTGCAGCAGCACTTGAAAAGCGTCGTCGCGAACTTAGCGGCAACGAGTACACCGACGAATACCGCGCTTCCGAACTGCAGAATATCGCGATTGGGCGCGATTTTGACATTTTACAGCTTGACAAGCGCGTCCGCGCGGCAATCGACAACTTTAAAACTTCTGCACGCAGAAAAACAGCATTCAACGCTGCCGACATTCTCCCTACAACGCTGGCGCTTTTTGGCGGCGACGTTCCGCTGACGCGCGACGATTACCAGTTTGCCTTTGACACAGCGACTAACAATTCGACAAGGCGTTATATTTGCGCTTGTGCCGAAAGTAAAAATATTGATTTTGGACGAAAGGTTTTTACCGCTGACGAGTACGACAGCGCAGCAGACGCGCTTTACGCGTTTTTCCGTTCTTCAATGCAGCGTCCGCAGTGGGAACAGCAATGGCTCAATGACCTTGATGTCGTTACTCCCGAATGTTTGAAAGGCGCGGACTTATGAGCCGTTTAGCTGCAAAAATCAACGCGCTTGAAACCGCAGTGAATGCTTCGATATTTTCATCGGCAGCCGTTCGACTTGTCAAAAGCGGTCGCTGTTATGACGAACTGAACGACAGCGAGAAAGACCTTTATTCGCAATACCGGAATATTCCGCGCGACGTGCTGGAAGCGGTCGAATTTGCCGTCAACGGTTCGCTTGATTTTCCGTTGCAGCTGAAGCCGAATGAACCGCTTGTAAAAATTGTAAACGAGGTTGAAAAACTCATAACCGAAATGTAAAAAAGAATGCGACTTGCCGATAACGACAGGTCGCAATTTTTTTAAAATTTTTATCAATAGTCGCCAAACAGTCGCCAAAACAGACAAAACGCAAAAAATTAAACTTAACAAACCGCATAACAGAGCCATTTGTTAAGTTTAAATGCTGGTACGGGTAACAGGACTTGAACCTGCACGCTTTCGCACCAGAACCTAAATCTGGCGTGTCTGCCAATTCCACCATACCCGTATATAAAAACGACGCTGAAAACTCAGCGTCGTGTGGCGGAAAGAGAGGGATTCGAACCCTCGAACGGGTATTAGCCGTTACACGATTTCCAATCGTGCGCCTTAGACCAGCTCAGCCATCTTTCCACGACTTTAATATTTTATCATATCCCCGAAGAATTGTCAAGAACTTTTTTCAAATGTTTTCTTATTCCTTCACGCATTTGTACTAATTTCGAAAAATTGTGTCCAATCCTCTTGACAAACACAATATGTTGTGGTACAATTGAGAAAACAACGAAATGTACTTACTGCTTTTATATACAGTAAATTGAAAGGAAGATTGTTATGGTAAAAGTAAATGTAAAAAACGGCACACTCGATCAGAAAGAGATCGACGCTTACGTTCAGTATGCTATCGAAGCTAACCCCGGAAAACTGGTCACCGAGCTTGATATAGACATTGACGGAGATTTTGCAAATCTCACCTATCATTTCGGAGAGATACCGTTTGACCGTATACGCCGTATCACAGGTTACCTTGTCGGCACGCTCGACAGATTCAATAATGCGAAAAAGGCTGAGGTCGAAGACAGAGTAAAGCACAGCATAGCGCCCGATGTCGAAGACGATATTTATGTTACGGCTTGATTTGTCGTTGACAGTAAATTGACAGAATAAAAAACGTTATTCCGTCCATACTTTTATTGGAAAATGAAAGTATGGGCGGTGTTTTTTTGTATTACAATAAGGTTGAAATAAGCGGTGTCAACACAGCGAAGCTGAAGGTCCTTAAGGAGTCGGAAAAAACCGAATTACTAAGGCAAATGCGCAGCGGCGACCCGACTGCCAGAGAGAAGCTGATAAACGGCAATCTGCGTCTTGTTCTCAGCGTGATACAGCGTTTTTCGGGCAGGGGAGAAAACCCCGACGATCTTTTTCAAGTCGGATGTATCGGTCTGATGAAAGCTATCGACAATTTTTCTACGGATTTTAATGTGAGATTCAGCACTTATGCCGTGCCTATGATAATGGGCGAATTGCGGCGCTACCTGAGGGACTCAGGCTCGATCCGTGTCAGCCGTTCAATGCGTGATCTGGCTTATAAAGCTATGCAGGCAAGAGAAAAACTTACCAATGATAACTCAAAAGAACCTACAATCGAGCAGATAGCCAAAGAAATAGACGCAAAACGTGAGGATGTGGTAATAGCGCTTGAGGCAGTCAGCGACCCTATTTCGCTGTACGAACCGGTGTTTTCTGAGTCGGGCGATACCATATATATGATGGATCAGATTGGCGATAATAACGATGACAGAAACTGGCTCGATGAAATAGCTTTGAAAGAGGCGATAATCGGACTTGACGACAGAGAGAAGAATATTCTCAAGCTGCGTTTTTTCAGAGGAAAAACTCAGGTAGAAGTCGCACAGGAAATAGGGATTAGTCAGGCACAGGTATCACGGCTTGAAAAAGGCGCACTCGGTAAGATAAAAAAGGCGTTATAACATTGCAATCACATATTTCTGCTTGACTTATACAGTATATTGTGGTATACTTACTGCAAATATTAAATTAAGGATAATAGTAGAAATATGAAACGCTTTCTTTTACTCATACCGGTGATGATTCAGCCATATATTTTACTGTTTGCTCTCTACTCCATATTTATAAATCAATATATTGTAGAGCGTTTTTTCGGCGGTAATGGGCTTTGGCTGTTATTTGTGATATTTGTGACAATTGTCATTTCGTTTATATGCACGCTTGTGTATATGCCGTTTTGCCTTGCAAAGGGGTGGGGAGCAAGACAGACAGCCTTTTTCAATATGCTTATAAAGCTTGTTCAGATACCGGCATATCTTGCTATATTTGTGCTTGGTGTATTATTTTTCCTTACAATTTTCACTTATGCTTTTTCTGTTTTTTTCGTGCTGTTCGATTGTATAACGATATTCCTTACAGGACTTGTCGGATTAACGGCAAATCTCAGGCTTTATAAGGAACGTAAGTGTTCCGGAAGCTTTGCGGCTTTGAATTCTGTATGTCAGTTTGTTTTTTGTATAGATGTTATAAGCGCTGTTATTGTTTATATATGTTCAAGAAAAGAGCCTGTGCAGTAAAATTATATTGAATAAAATGCTATAATTCAGTGTGTTGACTTGTTGTGGTTGGCACACTTTTTTATGTTGCCAAAAAATGCTGATTATAACTATTGAAATTCGCAGAATAAAGCGATATAGGCATACAGCAAATTAGTTTTATATAAAGAAGGTTATTTCTAGGCAACAAAAGCGCACTTTTTTGAAAAAACATACTTTTTCTATAAACTGAAGATGGATCAGATAGGCACAACAACGATGACAGAAACCGGCTCGATGAAATAGCTTTGAAAAGTCGATAATCGGACTTGACAACAAAGAGAAGAATATTCTCAAGCTGCGTTTTTTTCAGAGGAAAACTCAGGTAGAAGTCGCACAGGAAATAGGAAATAGTCAGGCACAGGTATCACGGCTTGAAAAAGGCGCTCCGGGAAAAATTAAAAAAGCACTGTAGCAAAAACGTGTCAATCTGCGAAGGTTGACACGTTTTTTTCTTTGCCTTATTACAATTTGTCTTTTTTGTTGACAAAAAAATTGCACTGTACTATAATTAAATAATAGTTCGGATTGGTGATAAAACATTTAAGGCAGGGGAAAAGATGAGTAATATCCGTATTTTTGTATCGCACAGGATAGATATTGACAGTGAAACAGTAGACACTCCCGTTTATTTTCCGGTCAGATGCGGTGCGGTTTATGATGAAGAAGGCAACAGTGAGATTCAGGGCGATGACACGGGCAACAATATTTCAAAGCTCCGTATGTCGTTTTGTGAATTTACGGTTCAGTATTGGGCGTGGAAGAATGTTGATGCCGATTATTACGGACTTTGTCATTACCGGCGGTATCTTTCTTTTTCGGATAAACGCTATAAAAATACGGTGTTCAATATGGTGCGTGAGTTAAAATTGACACCTCACGAAAAGAAAAAATATCATCTTGATGATACGAAAAAAATCGAAAAAACTGTAAAACAATATGATATGATAATTCCCGTGGTTGCAAAAGCGTCCGAAATGAGTTATAACAGGGCAGAGGTCAAAACGCTTCGTGAAATGTGGGAAAGCTATAACGGCGTGTATTTTGAGCAGGGGATAATAGACAAGATGTTTTCCCTTATAAAAGAGTATTCGCCCGAATATTACAATTCTGCCTGCGAATACTTTTCCGGAAAATATCACAGGGCGTTCAATTGCTATATAATGAAAAAAGAACTGTTTGTTCGTATGTGCGAGTTCCAGTTTCCTATTATGAAAAGAATTACGGAAATCACCGATTGCAAAACCTATGAACGTGCTCCCGGGTACATAGGCGAAATACTAAACGGTATTTTCATCCACCATATGCTGACGGTTGAAAACAGGTCGGCAAAGGAAACTCAGCTTGTGTTTTTTGTAAATACGGAAAAGATAAATTCCGCAAAAGAGTATTATAAGTACAGAATTCATTCCGTTGCCGATAAAGCAGTGCGGAGCGTTGCCGATAAGATACTCCCGATGTACTCGCCACGACGTGAAAAGGTTAAAAAGCTGTTAAGACTAAAATAGCGCTTTAATAATTTAGCTAATGATTTAGTTAAAGAAGTGCGTGGTTTTAGCTGTTTTTTGTAAAAAATTAACCAATTGAATCTGTTCGTATTGACAAAAATGCTTTTTGTGTTATAATTATTTTGATATTAGTATGGAAAATGCCCGAGTTTTGACATTTTTCAACATCATCAGGAAATGAAAGGATAAATAGCAATGAAAGTGTTAGGAATAATTCCCGCAAGATACAAGTCGAGCCGTTTCCCCGGCAAGCCCCTTGCGGATATATGCGGAAAGCCGATGATATGGTGGGTATACAACAGAGCCATAAAAGCCGAAACTCTGACAGAGGTGTATGTTGCCACCGATGATGAACGTATTTACAATGCCTGCAAGGAAAACGACATTAATGTAATAATGACCTCCGATACTCACAAGACAGGAACAGACCGTATAGGCGAGGTCGCAAGAAAAATTCCTGCGGATTTATATGTCAATATACAGGGCGATGAGCCTATGATCGAGCCGGAAACAATAAACAAGGCGGTATATCCTTTCTTCGAGAATCCCGATCTGCAGATCACGAATCTTATGACTAAGATAAAGGATCCTGTTGATGTAGTAAACTTCACAGTGCCTAAAGTCATAACGAATGCCGACAATATAGGCGTATATCTTACCAGAAGCACCGCTCCTTATCCTAAGGGAAGCATAGACTACAGCTATTATAAGCAGGTGTGCGTATACGGCTTCAAGCCTGAGGCGCTTCAGTTCTATTGTTCTTCTCCCAGAGGAAAAATCGAATCTATAGAGGATATTGAAATACTCAGATTTATCGAAGCAGGCTACAGAGTTCAGTACATAGAGGTTGATTCCGAAACAGTAGCCGTTGACACACAGAACGATCTTGAAAAGGTTAACAGGCTGATAGCTGCAAAGCTCGAACGGGAAAAGAATTAATTATTACAGGTGGGTATGAAAAAAATACGGATACTTGATTGCACTCTGCGTGACGGCGGATATGTAAATAACTGGAAATTCGGTTTCGAAAACATAAAAGACACCGTGAAACGTCTTATACAGGCAGGTATTGATATAATCGAGGTGGGCTATTTATCGTCAAAGGGAGACTTTTCTGAGGATGAGTCGCAGTATTCCTCGGTTGACGCTATAAAAAGAATCCTTCCTGCCGACAGAAAAAATACTCTGATTGCCGTAATGATAAACTGCGGCGATTATGATGCAGAACTGCTGCCGCAGTATGACGGTACAGGACCCGACTGCATAAGGGTTTGCTTCCACAAGTCGCAGGCTTTGCAGGCGGTTGAGCTTTGCAGAAGGATCAAGGACAAGGGCTATAAGGTATATTTTCAGCCTATGGTAGCTCTCAGCTATTCCGATGCCGAGTACCTCGGTCTTATAGGTATGGCGAACAAATTCCGCCCCGACGTTTTTTATATCGTTGATTCTCACGGTTCTATGAAACAGAAGGATGTTGCACGTTTCTTTTATCTTATAGAGAATAATCTCGATAAGGAGATAGCTGTCGGCTTCCACTCCCATAACAACCTTCAGCTTTCGTACTCAAACGCTCAGTATTTAGCCGCTTTGCATACCGATCATAATCTGATAATAGACAGCAGTATTATGGGTATGGGCAGAGGTGCGGGAAATCTCAATACCGAGCTGTTTGTGGAATATCTGAACGAAACCGCAGACGCCGATTACAGTACAGAGCCTATACTCTGTTCGATTGACAATACCATAGCACCTATTTATTTGACTACTTCGTGGGGTTATTCCTTATCCGGCTATCTGTCCGCAAAATACAGATGCCACCAGAATTACGCACGATTCCTCAGTAACAAAAACACCCTCACATACGAAGGTATGAACGCTATTTTCTCGAAAATAGAGCCTGAAAAGCGTGACAATTATGACCGAGAATATATAGATAAGCTGTACACTGCTCATATGTCTGCAGGCGGCGAAAAAACGCCCGAGGCAGATCTCAGCAGACTTTTCGAAGGACGTAATGTTGTTATTATCGCACCCGGCAGGACAACATCGGTAGAATCTGAAAGGCAGAAGGTCTTTGATAAGGTCAAAGCTACCGATGCGATAGTGATTTCCGTAAACCACTGCCCCGAATGGATCAAATGCGATTATGTGTTTGTAAGCAATATAAGACGTTATGAAAAGCTAAGCGGAATAGAAACAGACAAGCTGATAATAACATCTAATATAAACGCACAAGCGGGCTACACAGTAGGCTACGAGCCTTTGCTGTGTTCTATAGAAGCTGTCCGTGACAACGTTACACTTATGCTTATAGCACTGCTTATAAAATCCGGAGCAAGTTCCGTTTATCTTGCCGGAGTTGACGGATATTCATTCAAGGAACGCAACTTTGCGTACAGAGATATGGAAACGTATGAAGACGAGCAAGTAGCCAAAGAGCAGAACAGCGGTATATCAGCAGCAATCGCTCAGCTTTCACAGCGGATACCCGTTTCATTTATAACAAAATCACTTCTTGAAAGAGAGGAAAACCGTTCATAATGAAGGTAGTTTCTTTTGGAGAAATAATGCTCAGGTTATCGCCCGACGGATATTACAAATTGTTTCAGAAGCCGGAGCTTAATACATCGTTTTGCGGTGCTGAAGCTAATGTAGCCGTTGCCCTCAGCAATTTTGGAGATGAGGCTGAATTTGTGACCGCACTTCCCGATAATGATATAGGCAGAGCGGCTTGCAGAGAGCTTATGAGATACGGTGTAAAGACGGATAATATAGTTTATACGGGCGACAGGCTCGGGATATTCTTCGCTGAAAAAGGCGCAAGTCAGCGTCCGTCAAAGGTGATATATGACAGAAAGAACAGTGCTATAGCGTCGTCTGACCCTTCGTCGTTTGATTGGGAAAAGATATTTGACGGTGCGGATTGGTTTCATATTACGGGAATCACTCCGGCGCTTTCCGACAGCCTTGCAAAAATTTCTGTCGATGCTGTAAAAGCCGCTAAAAAAGCGGGTCTTACCGTAAGCTGCGATATAAACTACAGAAGCAAGCTGTGGAGTGCAGAAAAGGCACGACCCGTAATGACCGAGATAATGCAATATGTTGATGTCTGCATAGGAAATGAAGAGGACGCTGAGATAGTGTTCGGAATAAAAGCAGGCACTACGGATGTCACAAAGGGACAGCTTGATACAGACGGCTATAAAAAGAGCCTTCAGACCGTTGCGGAAACATTCGGCTGTAAAATAGTTGCATACTCACAGAGAAAGAGTTATTCCGCAAGTGATAACGGCTGGTCGGGAATCATTTATGATGACGAAAAAAAGCAGGTTTATACATCTGCACAATATGATATAAGAATTACAGACAGAATAGGCGGCGGCGATGCATTTGCGTCAGGACTTATTTATGCTCTGCATAACAATATATTGCCTGAAAACGCTATAGAAACAGCAGCTGCGGCAGGCTGTCTTGATCAGACGCTTGAAGGTGATTTCTGTCTGTTCGGAATTAATGATGTGTTTGATCTTGCCGGTGGAAATTCGTCGGGAAGAGTAAAGAGATAAAAGAAAGGAATTTTATTTTCAATGAACAGCGGTGAAAACAACAGCAAAAAAATCGCAATTTTCGTTTCACACAGAATCGATCTTAAAAGTATGGTGATTGACAATCCTTTATATGTACCCGTAAGATGCGGTGCGGCACTTGAGGAGAACGATGAAGGCAATGTCATAATGGGCGACAATACAGGCGATAACATATCCGAGAAAAGAATTTCTTTTTGTGAGTACACAGTTCAGTACTGGGCGTGGAAAAATTATGATGCGGATTATTACGGACTTTGTCACTACAGAAGGTATCTTTCGTTTATGGATTCCTTTATGCCGGGCAATGACTACGATGTACGAATGGAAAACAACCTTTCGGTACGCACCGCAGAGTTATATCAGCTTTTCAATAAGTCAAAGATGGAGAAGGAGATCTCATCCTATGACGTTATTGTCGGCAAGGCTTTTGATACGACAAAGATCACCAGAGTACGTCCCAGAAACAGTGTAAAGGAGTTATGGTATGCATCAAGAAATCTTGTCGATCCTATAGCTATTGATACATTGATAAAGATAATAGAAGACAGGCACCCCGAGCTTGTTGAATCTATGAATGAGTATTTTGCCTCAAAGTATTACAGAGGCTATAACTGCTTTGTAATGTCAAAGAAGATATTCAACGAATACAACAAGGTGCTTTTTGACATACTATTTGAGTTTGATAAACAGTTTGACACCACCGGCTATGAGGGTAACAAGCTCAGAGCCACAGGTTATATGGGTGAGATTGTATACGGCGTTTATATGTGGTATCTTCAGCATCACACCGACTGCAAGTTCCTTGAGCGCCAGATTGTATACTTCAAGAACACCGAAGCAGATCCCGATGCAAATACCCTTGCACAACGTACCCTGTCATACAAGAAACCTAACGATGACATCAAGATTTTCGTTTCGCACAGGATGGATCTTGACAGCGCTGTGATAGGTAACCGTATATTCGAAAACTATAAGTGTAATGCAGGCTCGGCAAGATGCTTCCTTAAGATGAACGGCGATGACACCGGCGACAATATCTCCGATCTTGCAAAGTATTTCTCGGAGCTGAGTGTTCAGTATTGGGCGTGGAAGAATGCCGATGTAAATTACTACGGCCTTTGCCACTACAGACGTTATCTTTCATTCAGCAATAAGAAGTTTGACCAATGCTCAAGAGGCTACATAATCGAAAATATGCTCAATGAAGAGAGCATCGAAAAGTATGGTCTGAATGATTATGACAATATGGCAAAGCAGATAAAGAAATACGATCTTATCACAGGCGGAAGCATGGATGTTGATGAGATGGATTTCCTTTTTGGCGGAAAACGTGCACATTGCATCAAAGATATATTCATGATTCAGGAGCATTTATTTGATAAAAGCGCACCTGAGCTTACACTTAAGCTGGTTGATGAGCTTTACCCCGAATATTCTAAGGCTGCCGAGGAATATATGGCTTCAAAGAAGTACTATGCGTATAACTGCTTTGTAATGTCAAAAGAGCTGTTCAACCGCTTCTGTACATTTGAATTCGGCGTACTGTTCGAATTCATAAAAAGATTTGATTTGTCAAAATATCAGGGTACCAAAATGAGAACGCCAGGCTATATGTCTGAGGTTCTTTACGGTATCTTCATATACTGGGTATTAAAGCAGAGAAAGTACAAGGTAAAGGAAAATCAGCTTGTATTCTTCAGAGAAACCAATGCCGCAAAGTGCAAGCTTGCTCCTGCAAAAACAGCGGCTGCTCCCAAAAAGCCCCAAAAAGTCGAAAGCGTTTTAAAGAAGATAATGAGAAACGCCTTCCCTGCATATCGTGTTGCTTTACGAAACGAGGAAAGACTCGGCGCACTGGTTGCTTCTGTTAACGATCTTCAGAAAAAGTCTACAGAACACAGCGTGCTGCTTGCAAGAACCGTAAAGGTTTGTCAGAGTGCTGCTCCCAAGAGCGTACAGGCAGCGGTTGCTAAGTCTCCTATCATCGCTACCAGTCTTCGCAAGGATATATGGGATGCAAAAACGCTCACTTCAAATATTAATCTCAATATTGCCTGCCTTGCAAATGAGATACACGAAACTCATAAGAAGTCATTCGGCGAGTTCAGAAATATCAATACCGGCAGAGATGTTGTTGTAATGGCATCAGGACCTTCGATGAGATACTACAAACCCATTCCCGGTGCTGTACATATAGGTATGAATGCTTCATTCTTAAATCCTGATGTTGATATTGATTACTATTTTACTACCGATTACGAAAGCCGTGCTCCGTGGTTTGAAAAGCTGAAGGAATACGATTTTGTCAAGTTCTTCGGTCAGTATTCTACCGGTGAATACAGAGATAAATTCCAGGTATCAGAGAAGATTATCAGAGAGAATAACGGTAGAAGATTCTTCCAGGCGGCTCCCAGTGAGGATATACATATTAATATAGAATTCTATCCCCTTATGGCATTCTATTCAATTGCGTTCCAGGCTATCCACTTTGCGCTCTTTACCAATGCGAAAAGAATTTATCTTGTTGGTTGCGACTGCACCAATGCGGGATATTTTGACGGCAGCAAGCAGAGATTGTCGGATCTTGTAGCAAAGACAAGTGTTCCACACTGGTTAGACGGTTATCAGAAGGTCAAGGCGTTTGTTGAACGCTTCTATCCGGATACAGAGATTATATCCGTTAATCCTATGGGTCTCAGAGGACTTTATTCAGACGTTTATACGGATGACTTCATAGCAGATCATCCTGAAATAGATAGCAGTAAAGTAACACGTCTTAACAGCACATAGGAGGAAAAATGAAAGTTGTAATACTCGCCGGAGGTTTCGGCACTAGAATCAGCGAAGAAAGCCAGTTCAAGCCAAAGCCTATGGTTGAGCTTGGCGGTATGCCGATAATATGGCACATAATGAAGCTCTATTCTTCTTACGGCTTCAATGAATTCATTATCTGCGCAGGCTACAAACAGCACGTTATAAAGGAATATTTTGCAGACTACTTCCTGCATACATCCGATATTACATTTGACTTCACAAGCGGCAAAAACGAGATGATTGTTCACCGCAACAGCTCGGAACACTGGAAGGTTACCGTAGTGGACACAGGTCTTAACACAATGACCGGTGGACGTGTAAAGCGTATAAAGGAGTATATCGGCAACGAGCCGTTTATGCTGACATACGGTGACGGCGTTTCCGATGTCAATATAGCCGAGCTTGTCGAGTTCCATAAAAGTCACGGAAAGCTGGTAACAATGTCGGCTTACAACCCCGGACAGAGATTCGGTGTTCTTGATATTGATGAAAGCGGAAGAATAAATGAATTCCGTGAAAAGACATCCGGCGACGGAAGCCTTATCAATATCGGCTATATGGTATGTCAGCCCGAATTCATCGATTACATAGACGGCGACGAAACCGTTCTTGAAAAGAAGCCCCTTGAAACAGTAGCAAAGCTTGGTGAGCTTATGGCATATAAGCATACAGGCTTCTGGCAGTGTATGGATACTGTAAGAGAAAAAGAACAGCTTGAGAAAATGTGGAACAACAACAATGCTCCCTGGAAGATTTGGAAATAATGGGTGAATTATCCGATAAACTTGCGGGATTTTTCGGAAGATTATTTCCGATGTCACGCAACAAGACAATAAAGCTCAACAACGAGATAAGGCAGACAGAAAGCGAGCATTTTGCACAGCTTTGTGAAATGCTCGGTTTTCTTGAAAACAGCCTGAATACTTGCAAGGATATATGCCGTGATAATGCGGAGCAGATAAAACTGTGCCGTCAATCGTTGCGTACATTGGAAGATAATCAGGTTAAATTCGGTGAGTCTACCGCATCAAAGCTCAAAGAAATAAAATTTGATATTGAAAATCTGAAAAAGCAAAATGAGTGTATCGGCGAAAAACTGAGTAACGAAATATCAGAGAAATCTGCCGGAATATCCGGTGAACTTATCGGCTGTATTTCACATCACACAGAGAAAATACTCGGTTGTATAACCGACAGCGACAAGCGTTTTTCCGATAGCGATAAGCACATTGTCGAACTTATTGAAAACGGCATATCTGAAAACAATAAGCACGCAGGAGAAATAAAAGCGTTCAACAACTCGCTTTCCGATGATATTAAGTCACTTTCGGACAGCGTTACCGCAGGCTTCGACAAGACCTCAAAGACGGGCGAGTATGCGGATGCGCTTAACGGCTTATCGTCAGATAACAAAAGCATCTCGGCTGAGCTTAAGTCGCTTTCCGACAGCGTTGCCGCAGGCTTTGACAAGACCTCAAAGACGGGCGAGTATACGGATGCGCTTAACGGCTTATCGTCAGATAACGAAAGCATCTCGGCTGAGATTAAGTCGCTTTCGGACAGCGTTGCCACAGGCTTTGATAAAACCTCGAAAACAGGCGAGTATGCAGATGCGCTTAACGGCTTATCGTCAGATAACGAAAGCATCTCGGCTGAGATTAAGTCACTTTCGGACAGCGTAACCGCAGGCTTCGACAAGACCTCAAAGACGGGCGAGTATGCAGATGCGCTTAACGGCTTATCGTCAGATAACAAAAGCATCTCGGCTGATATTAAGTCACTTTCGGACAGCGTTGCCGCAGGCTTTGATAAAACCTCAAAGACGGGCGAGTATGCACAATCTCTGCTTGATGCAGAGAATACGGCAAATACAATCCGCCGTGAGATGAATCTGTTCAAAAGGCAGTCATATCTCAGAAAATTGTATTTTCATCCCGGTGAACGTGAAGCTCTGGCAAAATTGTTCAGTGACGCTATGAACAGAGAGGACAGCGCACAACGGTTCAGCGCACTTATAAGCGGACTTGACAACGAGAGCAGAAATACCGTTTCCGATATAATTCATCGTATGGGAATGATAGCGGACGGCAACAAGTCCTTGCAGGATGTCTATACACAGCGTGAGCAGGAAGAATTCGTTCGTATGAATGATGAATTCAGCTCAAAGATAGTAAAGTTGAACGATAATCTTTATTATTACAACGGTTATTACCTCCCCGTTAACCAGTTTGACAGCAGTGTTTTCTATTCAAAATACGCTATTGACGAGCTGACCACACTGGACAGTGTGAGAAATAAGGATATAATCGACGCAGGCGGATATGTCGGTGACACGGCGCTTCTGTTCTCGTCATATACGGATAAGAGTATTCATGTATTTGAGGCTTCTCCCTCAAATATGGATATTATCCGTGAAACGATAAGGCTGAATCAGTTAGAGAACATAGTGCCTGTAAGCAAAGCACTGGGCGAGAAAAGCGGCACGGCAACATTCAGTCTGGGCGAGCGCAATTCCTGCAATTCACTTGTTGAACGTCCCGGTTATAATTATCCGAATCATATCGAAGTTCCCGTTATTACTCTTGATGATTATGTACGGGAAAACAATCTCGAGGTCGGTCTTATAAAGGTTGACATCGAGGGAGGTGAGCAGCTGCTGCTCAAGGGCGCTGTCGAAACCATCCGCACTCAGCACCCGATACTTCTCATCAGCATTTATCATTCGGCAAACGATTTCTTTGAGATTAAGCCTATGATAGAGAAAATGTGCGACAAATACACCTTCAGAATAATTAAACCCGCCAATTCGGCTATTGTTATTGAAACAATACTGTTAGCCGAGGTCAGAGATGAAAGCGGCGAAAATATCATTAATTCGTAAAGGAAAAATCAATATGGATATGTCATTTTACAAGGGTAAAACTGTACTGATAACAGGTCACACAGGCTTCAAGGGAAGCTGGATGTGCAAATTACTTTCTATGGCAGGAGCAAAAGTTATCGGTTATTCTCTCAATCCCCCCACAACACCCTCTCTTTTTGAGCTTTCCGGAGTAGAAAAGGAAATAGTTTCGGTTATCGGCGATATAAGAGATCTTGCAAAGCTGAACGAAACAATGCAGAAGTACCGCCCCGAAATAGTAATTCATATGGCGGCACAGCCCATAGTAAGAGAAAGCTACGCAGAGCCTGTCTACACATACGAAACAAATGTTATGGGTACTGTCAATATATGCGAGGCTGTAAGGCTGTGCGACAGCGTGAAATCATTCGTAAACGTAACCACCGATAAGGTTTACAAGAACAACGAATGGGAGTGGGGATACCGTGAAAATGACGCACTTGACGGCTATGATCCTTATTCCAACTCAAAGAGCTGCTCGGAGCTTGTAACAAGCTCTTATATTAAGTCGTTCTTCTATAACCGTGACATTGCGGTTTCGACCTGCCGTGCAGGTAACGTTATCGGAGGCGGCGACTTTGCAAAGGACAGGATCATCCCCGATTGCGTAAGAGCAATGGAGGCTAAGCAGGAGATAACAGTAAGAAATCCTTATTCGACACGTCCCTATCAGCACGTTCTCGAGCCGGTCGTTACATATCTTGTACTTGCGATGAAGCAGTATGAGGACAAGAGCCTAGCCGGTAATTATAATATCGGTCCGGATGATTGCGACTGCGCCGCTACAGGCGAGCTTGTCGATCTGTTCTGTTCACACTGGGGCGACGGTGCTTCGTGGAAAAACGTTGCGGATAAGAACGCTCCCCACGAGGCTAATTTTCTTAAGCTCGATTGCTCAAGAATAAAGCGTGTACTCGGATGGAGTCCCCGCTGGCATATTTCCGACGCTATCGAAAAGGTGACCGAGTGGAGCAAGGTATATCTTTCAGGCGGCGACATTAGTGCTGTTATGGAAAAGCAGATAAACGAATATCTGGAGGTAAAGTAATGAAAAAAGCTCTTGTTACAGGTGCAAATGGCTTTGTCGGAAGTGCGCTTGTGCGTGAATTGGTAAAGAATAATGTTGAGGTAATCGCACTTGACCGTGACGGTTGCAATAACAACATACCCAAAAATGTAAGATTTGTGGCTCACGAGCTTTCCGAATCGTCAAAGCTCGCCGATATTATCCCTGACCGTGATATTGATGTATTCTATCACTTTGCATGGGTAGGCTCGGCAGGCCCTGCGAGAGCAGACACCGCTTTACAGCTTAATAATGCTCAGTGGACGGTAGATTGTCTGCGTGTGGCAAAGGATATGGACTGCAAGAAGTTTGTATGTGCCGGCTCTATAATGGAGCATGAAACAATATCAGCCGCATTCAGACAGGGTAATAAGCCCGGTGCCGGCTACATATACGGAAGCGGTAAACTTGTTGCTCATACAATGTGCATGAGCGTTGCCGCACAGATAGGTATAGATCTTTGCTGGGCAAAGATAACCAACGCATACGGTGCAGGTGAGCTTTCACCCCGTTTTGTAAATACGACCATCAGAAAGATTATAAACGATGAGCCTTTACAGTTCACAAGCGGCACACAGAATTATGACTTTGTATATATAGACGATGTTGCAAGAGCGTTCTATCTCATCGGAGAGAACGGCAAGCCTTTCTGCCATTATCTTATAGGCAGCTCGGATGCAAAGCCGCTCAGAGAATTTGTTCTTGAGATGAAGGCTGCACTGGCTCCCGACAAGGAGTTCGTGTTCGGAGATGTTCCGTTCACAGGCGTAAATATGCCGCTGTCGGATTTTGATTGTTCGATTACGGAAAAGGATACAGGCTTCAGAGCTACAATACCCTTCGGTGAAGGCGTTAAAAAAACAATGGATTGGATTAAGGAGCAGAAATGATACAGAAGTTTGAATTCAAGGAAACAGAGATTAAGGGACTTATAGAAGTAACTCCATTCAATGCCGATGATATAAGAGGCTGTTTCACAAAGGATTACTCGAAGGAAGTGTTCGAGGCAAACGGCATAAAGCACGATCTTGCCGAGGTTTTCTATACGACAAGCTACAAGGGCGTTATCCGTGCACTTCATTTTCAGCGTGAGAAACAGCAGCCCAAGCTGGTACGTTGCATACACGGACACGTTTACGATGTAGTAGTCGATTTACGCAAGGACAGCCCCACGTTCAAGAAGTGGCTTGCATTTGAGCTTATCGGTGAAAAGCATAACGAAATACTCGTTCCCGCAGGTTGCGCTCACGGTTATCTTGTACTTGAGGACAGCATAGTATCCTACAAGTGCGGAGAAAAATTCTATGGCGAATATGATGACGGCATTATGTGGAACGATCCCGACATTGCAGTAGACTGGAAGCTTGACAGAGTTGGCGGAATTGATAAGGTTATACTTGCCGATAAGGACAAGAATCTGCAGACCTTTAAAGAATTCATGAGCAAGTACGGTGGCTTTTGATGAGCAGTTTTGATTTTGACACCCTTATAGTCGGCTGTGGACTTTCCGGAGCGGTAATCGCCCGTCATTTAGCGGAAAAAGGCAAGAAGGTCGAGATATGGGAACGCAGGGATCATATCGGCGGCAATATGTACGACCACGTTGACGATCACGGAATACTCGTACAGGATTACGGCCCGCACACATTCCACACGAAAGAGAAA
>OLNF01001280.1_pt1 | contig 21664 bp, 18 predicted proteins | sample 1673061 | NCBI WGS metagenome assembly OLNF01 (sample SAMEA3136751, study PRJEB25190) | human gut metagenome
CCGTATCAGACACCATCTGGTTCAATCTGCTGTAATCCTTTGTATCAATTGCATCCTGTATTGTCTGCTTTATCTCTTCTCCAAAATGTTCCCAGTCATTATTCATTGATGTTCTCCTTAAAAGCTTGACCTGATTCGTTTGCATCATGTATCATTATAACATTATTAATTCTCAGTTTAGACGCAACTTTATCGATTGTCAAGAAAGAAGGATACAACTATGATTTCATCACTTACCCCTGAAATAATATATGAGGACAAAGATATTATCGTCTGTCATAAACCTGCTGGAGTTCCTACCCAGAGCAGCCGCATTGGCACAAAAGATATGGTCAGTATTTTAAAAAATCATCTGATAAAAAATACTGCTAAAAAAACCGCTTCACACGAACCTTATCTTGCTGTCATCCATCGGCTGGACCAACCGGTAGAAGGACTTCTTGTTTTTGCAAAAACACCTGCTGCCGCGGCTGGGAGATCGATATCGACCCGGACTCGCTGCGCCGCTATCAGGCCATGCCGGGCGAGATGGGCGAGCGTCTGCGCAGCTACATTGATATAAAAGAAACGCCGCACTTCCGCCTGACCGCCGATGAGCGCTGCCCGCTGCTGAACACAAACGGGCTGTGCGATTTGATTACCGCCGCCGGGCAGGATGCGCTATGTCAGATCTGCGCCGACCACCCGCGCTTCCGAAACATTTTGTCCGACCGCGAGGAAACCGGATTAGGGCTGTGCTGCGAGGCCGCCGCAAGCCTGATATTAAAGAAAAAGCAGCCTGTTCGGCTGCTGATATCTGAAGAAAACGGCCCCAAGCGCCATCTGTCACGCAAGGACGCTGCCATGCTGCAAAAGCGCGACCTATGGATCACCGCCGTGCAGGACCGCACGTTGTCAATTGATGCGCGCATCGCCCGGCTATGCGAAATGGAAGCATTGCAGCTTCCCGCCTGTGGCTGGGCAGATTGGACGCAGCTTTATCTGAATCTGGAGCGTCTTGATCCTGCCTGGGAGAAAGAACTCGCGCTGCTCTGCAGCGAAAAAGCAGCCGTTCCGCCTGCGGACGAAGCGCTGGAAATCGCCCTGGAACAGCTGCTTGTTTATCTGCTTTATCGCCATATCGCCGCCGCAGAGGATGCCCACGAGCTGCGCCCCCGGCTGGCCTTCTGCCTTCTGAGCACGCAGCTGCTTATCCGTCTTGCCGCTCTGCACAAGGCGGAAGCTGCTTTTACCATGGATGATTTTTGCGAATTGTCGCGCATGTATTCCTCTGAAATTGAATACTCTCAGGAGAATATGGATGCATTGCTGGACGCGCTGTGGTATGTATAATCATACAGTCTATCAGCTATACAGCGCAATGCGCACAACGTCCTTGCCCTTCTTGCTTTGGCCGTCTACACCCAGATACTGTGCCCGGCCATACCCGCGCACGGAGATCACCTGCCCGTCGCGCAGTTGATAATCCGGCCGTTCGCAGGGCGCATCGTCTACCATCACTCGGCCCTGACGGAACAGCTGCTGCGCGTCGCCCCGGCTGAGATGAAACAGGTGCGCCGCAATGGCGTCCAGCCTGGGCGAGGATACCTGCAACCGCACCTCGCGCCTTTCGCGCAGCGCGCCCTGGGGCGGCTCGGCGCGCTCACAGCGCACATCCGTGCGGCCAATCTGCACAAGGCTCTGGCAAATAAAATCCACCATTCGTTCCACGCAGAAGATATACGCGCCCGCCTCGCGCAGCACGATATCGCCGATCAGCTCCCGCTCGATGCCCAGGCCCATCAGCGCGCCCAGCACATCCCGGTGCGCGATGGGCGCGGCAAAGCGCGCGCTGCGCGGCGCGGCCAGCAGGCAGGCTATGGGAAACAGGCTTTCGTTCGGCACATCCTCGCCACTTACAGCAAGCATGCGCCGTTCGCAATCCTGCGCGCCGCCGTACAGGCAGTATTCCGCCCCGGCGCGGCGCGCGGCAATTTCGCCCTCCCGCTGCTGCGCCAGGTTCAAAAAACGGCTGTACAGCGTGATATACCTTTTGGCTGCGCGCTGGCAAAGCTCGTTTAGCATCGCGGCGTTTTCTTCCACTCTGATCCCCTCCGCACCTGATTATAGCCGCTTTGCGTCCGAAATTCAACCATCCCGCCCGCAAGGGGTTGCGGAAAAGGAATACTTTGGTGTACAATAGCATTGCATATCGCAGCATATGGCATTTTTGCTTATCAAATAGAAAGGAATTATGAAAAATGGGACTGATTCGTGCAGGATTGAACGCCGTTGGAGGAACCCTGGCCAGCCAGTGGAAGGAGTATTTCTATCTGGACGCCATGCCCGAGGGCGTGCTGGCCGCCAAGGCCAATAAGAAAACCAAGGGACGCTTCGGCGGCAGCCGCAATGAGGATGACAACATCATCTCCGCCGGTTCCGTCATCGCCGTCAACGAAGGCCAGTGCGCCATGATCGTCGATCAGGGCAAGATTGTGGAGTTCACCGCCGAGCCCGGCGAGTTTGTATTCGATCAGAACGCCGAACCCTCCATCTTCTATGGGCCGTTCGGCACGGATAAGCTCAAGCAGATCCTCAAGCTCACCTTCGAGCGCTTCTCCTTTGGCGGCCAGGCTGGCAAGGATCAGCGCGTCTATTTCTTCAACACCAAGGAGATCACCGGCAACAAGTACGGCACGCCCAGCCCCGTGCCCTTCCGCGTGGTCGATCAGAACATCGGCCTGGATGTGGATATCGCCATCAAGTGCTTTGGCGAATACAGCTACCGCATCACCAACCCCATGCTGTTCTACAAGAACGTGTGCGGCAACGTAGAGGGCGAATATACCCGCGAGCGCATCGACAGCCAGCTCAAATCCGAGCTGCTCACCGCCCTGCAGCCCGCCTTCGCCGCCATCTCCGATATGGGCATCCGTTACAGCGCCCTGCCCGCCCACACCATGGAAATCGCCGATGCGCTTAACGAAGTACTCAGCGAAAAGTGGGCCGATCTTCGCGGCGTTGAAATCGTATCCTTCGGCGTCAGCTCCGTCAAGGCCTCCGAGGAAGACGAAGCCATGATCAAAGAGCTGCAGCGCAATGCGGTGTTCCGCAATACCAACATGGCCGCCGCGCAGCTGGTCGGCGCGCAGGCGCAGGCCATGCAGGACGCGGCCAAGAACTCCGCCGGCGCCTTCACCGGCTTTATGGGCATGGGCATGGCGCAGCAGAGCGGCGGCGTGAACGCGCAAACCCTGTTCCAGATGGGCGCGCAGCAGCCCCAGGCACAGCAGGCTGCCCCGGCCGACGGCTGGAAGTGCAGCTGCGGCGCGATGAATACCGGCAAGTTCTGCACCCAGTGCGGAGCCAAGAAACCCGAGTCCGGCTGGACCTGCGCCTGCGGCGCGGTCAACCAGGGCAAGTTCTGCTCCCAGTGCGGAGCCAAGCGTCCTGCCGGCGCTCCGCTGTACCGCTGCGATAAGTGCGGCTGGCAGCCCGAGGATCCTACCCATCCCCCCAAGTTCTGCCCCGAATGCGGCGATCCCTTTGACGATAACGACCTGCAATAAGCCTATGGACGAAAAGATACTTTCTTCCTATCATGCCTGGTGCGCTCATGCGTCGACCGATCCTGATTTAGCGCGTGAGCTTGCCGCCATGGCGCAGGATGAGGCAGCCCTGTCGGACGCCTTTTACCGCGACCTTGCCTTTGGCACAGGCGGCCTGCGCGGCGTAATCGGCGCGGGCACCAACCGCATGAACGTGTACACCGTGGCCAAGGCCTCCCAAGGGCTGGCCAATTATGTGGTGCGCCGGTTTTCGCCTGAGGCGCGCCGCATCGCCGTCAGCTATGATTCACGCATCAAGTCCAACCTGTTTGCGCGCGTGGCTGCGGGCGTATTTGCCGCAAACGGCATTTCGGTGTTTATCTATCCCCATCTGATGCCCACGCCCTGCCTGTCCTATGCCGTGCGAGCGCTGGGCTGCGCTGCGGGCGTGATGGTGACAGCCTCGCATAACCCGGCCAAGTACAACGGCTACAAGGTATACGGTTCCGACGGCTGCCAAATCACCACCGAAGCGGCGGATGAAGCTCTGCGCGAAATTGAGCAGCTGGACATCTTTACCGACGTGAAGCAAGCTGACTTCGACGCCTGCCTGGCGGACGGCAGCATCCAGTGGATTCCGGACAGCGTGTACGACAACTTCACCCGCGCTGTGCGCGGACAGTCCGTGCTGACGGCGGACGATCCCATCGACCGAGACGTATCCATCGTCTATACCCCGCTTAACGGCACGGGGCTTCAGCCTGTCACCCGCGCGCTGCGCGAAAGCGGCTTTACGCGCATCACCGTTGTGCCCGAGCAGGAACAGCCGGACGGACATTTTCCCACCTGCCCTTACCCCAACCCCGAAATTCGCGAGGCCATGGCATTGGGCATTGCCTGCGCGCAAAAGCATCAGGCTGACCTGCTGCTGGCTACCGATCCCGACTGCGACCGTGCAGGCATTGCCGTGCGCAATGCCGCAGGCGAATACGTGCTGCTGACCGGCAACGAGACAGGCATGCTGCTGCTGGATTTTATCTGCGCGCGCCGCGCCGCCCATCATGCCATGCCATCCGAGCCGGTGATGATCAAAACCATCGTTACCACCGATATGGCCGAGCGCATCGCCGCCCATTACGGCGTGCGCACCATCAACGTGCTGACGGGCTTCAAGTTCATCGGCGAGCAGATCGGTCTGCTTGAAAAGCAGGGCCGCGCGGACAGCTATATTTTCGGCTTTGAGGAAAGCTACGGCTACCTGAGCGGCAGCTATGTGCGCGATAAGGACGCGGTGGATGCGTCGCTGCTGATCTGCGAAATGTTCGCCTATTACAAGGCGCAGGGTGTCAGCCTGCTGGATCGATTGAACGCCCTGTACGCACAGTACGGCTATTGCCTGAACACCCTGCATTCCTACACCTTTGAGGGCGCGGCGGGCTTTGACCGCATGCAGGCCATCATGCAGGCCTTCCGCGGCGATATCGCGGCGTTCGGCGGCAATGCCGTGCAAGCGTTCCAGGATTATCTGCACGGCTTGGATGGACTTCCGCCCTCTGATGTAATCAAATTCCACCTGGCTGATCACTGCTCCGTGGTTGTGCGCCCCTCGGGCACCGAGCCCAAGCTGAAGGCCTACATCTCCGTCAGCGCGGAAAACCGTGCGCAGGCTGAGGCGGCAGAGCGGCAGATTACCGCCGATCTGGAAAAGCTGATCAACGGCTAAGGCCATTTCTCTCATCCAAGCAGCATAAAAACCCCGGCAAGATTTCATCTTGCCGGGGTTGCTTTTTGTGAAGGTTTACTCCGCCAGCGGATCGAGCATGACCTGCCACTGGATATGATCGGCAATCTCATAGCAGGCGGGCAGCTCAGGGCCGCAGCTGTTGCTGCCAATGCCGCGCTGCGCCATATCCAGGCACAGCACGCAGCGCTCCTCGCACGACAGCTCGTCGTCGTGGGCAACGTCGGCCAGCTGCTCCTGCGAATAATTGAGCGCCGAGAAGCCAAAGCCCGCACCCTCGATGCACAGCGCGCCCTGCGCGCCATGCAGCGTCAGCGAACGCGCGCCGTAATGGCTGCCGCTCTCCTGCGGACGCAGGGGATGCGCGTACTGCGTCTCCACCGTATCCACATGCCAGCCAAGCAGTGAAGCCTGGCGCTTATCGATATAGCTTTCCAGCGGGCCATAGGCAAAATAGCGCATCTTGTCATAATCCGCAGGCAGCATCATGCGCAGACCCAGGCGCGGGAACACCGGCACGCCGGCCTCGCGGCGCATATCTGCCTGGCAGGCAACGCGACCGTCGGCATGCACCGTCCAGCGCACCGTGCCCTGCGCCAGCAGGCAAATGGACATGCTGCTGATATGCACCGCCGTTTCGATTTCCACCCGGTCGTCATGCTTTTGCACCTGCGTGCCCATACCGCGCGAGACGGCATAGCGGTATAGATACCGGTTCCATTCGTTCTTGATGTTGCGGTCGTTATCCGTCGGCGCGCGCCAGATATTATACGCCATGGGCGCAAGCAGCATTTCCTTGCCGCGCACCGCCATCGCGGCAAACGCGCCGGTCATGCTGTCATAGCGATAGACAAAATCATCGCCGCAGATGGTAACATAGCGTTCCTTTTCGCCGCTCACACGCAGTGGCTGCGCAGCGCGCTGCTGAATCTGCGGCACAAATTCAGGCGCTCCCACCTGCTCCATGCCCAACACATCGCCGCGCTTGCCCCAGGGAGTATCGGCAGCGCTGAGCGCATACAGCGTGCAGCAGCCGCCCGCGCGGGCAGGCACATGCAGCGTGGCTGTGCCGCGCGGCGCGATATCCAGCTCCTCCGCAGGAACAAGCACCGTTTCATCGGGCTGGCCGCCGCCGGACAGGACGATCTTGATATCAATTCTGCCCTTGGGCGATACGAAATCCAGATGATTCTTCAGCGTAATCCAGCCGTTAGCCAGATCAGCCGCAGCCACTCGCAGCGGGCGCAGCACGTTCTTGTATTCCAACAGGCCGGGATGGGGAGTACGGTCGGAGGACACCAGGCCGTCAGCGCAGAAGTTGCCGTCATGCAGCACCTCGCCAAAGTCGCCGCCATAGCGATAACGCTGCCTGCCCTGGTTATCCTTGCCGATGGCGGGCGCATGATCGCACCACTCCCACACGAACGCGCCGCAGATGCGCTCCTCGCGCTCCATCAGGCGGAAATAATCCTCCAGGTCTCCCGGCCCGTTGCCCATGGCATGACAATACTCGCACATGATATAGGGCTTGCACACCGTATGCTCGCTGAAATAGCGTTCAATTTCCTCCAGGGATGGATACATGCGGCTGTACAAATCCAGATCGCTGCGGTTGATATCACGCCCCTCCGGTGGGAAGGACGCGCGCTCATAGTGCGTCAGGCGGGTAGGATCAAACCGTTTTGTCCAGGCCAGCGCGCGATCAAAGTTCACGCCCATGCCGGCCTCGTTACCCATGGAATAAATCACCACGCAGGCGCTGTTTTGATCGCGGATCGCCATGCGCTGTACGCGATCCAGCATCATCGGGCCAAAGGCCGGATCATCCGCCATGCGGTTGTATTTCTCATGATCGGTGCTCCCGCCGGTGGACACCACGCCATGGCACTCTAGGTCAGCCTCGTCCAGCACATAAATGCCCAATTCGTCGCACAGCTGATAGAACAGCGGCGGCTGGGGATAGTGGCTGGTACGGACGGCGTTGATATTGTGCGCCTTCATCATCAATAGGTCGCGGCGAATATGCTCCGGCGGGGTGTACGCGCCGGTATCGCAGCTGCTTTCATGCAAGTTCACACCGCGGAAACGCACGGGGCTGCCGTTGAGCAGCACCACCTCGTTGCGGATTTCAATTTTACGCACGCCTACGCGCTGGGCAATCTCCTCGCCGCCGCAGCGCAGCAGCAGGGTATACAATACGGGCGTTTCAGCCGTCCAAAGCAGGGGTCGATTCAGTTCAAACGCGCATGCGCCGTCCTGCATCGCGCGCGTTGCAAGCAGCGTGCCATCGGGCGCATACAGTTCGCATTGGCATGCGCAATCGGGCTGACTGAAGGCTGCGCGCACCTGCACGCTGGCCGTTTGCAGATTGTCCGCCAGCGCGGTGCGCACGCTGAAATCAACCACATGACCCGCGTCGCGACGCAACAGATACACATCGCGGAAGATGCCGCTGTAACGGAACTTATCCTGATCCTCGCAGTAGCTGCCCGCGCTCCACTTGGTCACCAGCGCACAGACGGTGTTTTCGCCGTCCACCAGCACGGCGGTCACATCATACTCCGCCGGGGAGTGCGGCACCTGACTTGCGCCGATAAACTGCCCGTTTACCCACAAAAGCAGGCAGCTATCCACGCCCTCAAACACCAGCTGATACACCGCGCCCGGCTGCTTATCCAGCGCAAAGCGACGGCGATACAGCCCGCAGGGATTATCTGCCGGCACATAGGGCGGATCATAGGGAAACGGGAAGCGCACATTGGTATACTGAATATGATCGTACCCATTCATCTGCCACGTGCCGGGCACGGGCATGGCGGCGTCCAGCGGCTCGGTCATGGGATCAAAATCCGCCGTAAAATCCCGCACGCTGGGATAATACTTAAACTCCCACTGCCCATTCAGCAGCGTAAAACGGCGGCTGCTTTCCCGCGCGCCGCGCGCATCCTGATCCGCGTCAAAAGAAATAAAATAGGCGTGCGGCGCATTTTCGCCCGCGTGCATCAGGACGGGATCCAGCGTTTCAATGTATTGCTCAAACGGCATAAAAGCTCCTCCTCATTCGCAGGGGTTTTTTATTATTATACTGGAACAGGCTGCGTAATTCAAGAAAAAAAGCTTTAAATATTTCCATGCTTCTTTAAATTCAGCGTCGTTTCATAATTATTCTTCCGCCGTCTTTTTACTGTTTGTCTCGTTGACTTATTTCCTTTTTAATTGTACAATGGGAGCGATTTATCCCCATGCATTCAGGAGGATTTTTGATGATGGAACGCAAGGATGGCCGCGCGTGCAACGCGCCCCGCGCGCACCGTTTTATCCCCAATTTTGTATCCACCGCTGCAGGCAGCTGCCTGATTGAAACCGGCGGCACACGGGTAATCTGCACTGCATCGGTAGAGGAGGGCGTGCCGCCTTTCCTGCGCGGCAAGGGCTGTGGCTGGCTGACGGCGGAATACGCCATGCTGCCTGCCTCTACCGGCCGCCGCAAGCAGCGGGACGGTCTCAAGAAGGATGGCCGCGGCGTGGAAATCAGCCGTCTAATCGGCCGCGCGCTGCGCCAGGCAGTCGATCGTGAACGACTGGGCGAGCGCACGATCACCATTGACTGCGATGTGCTGGAGGCTGACGGCGGCACGCGCACGGCTGCCATCACGGGCGGCTTTGTGGCGCTGATTGGCGCGATTGACCGGCTGATCCGCGAGGGCAAGCTGCGCGAATCGCCCATTATCCACCAGATCGCCGCCATCAGCGCAGGCGTGGTGGAGGGTACGCCCTGCCTGGATCTGTGCTATACGGAAGACAGCAGCGCGGACACGGACATGAATTTTGTAATGAACGAGCAGGGCGAGTTTATCGAGCTGCAAGGTACGGGCGAGGGCTGCGCCTTTTCCCGCGATAAGCTCAACACCCTGCTGGATCTGGGTGAAAGCGGCTGCCTCGCCCTGATGCAGGCGCAGCGCGAAGCGCTGGGCGATGCGGCGGCGCTGATCGCCCCCAAGCAGAAGCTGATTCTGGCCAGCAACAACGCGCATAAAATACAGGAGCTTTCCGCCATGCTGGGCGGCAAGTACGATGTTTTGTCCATGCGCGACGCAGGCTTTACGGATGAAATTATCGAAGATGGCGAAACCTTTGAGGAGAACGCGCGCATCAAGGCCGAGGCCGTCATGCGCGCCACCGGTTATCTCACGCTGGCGGACGACAGCGGCCTGTCCGTGGATGCGCTGGGCGGCGCGCCTGGCGTGCATTCCGCACGCTACGCGGGCGATCAGCACAGCGATGCGGACAACAACGCCCTGCTGATGAAAAACATGGAAAATGTGCCGGATGAAGCGCGCACGGCGCGGTTTGTCAGCTGCATCGCCATCGCCTCGCCCTTTAAGCCCACGCAGATCGTGCGCGGCGAGTGCCCCGGCCGCATCACCCGCGCGCCGCGCGGCAGCGGTACGTTTGGCTATGATCCCTACTTTGAATACGAAAATGGCCTGACCTTCGCCGAAATGGAAGGTGAAGCCAAGAACGCCGTCAGCCACCGTGCCCGCGCCATGCAGGAGGCCTTGAAGCTGCTATGAAGCGCATCGGCATTGTATCCGACAGCCACGGCATGCGCGGCATGCTGGAGCAGTCGCTGATCAAGCTGGAGGCTGGCGGCCCCCTCGACGCGCTGATTCACTGCGGCGACGGCGGCAGCGACGCCAAATACCTGGCCGGAAATATTCTGCAAACCGTGATCGTGCGCGGCAACTGCGACGGCTGGGGATGCGACTATGAGGATGACATGCTGGTTAACATCGGCGGAGTCAATATCTTTGTCACCCATGGTCATCGCTACGGCGTAAAATCCGGGCTGGATACCCTGGCCAGCGCCGCGGCCGCCAAAAGCGCGCAGGTGGCATGCTTTGGGCATACGCACAAGCCCTTTTGCGAGTACCGTGACGGCGTGCTGCTGATCAACCCTGGCACCTGCACCTTGCGCGGCGCGTGCGCGCTGCTGACTATCGACCAAAGCGGCAGCTTCCAGGCGGAGCTGCTATAAATACGGAGGCTGCCTATGGGCTTCTTTTCCAGGCAATATCAGCCGCCAAAGACCGACGGCATGGATGCGGCCACGCTGCTAATGCGCGCGCGTGCTGCGGGCGATCCCCGCGACGCGCACGCCTATCTGACACGCGCGGAGGCGCTGGCGCCCGATGATCTGCGCGTGCAGCGTGAGTTGCTCATGCGCGGCAATCTGCATCTGCGCGACCCGCGCCATGTGTCCTTCCATGTGATCAAAAGCTATCTGCTGCACGCCTTTGAGCATCCGGAGCAGCATGACGAAGCCGCGCAGCGCCGCATGGCGCGGGAGATTTTTGACGAGCCCCGCCTGCACCGCTGCCTCCAGCTGTCCGATCAGCCCGACGCCTTTCTGCAAAGCTATCTGCAGGAGCTGTGCGCCGATTATGTGCGCATTTTCATCCTGCCGGACGCCTCGCACTGCCGCAGCTTTCTGGGCTTTACCATGCCGGGCACACAGGCCGCGTCCATGTCCGTGCCCGCTTATGATGTGCTGCACAACATCTTCCTCTCCCCCGATTTAACCCAAACCGAGCAGCGCCAGCTTGCAGGCGCGTTCTACCGCGCCTACCGCACCCAAATGAACGGGCGCACGCAGCCGCTGGATGAGCGCCTGGGCGACACGCTGGGCCGTCTGCTTGAATAAAAAGGAAATGGAATGCTGAAAAAAATCTTCTCCGCACTGGGCATGGGCTTTCTGCTGGCGGTGTTTTATCTGCTGCTGTCGCTGGGCGGCAGGCAGGAAAAGGCCCCGGTGCAGCAAATTCCCGCCTCTCCCCTGCCAAGCATCGGCAGCGTATCCTCCGCCAGCCTGCCTGATCTGGCCGCGGTGTTCGGCGCGCAGGTGCCCTTCGTGTCCCTCTCCGGCTCCGGCGCCGTGCAGGATGCGCAAGCCGGCGCGCGCCTGCTAACCTGGCAGGAGGACAGCGGCCTGACCATCACCGCCGTGCAGCCCGCCAGCCAGGCACAGCTGCTGCGATATGACACGCTTACGCCGGATTCCGCCTATCGCTGGAGCATTCAGGAGCAAACGGCACTTGTCGCCCATGACGGCAGCAGCGCTTGCGCTTATTACGCCACGCAGGACGCGGCCTACGCCCTGTATCTGCCAAGCGGCGGCGTGCAGGCGCTTGAAAGCCTGATGACCCATTTATCCTTTACCGACCCTTAACCTGAACAGGAGAACAAAAGCCATGCAACAGCAACAGCGTCAAATGCCTACCTCCCAACTGTTAAAGCGCTTTATTCCTTATTTTTACAAATACAGAAAGCTGCTCGTCATCGATCTCATGGCCGCTGGCCTGACCACCGTGTGTGAGCTGGTGCTGCCGCTGATTGTGCGCCGCATCACCAACGGCGCGCTGGGCATGGCGGGCGAGCTATCCACAGGCCTGATTTTACGCCTGGGCGCGCTGTATATGCTGCTGCGCGTCATCGACGCATCGGCCAACTATTACATGCAGTCCGAAGGCCACGTGATGGGCGCGCGTATTGAAACCGATATGCGCACTGATCTTTTCGCCCATTTGCAGCAGCTGTCCTTTAGCTACTACAACAACACCAAAATCGGCCAGATCATGGGCCGCATCACCAGCGACCTGTTTGATATTACCGAGTTTGCGCACCACGGCCCCGAAAACTTTTTCATTTCGGGCATCAAGGTGCTGATTTCCTTTATCATCCTGTCGGGCATGAACGTAACGCTGACGCTGATGATCTTTGCCGTGCTGCCCTTCATGATCTTCTTTACCCGCTTTTTCAACCGCCGCATGCGCGCCGCCTCCAAGGACTGCCGCCATCAGGTGGGCGAAATCAACGCGCAGGTGGAGGATACGCTGCTGGGCATCCGCGTGGTCAAGTCCTTTGCCAATGAAAAGCTGGAAGAGGAAAAATTCGCAAAGGGCAATCTGCGCTTTCTTGAATGCAAAAAGCGCCAGTACGCCTACATGGCGGGCTTTGGCACATCCAACCGTCTGTTTGACGGCCTGATGTACATCATCGTCGTAGTGGCCGGCGCGCTGTTTTTGATCAACAAGAAAATCGGTATCGGTGATTATACGGCCTATCTGCTCTATGTATCCACCCTGCTGTCCTCCATCCGCACCATCGTGGACTTTACCGAGCAGTTCCAGCGCGGTATGACGGGCATCGAGCGCTTCTGCGAAATTATGGATGCGCCCAGCGATATCAAGGATTCACCCAACGCCAAGCCCCTGGGGGAGGTGCGCGGCGACGTGTGCTTTGATCACGTCGGCTTCCATTACAGCGATGATGAGAACCACGAGGTACTCAGCAACATCGACCTCCACGTCAAGGCCGGGCAGAATGTGGCGGTGGTCGGCCCCTCGGGCGGCGGCAAGACCACCCTGTGCAACCTGATCCCCCGCTTCTATGACGTCACCGCCGGGCGCATCACCATCGACGGGCAGGATATCCGCGATATCACACTCAAATCCCTGCGCAGCAGCATCGGCATGGTGCAGCAGGAGGTGTACATGTTCTCCGGCACCGTGGCGGAAAACATTGCCTACGGCAAGCCCGGCGCAACCCGTGAGCAGGTGATCGAAGCAGCCAAGCAGGCGGGCGCAGACAGCTTTATCTCCCAGCTGCCCAACGGCTACGACACCTATGTGGGCGAGCGCGGCGTAAAGCTGTCCGGCGGCCAGAAGCAACGCATTTCCATCGCCCGCGTGTTCCTCAAAAACCCGCCGATCCTGATCCTGGACGAAGCGACCAGCGCCCTGGACAACGAAAGCGAACGCCTGGTGCAGCAGTCGCTTGAAAAGCTGGCGCACGGCCGCACCACCTTCACCATCGCCCACCGCCTGACCACCATCCGCAACGCCTCGGTCATCTGGGTGCTCACCGAGAACGGCATCCAGGAGCAGGGCTCCCATCAGGAGCTGATGCAAAAGGGCGGCCTGTACGCCCAGCTGTACGCCATGTATACCGAAAACGTCAGCGTGGCGTAAGTCATAAGAGAATAGCAAATCCGGCCTTGAAGCAAATTCAGGGCCGGATTTGTTATATGCAATTATCCTGCAATTCTTACTGCCTCATCGCCATCAGTGCAGGCAAATCAAGCACCTCCACGCGCTTGCGGCCGATGCTGATGATGCCGTCCGCTTTCAGCTGGGCGCAGATGCGGCTGGTCTGGATACGCGAGGCGTTGATGGCCGAGGCGAGGGATTCCTGCGTCATGGGCACCACGTTCTTTTCGGCGCAGGTTTCGGCACTGCTTTCAATGTACAGGCACATGAACGTAGCCAGGCGGGTCTGCACATCATCGATGCTCTGCTTTTCCGCGTCAAAGCACATCAGCCGCAACACATCGCCCACATACAGCGCCAGGTCAGTGGCAAAGGCCGGATTCTGCCGGCAGATGCGCTGCAAAAGCTCGGGCGTAAAGCGCAGCACGGTGATGCTGGTCAGCGCCTCGTTGGATACCACCGCAGGCTCGCCGCCGCGCAGGTTATCCAGGGTAAAGATGGTATTGGCCTTATGATAGCCCAGCAGGCGCAAATAGCCGCTGGCGTTGCTGGTGTAGGTTTTTACAATGCCGCGAAGCAAAAAATAAATATGCTGATTGACCTCGCCGCTGCGGCTGAGCACCGAGCCTGCGGGATAATCCAGCAGCTCCGCTCCCGAGGACAGCAGCATGCCGCGCCAGGGCAGCAGCGTATCCTTCAAAATAAAGCTGACGGGGGATTTGCGGGTTTCAGTCATCGCGTCGTCGTCCTCTTTTTTCGGGTTTTCAGTATCGCAGGATACAGTGGAGCGCAGGTGCTCCCGCATTATTGTATCATGTGATATCGATAACTGCAAGGCGATTTGATAAAATTTTTGCAGAAAATCTGCTTATCACAAAGGAGGCGCACCCATGAAATCTAAGATGTTCCCCATCCTCTCCTCCCCCGCCAAGATCGGCAATGTGACGCTGAAAAACCGCATCCTCAAGGCTCCGCAGTCTTCGGGCATGAACAACAAGGACGGCACTGTGTCCGAGCGCGCCATCCGCTACTACTCCGACCAGGCCAAGGGCGGCGCGGGCGCGATCATTGTGGAATACGCCTATGTAGATGAAATCGGCTCCAAGAGCGCGCACTGCCACCTGGGCATTTCCAGCGACGAGCACATTCCCGGCCTGTCCTGGCTGGCCGAGTGCATCCGTGAAAACGGCGCCGTGCCCGCCATCCAGATTGAGCACTGCGGCCGCCAGAAGTTCCTGGGCACCCAGCCCATCTGCGCCGCTTCCGCCCTGCCCTGGCCCAAGCTGTGGAATCAGTATGGCGTGCAGTCCGTGCCGCATGTGCTGACCATCGAGGAAATCCAGGATATCGTACATGCCTTTGGCGACGCCGCCCGCCGCGCCAAGACCGCCGGCTTTGAAATCGTCGAAATCCATGGCGCGCACGGCTACCTGCTGACCAACTTCTTCTCCCCCCATACCAACCACCGCACCGATCTGTACGGCGGCAGCCTGGAAAACCGCATGCGCATCTACCTGGAAATCGCTCGCGACGTGCGCAAGAAGGTCGGCCCGGACATGGCCGTCACCATCCGCCTGAGCGGCACGGATTACGAGCCGGACGGCTTCCCGATTGAGGACACCATCGAGCTGGCCAAGGCGCTGGAAAAGGAAGGCATCGACGCGTTCCACATTTCGGGCGGCGATCACCACACCATGATCCACCAGGTATCCCCCATGGCCATCAATGTGTGCCACAATGTATGGGCGGCCGAGGCCATCAAGAAGCACGTGCATGTGCCCGTCATCGCCTCCGGCTCCATCACCCTGCCCGAATACGCCGAGGAAATTCTGGCCTCCGGCAAGGGCGACTTCGTAGGTCTTGGCCGTCCCCTGTGGGCCGATCCCGAATGGCCCAACAAAGCCTGCAGCGACCATCCCGAGGACATCCGTCCCTGCATCCGCTGCAACGAAGGCTGCCTGGAGCGCACCTTCTTTAACTATAAGGCCGTTACCTGCGCTGTCAACCCGCAAATCAGCCGCGAGGGCGAATTGAAGATCAAGCCCGCTGAAAAGCCGCGCACCATCGCCGTCATCGGCGCAGGCGCCGCCGGTATGGAAGCCGCGCGCGTGGCCAAGCTGCGCGGGCACGATGTGACCATCTTTGAAGAAAAGCCCATCGACGGCGGCCTGCTTAACGAGGCGGCGGCCCCCGAATTCAAGGCCGATATCCGTCCGCTGATGAAATACCAGGCCACCCAGATCAAAAAGCTGGGGATCCCCGTCATCTGCAAGCGCGCCGAAATGGCCGACCTGGAAGACTATGATGCGGTCATTTGCGCCACGGGCAGCACGCCCATCATCCCGCGCATTCCCGGCGTGGATAAGCCCATCGCGGTGGATTGCCTGAGCGCCATCAACGGCGCCAAGCCCGTGGGTGAGCGCGTGATCGTCATCGGCGGCGGCCTGGTCGGCTCCGAAACCGCGCTGGATCTGGCTGAAAACGGCCACAAGATGACGCTGGTTGAGATGCAGCCGCAGATCATGAACGGCGTGGCCGTAACAGACTTCCTGGCCTACAGTGAGCGCATTGCCAAGACCGATATGCGCATTCTGACCAACACCCGTCTGGAAGCCATCGAGGACGACGGCGCAATCGTCAGCAGCAAGCAGGGCGAAGAGAAGCTGACGGCTGACACCGTGATCCTGGCGCTGGGCCTCAAGGCCAACCATCAGCTCTATGATCAGCTGATCGCTGCGGACAAGGAAGCCTATCTGGTAGGCGATGCGGTGAAGGCCGGTAAGATCTTCGACGCTTTCCATACGGGCTATCGCGTAGGCCTGAAAATCTGATAATCTCCCTCTTTGCATTGGACGGGGGCGTGTGAGCAGCGCCCCCGTCCTCTTTTTGTTCGGCGGCAAAGCCGGCTCTGCGGATTAAAAGCGCCGGAAAACCTTTACGGTCTTGGCGATTTTCGTCTTCGCATCCTGCGCTTCACGGGCGCGCTTTTCGCATTCTCTTTTTTATCCCCTATGCAGGATTTTTCGCAAAAAGCAGCGAATTATCCCAATGCCGCATCCCTGCGGCACAAATTGAAATGCACCAATGGAAAGGAGCGTTATTACCATGGATCAACTGGGTGAAAGCATCCGCAAGCTCATTCTGGCCGGCATCGGCGCCGCCGCCGTCACAAAGGAAAAATCCGAAAGCATCCTGCGCGATCTGGTCAAAAAGGGCGAGCTGACCGTGGAGCAAGGCAAGGTACTCAACGAGGAGCTGAAGCACTCCGTCAAAGAAGCCATCCGCGATAACGTCACGGTTCATGTGGTAAGGCCCGAGGAGGATTTGGACAATCTGGACGACGCGCAGCTGGAAGCCCTGCGTCAGCGCGTGCAGGCCGCGCAGGAAAAGCGCGCCCAGGCCGCCCCCGCCCAAGCGCCCATCAAGCCTGAAACTGAAACCGAGCCCGCCCCGGAGCAGCCTGAAGCGCAGGAATAAGAGGTTTTTATGCCAGTACGCAACGAAAACCGCGGTGAGAACCGCCAGCGCCTGCTGGAAATTATGGAGGTTATGCGCCGTCACGAGATCGTAAAGGGCATAACCCCCGAAAAGCTGTGCGCTATCATTGAGGAGCTTGGCCCCACGTTTATCAAGCTCGGGCAGATTCTCTCCATGCGGTCAGATATCCTGCCCGCCGCCTATTGCGACGCGCTGAAAAAGCTGCGCAGCAGCGTGGCCCCCATGCCTTATGAGCAAATCGCCGCCATCGTGGAAAAATCCTACGGCAGACCGCTGGAGGAGGTATTCGCCTCCTTTGATCACGCGGCGCTGGGCAGCGCGTCTATTGCGCAGGCTCACGCAGCCGTGCTGCAAACCGGAGAGCCCGTCGTGGTCAAGGTGCAGCGCGAGGGCATTCATGAAATCATGAGCCGCGATATCATGCTGCTCAAGCAGGCAAGCAAGCTTCTCAAATACACCCCTGCCAGCGGGCTGGTGGATTTTAACCAGGTGCTGGATGAAATGTGGGTGGTGGCGCAGGAGGAAATGAACTTTCAAACCGAGGCCGCCAACCTGGAGCGCTTCCGCAAGCTCAACGAGGACGTAGCCTTCGTCACTTCCCCCATCCTGTACCGCCAGTACACCACCACGCAGGTGCTGGTGATGGAGCGCATCGATGGCATGGGCATCGATAAAAAGGACGAGCTGACCCAGGCAGGCTACGATCTGGCCGAAATCGGCGCAAAACTGGCCGACAACTATGTGCGCCAGATCATGGAGGACGGCTTCTTCCACGCCGATCCGCACCCCGGCAATCTGCGCGTGCGCGACGGCAAGATCGTCTGGCTGGATATGGGCATGATGGGCAGCCTGGACGAGCGCCAGCGCACGCTGATCGGCAAGGCCGTTACCGGCGTTGCGCGGGGCGATATCAATCTGTGCCGCGATGCGGTAATGGGGCTGGGCGAGTTTCACGGTAAGACGGACAAACGTCGGCTGTACCGCGATATCGAGGATCTGCTGGATAAGTACGGCTCGGCAGACCTGGGCAGCATAGATCTGGCGCAGGTATTTGAAGACCTGTCCGCTGTGATGAAGGCCAACGGCATTTCTATGCCCGGCAGCCTGACCATGCTGGCGCGCGGCCTGGCCACCATCGAAGGCGTTGTGGCCGACCTGAGCCCGCAGATCAACGTAATGAGTGTGGTAACGGCGCGCCTGGGCGATCAGATGCTGCATCAGATTGACTGGCGTGCGGAGCTTGTGCAGGATAGCCGCGCGGTGTACGAAAGCGCGCACAAATCGCTGGAAATTCCCGCGCTGCTGGCCGATCTTCTGCGCACGGGGCTGAAGGGCGAAGCCAACCTGGGCGTAGAGCATCATCCGGGCGCAGATCTGGCCCAGCTTTTGGGCGATATCACGTTCAAGCTGGCCATGGCGCTGATCGCCGCCGCGCTGCTTGTATGCGGCGGTCTGTTGCATGATGTGTCCCCGCTTGCAGGCGGCCTTTCGGCATACAGCATCGGCTGCTTTGTGCTGGCGGCCGTGCTGCTGGGATGGACGTTCCTTCCCAAGGGGCGCAAAAGGAAAAAATAAGCATCACAAAAGCGCTGACCGATGCAAATCCGTCAGCGCTTTTTTATGTCTTTATTGCCGCGCGTCTCTGAGCGCGTCTTTCAGCAATTTCACATCGTCCATATCCGTCGCCCAGCTGGTGGCAAAACGAACAATCGTATGCGTATCGTCGTGCTTTTCCCAGAAGCCAAAGTCCACCTTCTGGGCCAGACGTGCCATTGTATCGTTATCCAGGATGCAGAAAACCTGGTTGGTGGGCGAATCAAAGCAAAGCGTGTAGCCGCATTCACGCAGGGCAGCACGGATGTGATCCGCCGCTGCCATGGCGGGCGCGCCCAGCTTTTCATACAGCCCATCGGTAAACAGCGTATCGAACTGGATGCCCAGCAGCCTGCCCTTGGCCAGCAGCGCCCCATGCTGCTTGATGATCGTAAAGAAATGCGGAATCAGCCCCGGACGCGGAAGCACCACCGCCTCGCCAAACAGCGCACCGCACTTGGTACCGCCAATATAAAACGCATCGCACAGCGCGGCCAGATCGGCCAGGCTCACGTCGTTTTCCGGACAGGCCAGCGCATAGGCCAGCCGCGCGCCATCGATATAGAGCAGAATATGATGCGCCCGGCATACGCTGCTGATCTGCGTCAGCTCCGCGCGCGAATACAGCGTTCCATACTCCGTGGGCTGAGACAGGTACGCCATACCGGGCATGACCATATGATCACGATTCGCGTCGTTTGCATAATCGCAAAGCAGCTTTTCAATCTGCTCCGCGGTGATTTTGCCATTTTTGTGCGGCAGCGTCAGCACCTTATGCCCACCAAACTCAATCGCCCCAGCCTCGTGCACGCCGATATGCCCAGTTTCAGCGGCGGTTACGCCTTGATAGCTTTGCAGCAGGCCGTCGATCACAGTGGCGTTGGTCTGCGTGCCGCCGACAAGGAAAAAGATCTCCCCCTCCGGCGCATGACAGACGCTGCGGATTTTAGCCTTCGCCGCCTCGCAGTAGGCATCCGTGCCGTAGCCGGGCGTTTTCTCAAGATTGGTTTCCATCAGGCGCTGCATAATCAGTGGGTGCGCGCCTTCCATATAGTCGCTTGTAAAGGATATGCGCTTCATGCCCTTACCCCGCGATAAAGCGCGCCAGGAAGTCGCGCGTTTCCGCCTTCTGCGGATTGTTGAATATCTGCTGCGGCGTGCCTTCTTCGCAGATCACGCCGCCGTTCATATACACCACATGCGTGCTGATATCGCGGGCAAAGGCCATCTCGTGCGTTACCACCAGCATGGTCATGCCCTCCTTGGCAAGCTGGCGCATAACAAAGAGCACCTCGCCCACCATCTCAGGATCCAGCGCGCTGGTCGGCTCGTCAAACAGCAGGATTTCCGGCTGCATGGCCAGGGCGCGGGCGATGGCCACTCGCTGCTTCTGGCCGCCCGAAAGCTGCTGCGGCCGGGCGTTGATGTAGGGAGCCATACCCACCTGACGCAGATAGCGCAGCGCCATCTCGCGCGCCTCATCAGGCTTTTTCTTAAGCACCTTGATCTGCCCCACCATGCAGTTTTGCAGCACGGTCATGTTGTTGAACAGATTGAAGGACTGAAACACCATGCCCACCTTGGCGCGATAGGCTGCGGCGTTGGTATGCCGCCCTGCCATATCCTGCCCATGGAACAGGATGTGCCCATCCGAGGGCGTTTCCAGCAGATTGATGCAGCGCAGCAGCGTACTCTTGCCTGAACCGGACGCGCCGATGATGGAGGTCACGTCGCCCGCATGGACGGAAAAATCGATATCGCGCAAAATCTCATGGCTGCCAAAGGACTTGGACAGATGCTGCACCTGCAATACCAATTCGCTCATTCCGCATCCTCCTTCCGCGCGCCCTGCGGCCGCTCACGGTTTACTTCGTCATAGGGGCTGCCCTTGCCGGGATAGTTATAGGTGCCCGCCGTGGCCACCAGCGGATCCTCGCGTACCAGCTCGTAGCTGGCATGGCCGTCCAGCAGCTTTTCCAGCCTGCGCAGCAGGAAGGAGGCCAGCAGCGTCATGGTGAGATACCCCGCCATTTCAATGGCAGCGGAGGGGAAGAAGCGGAACGTCGCGCCCGCCACGGCCTTGTGCACGGCAAAGAAATCGTTGAAGCCGATAATGAACATGACCGAGGTATCCTTAACGTTGATGATAAAGTTGTTGCCGATCTGCGGCATGATGTTGCGCAGAGCCTGCGGCAGCACCACGCTCAGCATGGTCTGCACATGCGTCATGCCGATGGCCTTCGCGCCCTCGGTCTGGCCGGGGTCAATGGAAATAATGCCGCCCCGGACGGACTCGGCCATGTACGCGCCGGTGTTGATGGACACCACGATGATGGCTGCCACCCAGATGCCGCCCATTCCCTTGAAGGCCACCGCGCCGTCGGTGAAGTAGGGCAGGCCGTAGAAGATGAACACCGCCTGTAAGACCATGGGCGTTCCCCGGAACACCTCCACATAAATGCGGATCAGCGCCCGCAGCAGCTTCAGGAAGAAGCGCTTGACCGGTGGGTCCTGCCGGGTGTAGGGAATGGTGTTGAGAATGCCGCACAGCAGGCCGATCACGCAGCCGATCAGGGTCGCGACCACCGCCAGAACCAGCGTGTTCCGGATGCCGGTAAAATAAGCGCCGGAGTAGGTTTCCCAGAGCTTTCCGATGTCGGTCGTGAGTTTTGCAAGCTTATCCATGAGGCACCTCAGATCGCGGGCTGAACGGCAATCGCCTCGTTCATGATCTGGTTCATGTCCTCCACGGTCATTCCGCTGAGGACCGCATTCATGGCGTCCAGCAGGGTGGTGTTGCCCTTGACCACGGAGATACCGATGTTGATCTCACCGGCGTCTACCTGAAAATTGTCCTCGCTGCCGGAGAAGTCCAGAATCACCAGATTGTCGTAGGTGGCGCAGGCGCCCATAGCGGTGGGCATATCGGTGCAGATGTAATCCACAGTGCCGGAGGTGACGGCCATGACCTCCTGCAAAACGTGGCTTGCACGCCTTCGATCTGGGGCAGGCAGGTGTCATACCAGATGGTGCCGGTCTGAGCGGTGCAGGAGCCGGAAAGCTGGGAAATGCCGGTGGCGGAGGCCAAGGGGCTATCCTTCCGGGTGACGCAGACGATGGAAGCGTAGAAGTAAGGGCCTGCCATGTCAACTTCCTGAAGCCGCGTCTCGGTCATGGACTGACCGGCAATGACGGCGTCCAGCTGACCGGCGTTCAGCGCGGGAACCAGACCGTCCCAGCACCCTTGTTTGTATATA
>OLNF01001298.1_pt1 | contig 21553 bp, 13 predicted proteins | sample 1673061 | NCBI WGS metagenome assembly OLNF01 (sample SAMEA3136751, study PRJEB25190) | human gut metagenome
TCGGAGATCGACGATCCGGAATTCACAAAGCTCATCGAGACCTGCGGCGCCATGGTCGTGGCCGACCGCTACTGCTTCGGCTCCTTCCCCGGCCGCGAACAGATCGAGATCCGTGAGGGGGAGACCGCCTTCAATGCGATCTGCCGCCACTATCTGCACTGGAACCAGTGCGCGCGCTTCATGGACGGCATGAAGATCGACCAGCGCCACAGCGAGGTCAAAAAGCTCGCGGATGAATTCAAGGCGGACGGCGTGATCTATGAGAACATGAAGTTCTGCGAGTTCTGGAGCTACGAAAAAATCCTCGCCCACCATATTTTCACGAACGAGCTGGGCATCCCCACCTGCACCATCGAGAAGGAATACGCTCTCGGCGCGGTGGGCCAGCTGCGCACCCGCTTCCAGGCATTCATCGAATCTCTGGAGATCAAACAGATACAGGGAGGCAAGTGAGATATGAAAGCAATGGATAAGCTGATCGCGAAGATCGACAAAAAGCTCGAGCGCTTTGACCCCATCTGGCAGGCCGAACACGGCACCGGCGGCCAGAGAACGCGCTATTACGATAAGACCGGCGTTGCGAAGTGGCGCGAATGGCGCGGCGTGAAGGACACGCTCTACGACTATACGCAGTGGCTCAATAACCTCTCGAGCATGGTGCAGATGGTGGCGTCCGCTCCCGTCTCCTGTCTCAAGGGCTTCTGGGAATACCGCTGGATGGGCTCGTATCTCGGCACGTTCATGTTCATCGACCGCCTGTTTGAGGGCTACCGCGGCTATGAGCTGCGCACCGCGCACACGAACATGCACGCCATCGTACAGAGCCTTACCAAGCGCATCGCGCTCGTCCTCTCCAACGACAAGCGCCTCGGCGGCGGCCCGCGCAGCGACGATTTCCTCCCCTTTGACGAGGTGCTGCCCCCGCTGTTTCTGACGGGCTTCAAGGAGCTGATCCCGTTCCCGCTGCAGACGCTGCCGGAGTTCATCATCTGCGATGTCGACCAGCACATCGAGCCGTACTATATCGACGTGGCCGAGTCCTTCGGTCTGGCGGCGGACGTGTGCTCGCGCTGCGCCGCGGAGACCGGCGTCGCGATCGACGATGCGTTCCCCATCATCGGCAAGGCGTTCCTCACGACGAACATGCCGTGCAACGCCTCCGAGTGTACCTCCATGATCCAGCGCCGCCGCGTGGCGCTGCCGGACTTCCCCGTAACGCTCGCGATGATCCACAACGAGCCGGGCGCGCACCCCTATTCCACGCAGATGCTCAAGGACGCCATTGCCTTCGTCGAGAAGGAATACGGCATCAAGTACGACTGGGACGAGCTGTTCAAGTACGCCCGGCTTATGAACGAGCAGAACACCATTGAGCTCGAAAAATGGGACTACTTCAAGACCCCGTATTCCGCGCTCGTCGGCATTGCCGAAACGCTCTACCGGCTGTATTCGTGGGCGTCCGTCAACGGCACCGACCCGTATTTCAACAAGGTCGATCGCCGTGTTATCGAGATCATGCGCCGGGCATACGAGGAAAAGTACCAGCCTTTCGGCGGAAAGACGCGCCACCGCGCCTTCCTTTGGGGGCCCTCTGCGGTATACTATACCGACTTCCCGACCTGGACGCAGAACTGCTGGGGCATCAACATTGTGCTGAACATGGACTCCACCATGGGTCACAACATGATCGACACCGAAGACCCCGACCAGGCGATCCAGGATCTGGCGCTCTTCTCCGAGAAGGCCACCATGCGCCATCACGCCGTCGGCGGCTGGGAAAATGTCAACGCCCTTTGGGAGTGGGCGAAGAACTTTGACTGCGACATGGTTCTTTTCAACGACAACATCGCCTGCAAGGGCATGCTGGGCGTCCACGCTCTCATGGAGGAGCAGGCGCGCGAGCTGGGCTTCCACTTCATCTTCGTCGAGCACGATCTGGAGGACTGCCGCACCGTATCCCGGCAGGATATGAGAAACTGCGTCAACAAGTATATGTCCGTCGTTCTCAACGAGAAGCCGCTTGACCCGACCATCGTAGAGTTTGACGACTCCATGGCATACTAAGAAAGGCGGAACAGGTTATGAAGAAATTTCTCAAGATCCTCTTCAAGATCCTCGGCAAGCTGATCCTTGCCGCCGTGATCTTCTTCGTCTGGAAGTTTGGAAACGGTCTCGGCTTTACGATCATCGAAGGCATTTTCGCGGTGTACGGCTTTGCGAGCCTTGCGGACGACTGCTGCCGCTGGCTGCAGATGCCGGACACGGCAATCATGAGAGGAGGACAAAGAATATGAGCGCTACCATCACCATTGAGCTGTGCGCGGAGGACCGCGCCCGGCTCGACCACATCAACGTAAATCTGACCGAGCTGATTCTGCGGGTCATGGGCAGCCAGAAGATCGACATGGGCGAGGTACTGCGCCGGGCCGCGCCGGTGATGTTGTTGATAAGCTTTGTAACTACCTTGTTGTTGTATAACGGATCCGCTAATACGTCTCTTTTCTGAGTATGTCCTTTACGTGCCACGGTTCTTCCCTCCTTATACATATTGGCAAAGCTTTGCTTTGCGTGAATAATTCATCGGTACTCACATGTGTCTTTCTATGTGTATCGTTGGCGGGACAATCTCCGATGCCTGCCACGTGGCAGGCGATATCTGAATTAAACCCGCAACCAACTATTCTCATAGTTCTGTTTGTGATACGATTTAGTTTCGTTTTACACTAAAATCAAGTGCTTATTTCTTTGCGTCTTTTGGTCTCTTTGCTCCGTATTTAGAACGAGCCTGACGTCTCTTTGCAACACCTGCTGTATCAAGTGTTCCACGAACGATATGGTATCTTGTACCCGGAAGGTCCTTTACTCTTCCTCCACGGATAAGAACAACGCTATGTTCCTGAAGGTTGTGACCTTCTCCTGGGATGTAGCTTGTTACTTCGATTCCGTTTGAAAGACGTACTCTAGCGATCTTTCTAAGAGCTGAGTTCGGTTTCTTCGGTGTAGCTGTCTTAACTGCTGTACACACACCTCTCTTCTGTGGTGCAGATGTGTCTGTAGCTCTTTTCTTCAAAGAATTGTATCCTTTCTGGAGAGCCGGTGCAGTAGATTTCTTTACAGCTGTCTGACGACCTTTTCTTACTAACTGGTTAAATGTTGGCATCTCTTTCACCTCCTATGAAGTAATAATTGGTTACGATTTTAAACAAGTTCTGTTTAAAATGCGCAGAAAAACAGTGCATCGTTTTTCGCACGCTTGTTTATTGTAGTATATTGCAAAAAAAAAGTCAAGGTATTCTGAAAAATATTTTCCAAATCATACCTTGACTTTTTCTTCATTTTTATTCTGTACTTACGGATCCTTCGATTATTTCTCCGTCTTTTACTTTTTTGATCAATCCAATGATCTCAGCCACTGAATTTTCATCCGGATACGTTACATAAAGCTCTTCATCTCCTGAAGAATAGCAGATATCTGTTCCCCCGGTTCCATCCGCTGCCACGGAATAAATATTCCATTTTGCATTGGTTCTGAGCTGAGTCTTGATCAGCGACTGGATCTGGCTGGAAGTAAAGTTCGTATCCACACCATCGCTGACGCTTTCAATAATATCGCTTGCCCCACGGAGCATTGCCGGTGACATCATCTTTTTAATGATTGCAGTGATAACTGCCTGCTGATGGACTCCTCTTCCGTTGTCCCCGTCTGGCAGTGCCTGACGTTCACGGCAAAAAGCAAGTGCACTAATACCATCAAAATGATTCATTCCTTCATTTACATGAATCTCTGCACCCGACTCCCATCCTGTATCAAATTCGAGATCTGATTCAACATCCAGTCCGCCAAGTGCATCAACCACACTGGTCATAGATGTAAAATTAACTCTTCCGAAAAATTCGATATCTGTATCATAAAGTTCTTCCAGCGTCTGCATAGACACATCCACACCATAGATTCCTGCATGTGTCAGTTTGTCGTCCTGTCCTCCGGATACTCCCGGGATTGGTACATAATAATCTCTAGGGGTCGTAATCAGTAATACCTGATGGCTCGTCGGATTGACAACCGCTACGATATTGACATCGCTTCGTCCTTGTTCTGTGATATCACCATTTGTATCAATACCACTCAAATAAACCGCAAATGGCTTTGTAACGCTTTCATCAGATGTATCGCTTTCAATTTCAACAACAATATTGTGCTTATAAATAACCTTTGTATCCTTTGTAAAGGTTGAATACTGTTCCTTGATAATATTACTGTAAGCTGAGTTGTAGATAATCGCATCTACTTCTCCGTCATATAATGCCTGTGCTTCTTCTCCCAGATTACTGTATTCCTGAAGAGTAATGTTCTGTCCCAGTTCCTTTTCAATCTGTTTGACTGCCGACTTCGTCTGGTCTCCACCAGTCGCATACTGAACACCAAATGTATATCCGGCTGCTGCTGATAAAGTATCTGCATTATCATCCGCCTTTACCGCAACTACCATGGAACTTGTTTTCTTATTGCTTCCGGTAATCTTCTGGAATGCATTATTTACTTTTCCTATATAGAAAGAACCCACTCCCAGAATGATGCAGATCAGTATACAGAATATCTTTCCGCCAATTCCTTTTCCTTTTGCCGCTATCTGTGTCAGCAAGGTAATTCCAAGCAGGATCAGCAGTACTCCGATCAGTACCAGGAAATAAGTAGAAGTAAGTACATTGAACAGCATCACATTCACTGCAAGTACTACAGACAGAATAAACTGGATAATTACAAGTATAATTCCAATCGTTCTGCTTACCCGATTTTTCTTTCTTCCTCTACGCCGTTTATTTTTACGATTCTTATTATTCTCCGGGTCAGACATCTTTCTTATATTCTGATAGTCTTCTTCCGGTCTTCTTTTCTTCTTATCATTCAAAGATGATTTCTTTTTCGGTCGTTCTCGGTAGTAATCTTCCTCATCATCATAATATCGGGCAGATCTTCGGTCTTCTTCATAAGCATACCGGTTCTTCCCCTTAGCCCGTCTGCTTACTTCTCTGCTGTTATTGATACTTCGCATATTTCTATTAGAAGTTCCATCAGACGATCTTCTCCTTGCTGATTTTCTCTGTTCCATATACACTCACTTTCATTTGTTACATAACTATTACACGATATGACACTTTAATTACAATTACATCTCTATATAATATCGTTTTTACCTTATATTGTCAATATTTTCGTGTCAATCCGTATTTTGTGATTCTGCACAATTCTTCTGGAAATTTTTTAATCTGCCAAGGCATATAGTGTTTTTTCACAGAAAGTTCCATCGGAATTTCTCATAAAACAAAAAGAAAACGAAGAACTCTTCTTAAGTCCTTCGCCTTCTTTATTATATTACTACTTTTTATTTATCTTCTACAAGATGGCATGCCACCTTATGTCCAGGAGCAATCTCTTTCATCTGCGGCATTTCCTTAAAGCAACGTTCTGTCGCATGCTGACATCTCTCAGCGAAACGACAGCAGTTCTTCGGATTGATCGGGCTTGGGATCTCACCCTTGATCGGAATACGCTGGTTCGCTTTTGCTTTATTCGGATCTGCTTCCGGGATTGCAGAAAGCAGTGCCTGTGTATATGGATGCATCGGATGAGCATAAAGTTCATCTGTCTCAGCAGTCTCGACCATTGTTCCGAGGTACATAACAACTACACGGTCAGAAATATATTTTACGACACTAAGGTCATGCGCGATAAACAGGTAAGTCAGTCCTCTTTCTTCCTGCAGTTCTTTCAGCATATTGATAACCTGTGCCTGGATAGACACATCAAGAGCTGAAATCGGCTCATCACAGATGATGAATTCCGGATCAACAGAAAGAGCACGTGCGATACCGATACGCTGTCTCTGTCCACCTGAGAATTCGTGTGGGAAACGTGACATATGATCTTTATTAAGACCAACTGTAGCAAGCAGCTGCTCTACTTTTGCATCTGCATCCTTTGTTGACATTCCATGCTGTTTCAGACCTTCTCCAACGATATCCTTAACAGTCATACGTGGGTTCAGTGATGAATACGGGTTCTGGAAAATCATCTGTACCTTCTTACAGAATTCTTTCTGCTCTGCATGATTGTATTTGAAAATATCTTTTCCATCATAATATACATTTCCCGAAGTCGGATTGTATAACTTGATCATGGTACGTCCTGTTGTAGATTTACCACAGCCGGACTCACCTACCAGGCTGACTGTCTCACCTTTATAAATATCAAATGTAAGATCATCAACCGCTTTTAAGGTTTCTTTACGGCTGATTTCAAAATATTTACATAAGTTTTTCACCTGTACGAGAGGCTGTTTTTTTTCTGTATTTTCCATTTTACACCTCTCCTTTCTCAGTTACTTTTCTTCTCATGTCTGTATCCGGTGCATATTCATGCTGCAGCCAGCAACAGGTTTCATGTTCTTTTGAAAGCTCATAAGTCTGTGGCGGCATATCTTTACAGATTTCCATGCAGTATTCACATCTTGCTGCGAACGGACATCCTTTCGGAGGTGCAAACAGATCCGGAGGTGTTCCTTCGATTGGCTGCAATTTGTGGCCTTTTGCTGTATCCAGTTTGGCAATTGAATGCATAAGTCCTTTTGTGTAAGGATGTGCTGTATCATAGAAAATCTCATCTACAGATCCACGTTCTACGATCTTTCCTCCATACATAACCAGTACACGGTCGCAAAGCTTTGCGATAACACCAAGATCATGTGTGATCAGGATAATAGATGTCCCAAGTGTTTTCTGAAGATTTTTCAGTACATCAAGAATCTGTGCTTCAATTGTAACATCCAAAGAAGTAGTCGGCTCATCGGCAATAACGATGCTCGGGCTTCCTACCAGAGCGATCGCGATCATAACACGCTGTTTCATACCACCTGAAAGTTCATGTGGATACTGTTTGTAACGGCGTTCTCCATCAGAGATACCTACCATTTTAAGGATTTCAAGTGCTTTTGCTTTTTTCTCAGCTGCACTCATACCTTTTCTTCCGACGAATACTTCTTCAATCTGTTTTCCGATACGCATTGTCGGGTTCAATGAGGTCATAGGATCCTGAAAAATATAACTGATCTCTTTTCCACGAAACTGACGAAGTTCTTTTTTGTTCATTTTCAGAACATCTTTTCCTTTATAAAGAATCTCTCCGCCTTCAAAGAATCCAGGCGGTTCCGGATTCAGTCTCATCAGGCACTGAGAGGTAACACTCTTTCCACATCCAGATTCTCCAACTATACCAAGAATTTCTCCCGGACGGACTTCAAAGCTGACATCACGAACAGCTTTTACAACTCCACCGTATGTACGGAAAGAGAATTGCAGATTTTTTACTTCCAATAAATTTTCCATCTTCTATACTCCTTCCTACTCGGTTCCTCTAAGTTTCGGGTCAAATGCATCACGAAGCCCATCACCAAGAAGGTTCAGTGCAAGCATTGTTGTACAAATCAGGAATGCCGGTACAAATACCTGGTACGGATGAATTCTCAGTTGTGCGATTCCGTCTTTTGCAAGTACACCCCAGCTGCAGTTCGGTGGTTTAATACCCAGACCGATATAGCTCAGGAATGCCTCCTGGAAAATAGCTCCCGGAATAGCCATTGTCAGGTTTGTAATGATAAGTCCCATGATATTCGGTAAAATATGTTTTACAATGATTACGATATCCGGCACACCAAGGATCTTGGCTGCAGATACGAAATCAGATTCTCTCAGTTTTAATACTTCACCACGAACGAAACGACATCCACCGATCCATCCGACGCAACACATAGCAAGAATCAAACAGTGTACACCGTTACCAACAACTACCATAAGAAGAATGGTAACGATCAGACTTGGGATTCCGTATAATACGTCAACGACACGCTGGATAACCATATCGATCTTGCCACCGTAGAATCCTGAGATACCACCCATGATAGATCCAACGATTGCATTGATGATGCTGGCTGCAAAACCAATTGTCAGAGATACTCTCGCACCAGACCATGCACGAACCCAGAGATCACGTCCAAGAGAGTCTGTTCCAAACCAATGTGCTTTTGAAAAGCTCTGGTTCATCTCTGCCACACTCTGTGTTGCAATGTCATATTTGCTGAACATTGGAACAAAGATCGCCATAAGTACATAAAGTCCAATCAGGCACAATGAGAAGAATGCAATCTTATTCTTGCGGATTCGTCTCCATGCATCCTGCCAGTAACCAATATTCGGACGGGAAATAGACTCCATTGTCTTTGTATTTTTTCCTACAACTTTAAACTGTTCTTTTGTAATTTCTGCCATTTCTCGTCACCTACCTTTTTTTACCACTCAGACGGATTCTCGGATCTACAATACCGTATAAGATATCTACAATCAGGATTGACACGATCAGGAATGCTCCGTAGAAGATCGTCATACCAAGAACCAGTGTATAATCTGCCATGTTAATACTGTCTACATAATGTTTTCCCATTCCAGGGATTGCGAAAAGGGCTTCGATTACGAATGTTCCTGTTAATACAGATGCAACTGTCGGTCCCATAATGGTAATGATCGGTGTGATCGCATTACGGATCTGATGTTTAACTGTAATTCGGAAATCCGATAAACCTTTCGCACGTGCTGTCTTTGTATAATCTGAAGATACAACTTCCAGCATACTGGAACGCATCAGACGGGAAATGGATGCCAGTGTATAGAATCCAACCGCGATTGACGGTAAAATTGTGTGCTTAAAGCTTGTGTACTGCGCAACCGGAAGAATCTGCCATTTGATTCCGAAGAAATACTGAAGTACAGATCCCATGATGAAGTCAGGAATCGATGTACCAATGATCGCAATCAAAATACAGACGAAGTCCAGTTTCTTTCCTCGATTCAGTGCTGCTACAATTCCAAGGATCAGTCCGAAGAACAGTGCAAAGCACAGTGAACGGATTCCCAGGTCTGCTGAGTATGGGAATGAGTCAGCAATAATACGGTTAACTGTCTGACTTTCATACTTCATAGAATACCCCAGATCACCATGAAGCACATTCTTCATATAAGTTATATACTGCTCTGCAAGCGGTTTATCCAAACCATAGTAAGCTTCCAGATTCGCTTTGATCTCCGGTGTCATCTTGTCACTTGAGAACGGATCTCCCGGCATCAGACGAACCAGGACGAATACAACACTTGTAAGTACCAAAAGTGTTACGATGGCTAATGCAACTCGTTTAGCTATATATTTTGCCATTCTTTTGTCTCCCTTCATTTTTCTTTATTTGATAGCTTTGATTATTTCACATACTTCCTATTGGCTGATACATACCAAATCTACCCCTCAAAATAATCAAAACCCTCAAATAAGCAGCCGGTGCGGACCAGTAAGTCCGCGCCGACCGCAAGGTATGTTACCATCCAACTGTATTATTCGCTGATGTCTGCATATACCAGATCGAAGTCATATCCGACAAAGTATACATTGAAGTTAGAAATCTTCGGATTGATCAGATACTGGTCTCTACGTAACTGAAGCGGTACAAGAGCGGAATCTTCTTCAAGGAAGATCTTTTCTGCCTGGAACAGCATATCCTGTCTTGTCTTAGCATCTGTCTCTGTCTGAGAATCTTTAAGAAGCTTATCATATTCAGCGTTCGCATATCCAGAGTGGTTATACTGACTATCGCTGATCCACAGTTCCAGATAAGAGTATGCGTCAGAGTAGTCCGGAACCCATCCTGTTACTACCATATCGTAATCTTTTTCAGTTTCCATCTGAAGTCTCTGTTTGTAAGTTACCTGGTTGATTTCTACTTTAATACCAAGGTTCTTCTGATACTGTTCCTGAAGAACTTCAGCCTGCTTCTTAGCACCATCTGTATCAGTTGTAAGAAGAGTAATCTTGATGTCTGCCGGATTAGAAACGCCCATTTCTTTCATTGCTGCATCCAGATATTCTTTTGCTTTATCATTATCATTTTCTGCCGGGAATGGTGTATATGGATAAGCTTCGCCGTATGTCTGGTCATCTGCCGCCTGCACGTTTGGAAGTACAAGTCTCTGTGCAACGTCATATACGTCATTGTTAACCAGCTTGTTGTATTCTGTTCTGTTGATTGCATAGTTCAAAGCAAATCTCAAGTTCTTGTTAGCAAGCGGTCTGTCTTCTGACATGTTGAGCATGATGTAATCATCTGCACCTGTATAGTAGAATTCAGTATTTTCTGTATACTGATCTGTCATTTCAGTAGGTACAATTGTGATATCAACTTCGCCCTGTTCCCACATAGCAACCGCTGTCTTAGCATCTGCAACTGTCTTTACGCAGATTTCATCAAGCTTGATGCTGTCTGCATCCCAGTAATTTTCATTCTTAGAAAGGATCATTTCATCGCCGTGTTTCCACTCTGTCATCTTGAACGGTCCGTTATAAACAGATTTTTCCGGATCAGCTGCATATTCTTTTCCGTATTTTTCTACATAATCCTGTCTTGTAGGACCAAATGTAGCCATAGCAGCCATACTAAGGAAGTATGTAGCCGGATGTGCAAGTTCGATAACAACTGTCTTGTCATCTGGTGCAGATACGCCAAGTTCATCGACAGGTACAGAACCTTTATTTACTTCTGCACCGTTTTTGAGGATATATCCGATGAATGCGTAATCGCTTGCCATTTCTGGATCCATAAGTCTCTGGATACCATAAACATAATCGCCTGCTTTTACATCTTCTCCGTCAGACCATTTCAGTCCATCACGAAGGTGGAATGTATAAGTAAGTCCATCATCTGAAATATCCCAGCTTTCAGCTGCATCTGGTTTGACTTCGCCTTCCACGTTACGTGTCAGCATCGCATAGGTGCAGATTTCTGCTGTTGCACATGAGATAGAGTTACTGTTCTGTGGATCCATAGAAGGAAGGTCTTCACGAAGTGTGTAAGTAATTCTCTTCTTTCCTGATGAAGCACTGCTGTCATCTTTCTTGGAATCTTTGGATCCCGGTGTACCACAGCCAGCAAACATTGTTACTGTCATTGCTGTAGCAAGTAAAGCTGCTAATAATTTCTTTTTCATAAATGTTGTCCTCCTTTTTCATTTATAATTCTATTAGCTCATGTGTAGCACTGATCAGGTTTTCATATCCGTCTTTTGTGATGATGCCCTGATCCTCAAGTCTGACACCACCCCAACCCGGAATATAAAGTCCTGGTTCTACTGTCATTATGCTGTTCTCCTGTAAGATATTCTCACAGTTCAGTCCGATATTCGGAAGTTCATGGACGAACAGCCCAACTCCATGACCGATTCCTGTATAATTATACGGAAGGTATTCTGTATCTTTGATTGCTTCAAGCGAAGCTTCATAGCAGGAAGTTCCTGTCACACCGGCTCTTACAGATGCTTCTGTATCTTCTGTCATACGACGGCAGAGATCATAAACTTCTCTCTGTTTGGCGTCTGCCTTGCCGACAACTACTGTTCTTGTCATATCTGAAAGATAACCTTTGTACTGGCATCCATAATCCATCAATACGAAATCACCGTATTCGATTGGCTTACTGTCCGGAATCCCGTGAAGCAGAGAGCTCTTTGCTCCTGAAATAACGATTCCACCGTACGGTTTGGTATCTGCACCTTCCATTACCATGTAATGTGCAAGTCTGGATGCGATTTCTTTTTCTGTCACACCCGGACGGATGTCTTTTATAATTTTTTCAAATGCTCTGGATGCGATATCGCAGGCAACGGTAAGGTTCTTGATCTCTTCCGGCGTCTTGATCGCGCGGAAGCCTTCGATTACGTTCAGCGTCGGAACCATCTCAGCACTGAGTTCAGCCTGCATAGAGTTCCATTTTTCAAATGTCAGATGATCCTGTTCAAATCCAATTGTTTTAACTCCATCTTTGTCTGCGCAATATGCAACAGCTTTCCCCATGCTGCAGCCAAAATTGATTCGCCAGTTTACAAGTTCGTAATCCGGACATTCATAAGATGCCTGCTCTGTGTATCTTGCATCAGTGATAAAATACTGATTCGCCTTTGTGATAAAAAGGAATGAGTCTTCCCCCGTAAATCCGCTGATACAACGTACATTCGCCGGCTTTGCAATATAAAACGCATCCAGTCTTTCTTTTTCCATGTACTCTCGCAATTGAGTTAATCTGTCCATTTTTGTTCTCCTCTCATGTACTTTTGTTCTTCTGATACGGTATATTTACCAGATATGTCCGTCCCTCTGCGACAATGTAATACTTTACTAGACCGCAGTCTAGTAGTGTAAACAAAAGAACGCCATGATTTGCATCATGACGTCCTTGTCTTCTTTCAAAGGTCATAGTTTCACGCTATGACGTCTATGTTTAATTATTAGATTGTCCGTATTGTATGTATAAAATCAGTCTTTATACACTTTCGTAAATAACACTGTCTTCAGAGTTGCGTGAATTTCGAAGAAACCCCGTTTTAACAGTTCAATTTTGTAAATTCACTTAGATGAATATTTATTCATATGTGTAATTTTCCTTATTATAGAACCATACTCTAAGATTGTCAAGAGGAATGCTATTTATTTCACAATTTTATTTTCATTCCTTTCAAACCGTCTTGGTACATCCCGGTGATATACCCATATACTGACACAAGGTTCTTTTCCGGGATTGGAAATACTATGACGCTCTCTGCTCTTTATATATACACTGTCTCCCGGATGTAAACTGCAAATTTTTCCTTCCACCTCTACATTCAGAGTTCCTTTTATCACCATACACATTTCCGAAAAGACATGACGATATTCTTCTTTTTTCGCAGATTCTCCCGGTTCAATCGTAATATATTCAAAAATCGATTCTCCCTGACCAAAGTCTGCAACCTCAACCGTCATATTTTCTTCCGGATAAAGATGCTTACTCATTTCTTCTCTGTGTATAACCGTCTTTCCCGGCATTTCCCCTTCCAGTGCATACTGTATATCAATATCCAGTGCTTCACAAATTCGCGCAAGACTGTCCACATTCGGAGATGTCTTATTCTGTTCCAGCATACTCAGATAGCCCGCTGAAAGTCCTGTATATTCTCCCAAAACCCGGATTGTCATCATTTTCTTTTTTCTGCATTCTCTGATCCGTTCACCAATATGAGCTAAATCCAGCATATCACACCCCCTGATTTTCGATTGATTATTTATATGCTACTGTATTTTTTCATATTTTGCAACCCTTCATTTTTGTAAAGTGTTAAAGAATCGGAATTATTTTTCAAATATTTTTGTTTTTCATGTCTTTAAAGCAAGAAAAGCAGACACGCCATTCAACGTATCTGCCTCTCTTAGCATATAAAGCCTATTCTTCAACTGTAACTGTTTCGTCAGCATTTTCTTCGGTTTCAACAGTTTCTGCTGTCTCTGCCGATACTTCAGACTCAGTATCATCATCCATATCAAAATCATCAAAACTGATTTCGTCGTCCATATCCATACCAAGACCTGTATCAAGTTTAACGTCACGGTATTTTCTCATACCTGTTCCTGCCGGAATCAGTTTACCGATAATGACGTTCTCTTTCAGACCGATCAGGTGGTCAACCTTACCTTTGATAGCAGCCTCAGTCAGAACCTTGGTTGTCTCCTGGAAGGATGCAGCTGACAGGAAGGAATCTGTTGCCAGGGATGCCTTGGTAATACCAAGCATGATCTGTTCTCCTGTTGCAGGTTCTTTACCTTCTGTTACCATCTGTTCATTTACATCGTTGAACTCAAGGACATCCACCATTGTTCCCGGAAGGAATTCAGTATCCCCTCTTTCTTCGATGCGGATCTTCTTCAGCATCTGACGAACGATAACTTCGATATGCTTATCATTGATTTCTACACCCTGCAAACGGTATACTCTCTGTACTTCCTGAAGCATGTAGTCCTGTGCAGCACGAAGACCTTTGATCTTAAGAAGGTCATGTGGGTTCACGCTACCTTCTGTAAGCTCGTCACCGGCTTCCAGAACAGCTCCATCCTGTACTTTAATACGTGATCCATAAGGAATCAGATAAGTCTTTGTCTCACCTGTCTGCTGATTGGTAACGATGATTTCACGCTTCTTCTTTGTATCGTTCAGGTTTGCAACACCTGCGATTTCTGTGATGATAGCAAGACCTTTCGGCTTTCTTGCTTCAAAAAGTTCTTCGACACGAGGAAGACCCTGTGTGATATCTCCACCGGCTACACCACCACTATGGAATGTTCTCATAGTCAGCTGTGTACCAGGTTCTCCGATTGACTGTGCGGCGATGATTCCGACAGCTTCACCAACCTGTACCGGCTCACCAGTTGCCATGTTGGCTCCGTAACATTTTGCACATACACCGCTGTGTGAACGGCATGTAAGGATTGTACGGATCTTAATCTGTGTCAGCGGTTCACCCTTCTCGTCAACACCCTTCTTGCAGATCAGTTCTGCACGCTTAGGTGTTACCATATGGTTTGCTTTTACAAGGATATTTCCATCTTTGTCTACAATGTTCTCACAGATGTAACGTCCTGTGATACGTTCCTGTAAGCTTTCGATGACCTCGTTTCCATCCATGAATGCTTTTACATACATTCCCGGAATCGGCATTCCAGGTTTTGCACAGTCTACTTCGTGGATGATCAGCTCCTGTGATACGTCTACCAGACGTCTTGTCAGGTATCCGGAATCGGCTGTACGAAGAGCAGTATCTGACATACCTTTTCGAGCTCCATGTGCAGACATGAAATACTCCAATACGTCCAGACCTTCACGGAAGTTAGACTTGATTGGCAGCTCGATCGTATGACCTGTTGTATCGGCCATCAGACCACGCATACCAGCAAGCTGTTTGATCTGTTTGTCAGATCCACGGGCTCCGGAATCGGCCATCATGAAGATGTTGTTATATTTATCAAGACCGTCAAGCAGTGCCTTTGTAAGGGCATCGTCAGTTGCTTTCCATGTCTCTACGACTTCTTTATATCTTTCTTCTTCTGTGATGAGACCACGCTTGAAGTTCTTTGTGATCTTATCTACAGTATCCTGAGCATTCTTGATCATCTCCGGTTTCTGCGGAGGTACCGTCATGTCAGAAATAGATACGGTCATGGCAGCTCTTGTTGAAAGCTTGTAACCCATAGCCTTTACATGGTCAAGTACTTCTGCTGTTGCAGTAGCACCATGTGTATTGATAACTTTCTCAAGGATCTGTTTCAGCTGTTTCTTTCCTACATGGAAATCAACTTCCAGAAGGAGTTCATTTCCTTCTACTTCACGGTCTACAAATCCAAGATCCTGTGGGATGATTTCATTAAACATGAAACGTCCGACTGTAGATTCTACAGTTCCTGTCTTCACGGTTCCGTCCGGCATCTTCTTAGATACACGTACTTTTACACGTGAATGGAGTGTAACTGCTGCATTCTCATAAGCAAGCAGTGCCTCGTTGAAGCTCTTGAAGATCATGCCCTCTCCCTTGGCACCAGGACGCTCCTGAGTCAGATAGTAGATACCAAGTACCATATCCTGTGAAGGAACGGCTACCGGACCACCATCAGACGGTTTCAGTAAGTTGTTTGGTGACAGAAGTAAGAAACGGCACTCTGCCTGGGCTTCTACTGACAGTGGCAGATGGACAGCCATCTGGTCTCCGTCGAAGTCGGCGTTGAACGCTGTACAAACCAGTGGATGAAGCTTGATAGCCTTACCCTCTACAAGGATTGGCTCGAATGCCTGGATACCAAGTCTGTGCAGTGTAGGAGCACGGTTCAACATAACCGGATGCTCTTTGATTACTTCTTCCAGAACGTCCCATACTTCCGGCTGAAGTCTTTCTACCATCTTCTTAGCATTTTTGATATTGTGTGCTGTTCCGTTCTGAACCAGTTCTTTCATAACGAATGGTTTGAACAGCTCGATTGCCATTTCTTTTGGCAGACCACACTGGTAGATCTTAAGTTCCGGTCCTACGACGATAACGGAACGTCCAGAGTAGTCAACACGCTTACCAAGCAGGTTCTGACGGAAACGTCCGGACTTACCTTTCAGCATGTCAGAAAGAGATTTCAGTGCTCTGTTACCAGGTCCTGTTACCGGACGGCCACGGCGGCCATTGTCGATCAGGGCATCTACAGCTTCCTGAAGCATTCTCTTTTCGTTTCTAACGATAATGTCCGGAGCGCCTAATTCAAGAAGACGTCTCAGACGGTTATTTCTGTTGATGATTCTTCTGTACAGATCATTCAGGTCAGATGTTGCAAAACGTCCACCATCCAGCTGTACCATTGGACGAAGATCCGGCGGGATAACCGGGATATTTGTCATGATCATCCATTCTGGTTTGTTACCAGACTCACGGAAAGCTTCTACTACTTCCAGACGTTTTACGATTCTTGCACGTTTCTGTCCGGTTGCACCCTTCAGGCCTTCTGTCAGTTCTGTATATTCTTTCTCAAGATCAATGTTCTCAAGAAGCTCTTTGATGGATTCTGCACCCATTCCTACACGGAATGCGCTTCCCCATTTTTCTCTTGCTTCCTGATATTCAGCCTCTGATAATACCTGTTTGTACATCAGGTCTGACTCGCCCTTATCCAGTACAATATAAGAAGCGAAGTACAGTACTTTTTCCAGAGTTCTTGGGGACAGATCCAAAATCAGTCCCATACGGCTTGGAATTCCCTTGAAGTACCAGATGTGTGATACCGGAGCGGCAAGGGCGATATGGCCCATGCGCTCACGACGTACACTTGCTTTTGTTACTTCAACACCACAACGGTCGCAGACCACACCTTTATAGCGGATCTTTTTATACTTTCCACAGTGGCATTCCCAGTCCTTGCTTGGTCCGAAGATCTTTTCGCAGAACAGTCCGTCTTTTTCTGGTTTTAAAGTTCTATAGTTGATGGTCTCTGGTTTGGTAACTTCTCCTTTTGACCATTCCAGAATCTTTTCAGGTGATGCCAAACCGATCTTGATCGCATCAAAAGTCATTGGCTGATAAGTTTGTTCCTTATTATTTTCTGGCATACTTTGGACCCCTTCCTATTCATCGTCAGATGAATCGCCGAAATCATAGTCATCATTTTCTTCAAAGTTCATATCGAAATCATCGTCTGATTCTGGTTCTTCTTCTACATCAACCAGTTCTTCACCCTGGAATTCCTGTTTGCTGTATCCGTGTTTACCAAAGTCTTCGTCATCATCATTACGATATCTTCTGTCTCCCTCGATCAGAGAACGGAAATCTGTCTCTCCCATATCGGAAGTTTCCATGATCTCCACTTCTGTATTGTCATCACGTAAGACACGTACGTCCAGTCCGAGTGACTGTAACTCTTTGAGCAATACCTTGAAGGATTCCGGAATTCCCGGTTCAGGAATATTTTCACCCTTGATGATTGCTTCGTATGTCTTCACACGTCCGATGACATCATCTGACTTCACAGTCAGGATTTCCTGCAGTGTGTATGATGCACCATAAGCTTCCAGTGCCCATACCTCCATCTCTCCGAAACGCTGTCCACCGAACTGAGCTTTTCCTCCTAATGGCTGCTGTGTAACCAGTGAGTAAGGACCTGTAGAACGTGCATGGATCTTGTCGTCTACCAGGTGGTGCAGTTTCAGATAATGCATGTGTCCGATGGTTACAGGGCTGTCGAAGTACTCACCCGTACGTCCGTCACGCAGGCGGACCTTACCATCTCTTGAAATTGGAACACCTTTCCAGAGTTTTCTGTGTTCTCTGTTGTCTGACAGATACTGCAGTACTTCCGGAAGAAGTTCTTCTTTATGTTTTGCTTCAAACTCTTCCCAGCTTAAGTTGACATAGTCATTAGCCAGATCAAGAGTATCCATAATATCAATCTCGTTTGCTCCGTCGAATACAGGAGTTGCGATATTGAATCCAAGTGCCTTGGCAGCCAGGGACAGGTGAATCTCCAGGACCTGACCGATATTCATACGTGAAGGCACACCCAGTGGGTTCAGCACGATGTCCAGAGGACGTCCGTTCGGAAGGAACGGCATATCTTCTACTGGAAGTACACGGGAAACGACACCCTTGTTACCATGACGTCCGGCCATCTTATCACCGACAGAGATCTTTCTCTTCTGAGCGATGTAGATACGAACTGACTGGTTTACTCCCGGTGACATCTCGTCTCCGCCTTCTCTTGTAAATACCTTGGCATCTACTACAATACCGTATTCTCCGTGAGGTACTTTCAGGGAAGTATCTCTTACTTCACGGGCTTTCTCACCAAAGATCGCACGAAGCAGTCTTTCTTCGGCTGTAAGTTCTGTCTCTCCCTTAGGAGTAACCTTACCTACCAGGATATCTCCGGCACGGACTTCAGCTCCGACACGAATGATACCTCTTTCATCCAGATTCTTCAGTGCGTCATCGCCGACACCTGGGATGTCACGTGTGATCTCTTCTGGTCCAAGCTTTGTATCACGTGCTTCTGCTTCATATTCTTCAATATGAATAGATGTATATACATCATCCTGTACCAGTCTTTCACTTAACAGAACGGCATCCTCGTAGTTGTAACCTTCCCATGTCATGAATCCGATCAGTGGGTTCTTACCAAGGCCAAGTTCACCATTTGATGTAGATGGTCCGTCTGCAATAACCTCACCTTTTTCTACTCTGTCGCCCTTGAAGACAATCGGTCTCTGGTTATAGCAGTTGCTCTGGTTACTTCTCTGGAATTTTGTTAATTTATATTTCTTCAGTTTTCCGTCGTCCTGACGAACTGTGATCTCTGTAGAAGTAGAACGTTCAACTGTTCCGCCTTCTTCAGCAACTACACATACACCAGAGTCAACGGCTGCTTTTTCTTCCATACCAGTTCCTACTACAGGAGCCTCTGTGAACAGAAGCGGTACTGCCTGACGCTGCATGTTGGATCCCATCAGGGCACGGTTCGCATCGTCATTCTGAAGGAATGGGATTAAGGCTGTAGCAACAGAGAACACCATCTTAGGAGATACGTCCATGTAATCGAACATTCTTCTTTCATATTCCTGTGTCTCTTCACGGTAACGACCAGATACATTCTTACGTACGAAGTGTCCTTCTTTATCTAACTGTTCGTTCGCCTGTGCTACATGGTAGTTATCTTCTTCATCCGCTGTCATGTATACAACTTCATCTGTAACTACCGGGTTTGTCGGATCATCGTGGTTGATCTTACGATACGGAGCCTCGATAAATCCATATTCATTGATTCTTGCATAACTTGCAAGGGAGTTGATCAGACCGATGTTAGGTCCTTCAGGTGTCTCTACTGGACACATTCTTCCATAGTGAGAGTAGTGTACGTCTCGAACCTCGAATCCGGCACGGTCTCTTGAAAGACCACCAGGTCCTAACGCTGAAAGACGTCTCTTATGAGTCAGCTCACCAAGCGGGTTGTTCTGATCCATGAACTGTGACAGCTGGGAAGATCCGAAGAACTCCTTCACTGCTGCAGTTACAGGCTTGATATTGATCAGGGACTGTGGAGAGATTCCCTCCATATCCTGTGTTGTCATTCTTTCACGAACCACTCTTTCCAGACGAGAAAGACCGATTCTGTACTGATTCTGAAGCAGCTCACCTACAGAACGGATACGTCTGTTACCCAGGTGGTCAATATCATCATCAGTTCCGATGCCATATTCCAGATGCATATTGTAGTTAATAGAAGCTAAGATATCTTCTTTTGTGATATGCTTTGGAATCAGATCATGGATATCTCTCTTGATCGCATCTTTTAACTCATCGATGTCTCCTGCTGTCTCCTCCAGGATTCCTGCAAGTACAGGATAGTATACCTGCTCAGTAACTCCTACTTCTTCCGGATCAACATCAACAACTGCGTCAAGGTCAACCATCATATTAGAAAGAACCTTGATCGGTCTTTCTGTTTCTTCTACGCTGATCCATACATATGGAACTGCGTTATTCTGAATTGTAGAAGCCAGTTCTCTTGTGATCTTTGTTCCGGCTTCTGCCAGTACTTCGCCTGTCATCGGACTTGCAACATCTTCTGCCAGGACATGACCGCTGATACGGTTCTTTAACGCAAGCTTCTTATTGAACTTGTAACGTCCTACTTTTGCAAGATCATAACGTCTTGGGTCAAAGAACATACTTGTGATCAGACTTTCAGCACTGTCTACTGCCAAAGGCTCACCCGGACGGATCTTCTTATATAATTCCAGAAGTCCTTCCTGATAGTTTGTTGCAGCATCCTTTTCAAAACTTGCCAGGATCTTAGGCTCTTCTCCGAAGAGTTCGATGATCTCCGGGTTTGTACCGATTCCTAATGCACGAATCAACACAGTGATCGGTACCTTTCTTGTTCTATCTACACGTACATAGAAAACGTCATTGGAATCCGTCTCATACTCCAGCCACGCACCACGGTTCGGGATTACGGTAGCTGAATACAGTTTTTTACCTAATTTATCATGTGCAATGGCATAATAGATACCAGGAGAACGTACTAACTGGCTGACGATAACACGCTCTGCACCATTGATTACAAAGGTACCTGTTCTTGTCATCAGCGGCAGATCTCCCATGAAGATCTCATGCTCATTGATTTCATCTGTCTCTTTATTGTGAAGTCTTACTTTGACTTTCAGAGGTGCTGCATATGTTGCATCACGTTCTTTACACTCATCAATCGTATATTTTACTTCATCTTCACACAAAGTAAAATCTACGAAATCCAGGCTTAATTTTCCACTGTAGTCTGTGATTGGGGAAATGTCATCGAACACTTCATTTAACCCTTCTTCCAGAAACCACTTGTAAGAATCTGTCTGAACTTCGATCAAGTTAGGCATCTGAACGACTTCTTTCTGTCGGGCATAGCTCATTCGTGAACTTTTTCCGCTTTTAATAGGACGAATTCTGTTTTTCTCCATATTGACGTTTCACTCCTCATTTATTTTTCTGGCTGGGCTTTTTACCGCCCATATAACTTGCAGAGTCTCAAAAACAACGTATTTTTTGCTGTTTTTCATACGCAGTCATGGCATAACTATCCACAATAGCGCATTTTTTACTATAGCATAAGCTTGTCAAGTATGTCAAGCAAATCTGTGTTATTTTTTTCAGTTTTTTCAAGACTTTGTCGGTACTGCTGAACATAAGAAAAAATCCGCTTTGCAGGCTCTTTCTTATATTCAGCATCCCTATAATACGAAAGGGCATCCCGTCACCGGAATGCCCTGATAATTCAATCAAACTCGAATTATTTAAGGTTAACTTCAGCACCTTCTGCTTCAAGTTTAGTCTTGATTTCCTCAGCCTCAGCTTTAGAAGCGCCTTCTTTGATTACCTTTGGAGCTTCGTCAACTAATGCTTTAGCTTCTTTCAGTCCAAGTCCTGTTACTTCACGAACAACTTTGATAACTTTAACCTTAGCTGCTCCTGCAGAAACTAATTCTACGTCGAACTCATCTTTCTCTTCTGCTGCTGCTCCACCTTCAGCTGCTGCTGCAACTACAACACCTGCTGCTGCGGATACACCAAATTCTTCTTCACAAGC
>OLNF01001302.1_pt1 | contig 21508 bp, 17 predicted proteins | sample 1673061 | NCBI WGS metagenome assembly OLNF01 (sample SAMEA3136751, study PRJEB25190) | human gut metagenome
CTTGCATGTGTTAGGCACGCCGCCAGCGTTCATCCTGAGCCAGGATCAAACTCTCTATAAATCATATCATAACCGCCGAAGCGGATATAATCTTTTAGATCGCTTTCTAGCTCTCAAAAGAATTGTTTTACATCATTGCTGATGTTAAGAACCCTTTTCTGGTGCTTATTTGCATAAGCTACAAAACTTTTTCAGTTTTGTGTTCTTACATTGTTTAATTTACAAGGTACACGCCGCTGTGCCTCTCGGCGACAGCTTGTTTATCTTACCACACGCGGTTCACTTTGTCAAGAACTTTTTTCAACTTTTTTCGGAAGTTTCTTTCGTTCTTGGCGCTCCCCGCGAGCGCTTTGCTAATATACCACCGGAAACGACCAATGTCAACAACTTTTTTCGCTTTTTCGCAATTATTTTTCGGCTTTTTCCGTGGCCGCTAAATATTGTGGTCATTCGGGGGTATACTACGCAATATGCAAACGAACTGCTTTCATCGCGGCCGGGATGATGCGCCGCATCCGCGTCCGCAGCCGAAATTTGATGTACCGATCACGGCGGCCGAAGTGAAAAAAATATTTTCCGACTGCGACGACTTTGAAATGCGCACCGTGCGCATCGGGCTCGAGAGCCGGCTGACGGTGTGCGTCTGCTGGCTCGACGGCGTGGTCGCGGCGGACAACGTGTCGGCGGATATCCTGCGCCCGCTCACCGAGGACGGGCGGCTGGCCGACGTTACCGGCTCGCGCGAGGCGGTGCGCCGCATCGAGCAGGGCGCGGTATACAGCTGCGCGACGCGCACGCGCACGCAGATGGACGCGCTCGTCGCCGATCTCACCATGGGCTCGGCCGCGCTCCTGTTTGACGCGCAGCGCAAGGCCGTGACGTTTGAGGCGCGCACGGCGAATGTGCGCGCGGTATCCGAGCCGACGATCGAGAAATCCGTCAGCGGCGCGAAGGATGCCTTCGTCGAGACGCTGCGCATCAACACCTCGCTCGTGCGGCGGCGGCTGCACACCCCGGCGCTGAAGCTGCGCCAGACGGTCGTCGGGCGGCAATCGGAGACCACCGTCGCGGTGGTATATCTCGACGGCATCGCAGACCCCGCGCGTGTGCAGCGCATCCTTGACCGGCTCGACACGATCGACGAGCAGGCGCTGCTCGGACGCGGCGACCTTGAGCCGTATCTGACGCGGCGGCCGCGGGCGCTGCTGCCGCAGCTCGGCCAGACGGAGCGCCCGGACAAGTTTGCCGGGGCGCTGCTCGACGGCTGCGTGGGGCTGCTGGTGGACGGGCTGCCGATGGGCTACCTGCTGCCGACGACGTTCCGGCTGCTGATGCACACGCCGGAGGACGAGGCGCACAATTACCTGCTGGCCTCGGCGCTGATCGTGCTGCGCTACTTTGCCCTGACGCTGTCGCTGACGTTTCCGGCGCTGTACGTGGCCGTGGCGATGTACCACCAGGAGATGATCCCGGCGAAGCTGCTGCTGTCGGTCATCCAGGCAAAGCAGCAGGTGCCGTTTTCCGTGCCGGCGATCATCCTGTTCATGCTCATCGCCTTCGAGCTGCTGCAGGAGGCCGGGCTGCGGCTGCCGAATTCCATCGGTCAGACGGTGTCGATCATCGGGGCGCTGCTCGTGGGGCAGTCGGCGGTGGACGCGAAGATCGTGAGCCCCGTGGCGATCATCGTCGTGGCGCTTGCGGGCATCGCGGGCTACACGCTGCCGAATCAGGAGCTGAGCAACGCCGTGCGTCTGCTGCGGCTGGCACTGGTGCTGGCGGCGGCGGTCGCCGGGCTGTTCGGCATTCTGGCGGCGCTCGGGCTGATGGTCTGGTATCTGTGCACGATCGACAGCGACGGCGTGGCATATCTCGCGCCGTTTGTCGACAGCGAGCGCCCGGCGCTTTGGCGCACGCTGCTGCGCCGGCCGCAGCCGGACAACAAGTTCCGCCCGCCGGAATACGGCAGCGAAAACCGGCGGCGGCAGCGATGAGGCACACTATATAATATAAGGAGGACTGCGTATGCACCGCACGCAAACGCTCGCGCTGCTGCTGGCGGCAGGGCTGCTGTGCAGCGGGTGCAGCAGCGGCGCGATCTCGGTCAATTACCGGCAGGTCGAGGACCTGATGCTCATCCAGACAGTCGGCGTGGATCTCGCGCCGGAGGGCGTGTGCCTGAGCGCATCGACCGGCAGGGCAGGCGAAAACGAACCGCCCCAGCGCATGACGCAGACCGGCGAGACCGTGCGCGCCGCGCTCGACCGGCTGCAGGACCGCACACCGAGCGCGGAGCTGTTTTACGCACAGACGAGCTATCTGCTCCTCGGTGAGGAGGCGGCCGCCGCGGGCGAGCTGCCGCCGCTGCTGGATTTCATCGCGCGCGACCCGGATATGCGTCTGAGCGCACCGCTGTTTCTCGTGCGCGGGGCGACGGCGCAGCAGGCGGTCATGGACACGGGCGACGACAGGACCGACGTGACCGAGGCGCTGTCCGCGCTGCAAAAGGACACCGCGCTCAGCGGTGCAAGCCATGCATTTTCCTGCGCGGACATCGCCCGCGCGCTCGCGGGCAGCGGCTGTACCGCCGTGGGCGCCGTGGTGTGCGTGCGCACCCCGGAGAGCGAGGGCGGCAAGCTCGCGCTCGCCCCGGCGGGGTATGCGATCTTTCGCGGCGGGGACTATCTCGGCTGCATCGCGCCCGAGACGGCGCGTGGGGCAAGTATGCTCCTCGGCGTGGTCCACAACGGCGACATCGCGGTGCGCGACGGCGACGGCAGCACCGTCATGCTCGCGCTCGACACGTGCAGGGCGGCCATTCGCCCGGTCTGGGACGGCGGCACGCTCGCGCGCGTGGACGTGACGCTGCGGCTGCGCGCGGGCATCTCCGAGCTGCGCACACCGCGCCGGATCACCGAGCGCGCGTACCAGCAGGCGCTCAATGCGGCGCTCGCGGCGCGCGTGGGCGGCTGGGTGCGCGATGCGCTCGCGGCGTCGCAGGCGCTGGAGGCGGACTTTCTCGGCGTGGGGCAGGCCGTCGCCGTGCGCAGCGGGCACAGATGGGCGGCCATCCGCGACGACTGGGCGGAGCTCTGGCCGGGTGTGCCGGTGCGCGTGACGGTCGATGCCGACGTCGGGCGCACGTATGACCTGCGCGACAGCATCGACACCACAGGAGGCGGAAGATGATGCGGCTTTCCCTGACGCGGCGGCAATATTACACGCTGTGCACGATGGCGCTGCTCTCGCCGCTGCTGCACCTCGTGCCGCGCAAGACGGCGGCGGAGGCCGGCTGCGGCGGGTGGCTGAGCGGCGCGGCGGCGCTCGTGCCGCTGCTGCTGTTTGCGGCGCTGCTCGAGGGCATTTTGCGCCGCGGCCGGCCGGGTGAGGGCATCGGCGAGATCACGCTGCGCGCGCTCGGACCGGTCGCGGGGCGGGCGGCACTGTGCCTGTACGCCCTGTGGTTTTTGCTCTACGGCGCGTTCGCGCTGCGCATCGGGGCGGAGCGCTTCATCGAGGCGGTGTTCCCGCTGAGCCGGCCGTGGCCGTTCGTGGGGACGATCCTCGCCATGGCCGTCTGCGGCGCGCTCGGCGCTCCGAAGGCGCTCTGGCGCGCCTCGGAGATCTTTTGGCCGCTGCTCGCGGGCGTGTTGACGCTGGTGCTGGCATTTGCCCTGCCCGGGCTGGATGTGAAAAACCTGCTGCCCGTGACGGCGGCGGATGCGCCCGACATCGCGCGCAGCGCGCTGACGGTATTCGGCGCGGGGGCGGCGGTGCTGTTTTTTGCGGCCTTCGCCGGCGGCGCCACACCGGAAACGCCGGGTCGGGCGCGCTGCGCCATGCGCTGGTGCGTGCGCACGTGCGTGCTCGTGACGCTGCTGAGCGTCTTTACGATCGGCAACCTCGGCGCGGTGCTGACGGCGCAGCTCAACCACCCGTTTTTCACCATGCTGCGCAACATCAGCCTCTTTCACGCGGTCGAGCGCTTCGGCGCGCTCGTGATCGGGCTGTGGGTGCTGCCGGATTTTGTGCTCGTGGCGATGCTGCTGACGCTTGCGGTGAACTGTCTGCGCGCGGCGTGCACGCGCGATGCGCAGCTCTTCGCGCACAAAAACCCGCCCGCGCTCGTGCTTTTGTGCGCGGCGGCAGTCGGCGCGGGTGCGCTGCTGCTGGCGCAAAATGCCTTCGGCACGGACGCACTGCAGGCAAACGTTGTGCCGCGGCTCAATCTCGCGCTGCTCGGTCTCGGTACGGTCGGGACGTATCTGACCGGCCGCGCGCGCAAAACGATCTGAGCGCAAAAACGCCCTGCCGAAAAACCGGCAGGGCGATTGAAGCTGTCAAAAAGTATTACTTTTTGACAAAGAAGTTTGCGGCCTGACCGCAGCGCACGCGCTGTCCGCCGAAGGCGGACGGCGCGCACGTTTGCAGGCCGAGAAGTATTTTCTTCGCCGCACATGTCGCCGAAGAAAATGATTGGACTTTCTTTGCGCCTGCGGGCGCAAAGGCTACGAGGTTCCTTGACAAACCGAGAGCCCTGCCGGATGCGCTGCATCCGGCAGGGCGTTGCTACATTATTATATGGTGTGTTACGGCATTATATCGTGTGTTACGGCGCAATGCGGTCGCGCCAGCGGGCGGTGAGCCGCTCGAGCTCCTCGGCAAAGGCGTTGAGCCCCTTGTTCGGGCAGCCGGCGCAGCGGCGCACGAGCGCCGTGAGCTCGCCGAGCGCACGCTTGAGCCGCTCGAAAGCCGCGCTCTCGCGGTACTTTCCGGCAGCGGCAGCCTGCCGCTGCTCGTCGTGCCGGATGGGGCGCGGCGGCGCAACGACCGTATACACACCGGCGGCAAGGTCAAACTCGCTGCCGCTGTAGGGCGCGTCGGCAGCATAGCCGTATTCCTCGCGCAGGCAGGCGGAAAACGCCGTGCACGCATCGTCGTCGCCGTGGTTGACAAACACGTGCGCGGGCTTTTGCTCCATGGCGTTGAGCCAGCGCAGCAGCCCGGCCTTGTCCGCGTGACCGCTCACGCCGGGCAGCACGGTGATCTCGGCGTGCACGGCGATCTCGTCGCCGAAGATCTTCACGGTCTTTTCGCCGTCGTTGAGCTTGCGCCCGAGCGTGCCCACCGCCTGATAGCCCACAAAGAGCACGGTGCACTCCGGCCGCCAGAGATTATACTTCAGGTGGTGGCGGATGCGCCCGGCGTCACACATACCGCTCGAGGAGAGGATGACCTTGGGCGTCCGGTCGTTGTTGAGCGCCATGGAGTCCTCTTTGGAGACGGCGGTGTGCAGGTCGTCAAAATACAGCGGATTCACGCCGCTGCGGATGAGCGCGCGCGCCTCATCGTCAAGAAAGCTCGTGTCGGTCTGCAAAAAGACGCGCGTGGCCTCGTTTGCAAGCGGGCTGTCGACGTAGACCGGAAAGTGCGGATGCCCGTGCACCATGCCGGCGTCCTTGATCTGGCGGATGAAATACAGCAGCTCCTGCGTGCGGCCGACGGCGAACGACGGGATGACGACGTTGCCGCCGCGGTCGAGCGTGCGCTGGATGCAGGCGGCGAGCGCGCCGAGATAGTCCGGCCGGTCGCCGTGGCTGCGGTCGCCATAGGTCGACTCGATGAGCACGTAGTCCGCGCCCGAGACGGTCTGCGGGTCGCGCAGGAGCGGCTGATCAACATTGCCGATGTCGCCGGAAAAGACGATCTTCTTTTCCACATCGCCCTCGGTGAGCCACGCCTCGATGCACGCGCTGCCGAGCAGGTGACCCACGTCCGTGAAGCGGACGATGATGTTCTCCCCGACCTGCACGCGCCGCCCGTAGCTGCACGGGCGCAGCAGCGTGAGCACGCCCTCGGCATCCTCGAGCGTGTAGAGCGGCTCGGGCGCGGCGCGTCCGGCGCGGGCGGCCTTGCGTCCCCGCCACTCGGCCTCGGACATCTGGATGTGCGCCGAGTCGCGCAGCATGATGCCGCACAGGTCGCACGTCGCCTCGGTGGCGTAGACCGCGCCGCGAAAGCCCTGCTTATACAGCAGCGGCAGATGCCCGGTGTGGTCCATGTGCGCGTGCGTGACGAGCACGAACTCGAGCTGCGCCGCCGGGACGGGGATGTCGATGTTTTCAAACTGGTCGCGCCCCTGCTCCATGCCGCAATCGACCAGACCGTAATGCCCGCCGATCTCGAGCAGGGTGCAGCTGCCGGTCACCTCGTGGTCGGCGCGGATAAATGTCAGCTTCATGAGATCGCTCCCTTTCCGTGTTGTTACCTGATTTTAGCACGTCTGCACGCCGCGCGCAACCGCGGCGCAAAAAGCATTTGCCCCGGCAGGACAATTTTGTCCTGCCGGGGCAAACGGGCTCACGCACCCTGAAGCTCTGCGAGCGCCTCACGGTAGCGCAGCGTGACCCGGTCGCTCCACGCACACCAGTAGGCGATTGCCTCAGGTGCGCACCCGTCCGTCAGCCCGTCGAGCATCGTGCGGTAGGTCTTGCACAGCTCCTGCATATCGAGCGTGTAGGCCACCATGTAGTACGCCACGTGCGCAAGCTCGCGCGCCGAGTGCAGCATGACGCGAAAGATCATGTTGTCCGACTCGCCGAACATACACACCAGAAACGCATTGAGCAGCGTCAGAAACGCCGCCTTGTCACCGTCGGGCGCATAGGCGATGGCCTCCATCTGCGCGAGCAGCCCGTACAGCTTTTGCATCTGCGCCGCGTTCGGGCAGCGCTCCGCCCAGCGAAACCAGCCGAGCGCGACCATTTCGCGCAGCTCCAGAAACGCCTCCACCAGCGCCGGCTGCGGCGTGCCGCCGTGCGTGAGGATGACCGCCAGCGTCTCCAGGCTCGCCTGCTCCCAATAGGGCGCGACGTAGGTGGCGTGGCGCGGCACGATCTCCAAAAAGCCGAGCCGTTCCAGCTCCTTCAAGGCGAGGTGCACGTTCGTCTTGCGCAGGCCGTACTGCGCGGCCAGCTCGCTCTCCGTGGGCAGCCGGTCGCCCGGATTGCGCTGCCCGCCGAGGATCTCCTTGAGCATACGGTCTATGAACCGCTCCCGCTCGGTCCTGCTCTCCTTTTCATTCGCTTTCATAATGTTCTCTCCCCCTGAGACCATTCGTGATGCTTAAATTGTATTGCTTTTTGCGGCGGTTGTAAAGCAATTCTAACAGATTTTTAAATATTTTCCCACGACTGTACAAAAAGCGGGACACTCACGATCGGAGTGCCCCGTTTTTCTGCGGTATTCAGATCGCCGGGGCGCGCCCCGGACTCAAAGTGCGAAGCCGACGGCCAGCAGCACCTGCGCAAGGATGTACGTGGCCATGACGGCACAGTTCTGCTTCGGCGGCTCGGCCTTCTTGGTGAAGAGCATATCGCACAGCATACCGTCGGACGTAAAGAAGAACGACGCGCCGACAAACGCCATGAGCTTGCCCCACGTGAACGCCGTCACCATCGGCAGGAACACGCTCACGCTCAGCGTGCAGAGCATGACCATATACGCCAGCGCCAGCGGACGCAGGACGCGCGGAATGCTCTTGCGGCTGCCCTTGTAGACGACCACGATGCCCACGGCATAGACCGCACACACGAGCACGATCCAGAACCAGCGCACGTGCACGGCATAGGTCGTATAGATGTGCACAAGGTAGCACACGTGACCGAGGAAGAACGACGTCGTGCCGAGGGCAAAGAACTTATTCTGCAGCGGGCGCAGCAAAAACAGATCGCCCAGGCAGCCGAACAGCAGACCGGCGACCACCCAAAGCGACGGCGCGTCGGCAAAGGCGAGGTACGTCAGCGCGATGACCGGCAGCAGCGCGACCTTTGTCGGCTTGCGCAGGTCATCATCGCCGCGCCAGCAGCTGACGAGGTGCACGACGACCAGCGCCGTCAGAAACACCGGGAATAACCATTTCAATACGATCATCTCATTATCCATCCTATCTCTGATCGAAAATTTTCGAGATCCGCGCAAGTTTACACCCCGTTCATTGACACGGTCCCGTACAGTCATTATAATGGATATGATACCCAGCCGTCAATGACTATTGACAGGATTTCGTCACATCCCGTGTGGAAAGGTGTCCGACCATGGTTTATTATCTGATGCTCGTTCCCGCCGTGCTCAGCACCGCGGTGATTTATTTTTTATCCCCCGCGCTCAGTTACTGGTGGCTGCTGCCCGTGCTGCTCGGCTGCTTCGTGGCGGCAAACCTTGTGTACGTGCTGCTGATGTTCGTGTGCGCGCTCTGCGCCGGACCGAACAAGACGTATGACCGCATCAGCCCGTTTTACTTTGCGCTGACCATGGGGCTCGACAGCTGGATCCTCGCGCTCTGCCGCATCAAGATCCACGTCGAGGGACTGGAAAAGATCCCGACGGATTCGGAATTCCTCTTCGTGAGCAACCACCGCTCGAACTTTGACCCCATGGTGCAGTGGTGGGTGCTGCGGCGCTGGCCGCTGGCGTTCGTGTCCAAGCCGTCGAATATGCGCAAGTTTGTCATCGGTCCGTTCGTGCGCCGGTGCTGCTTTCTGCCGATCGACCGCGAAAACGCGCGCAACGCCCTGACCACCATCAACGCCGCCGCCGAGCTCATCCGCAGCCACGTGTGCTCGTTCGCCATCTACCCTGAGGGCACGCGCAGCAAAAGCGGTGAGCTGCTGCCGTGGCACGCGGGCTCGCTCAAGATCGCGCAGAAGGCAAACGTCCCCATCGTGGTCGGCACGGTCGAGGGCACGGAGCGCATCGCGCACAACGTCCCCTGGCGGCGCTCGCACGTGTATGTGCGCATCCGCGAGGTCATCCCCGCCGAGACGGTCAAGGCCACCACGACCAACGCGCTCACGGAGGATATCTGCGGCAAAATGCACGCCGCGCTGGGAAAATAAAAAACGCCGCACCGAACACTCGTCCGCAAAAGCGGGCGGGTGTTTTTCTCTTTCATTGGGCGCACAATGAAATAAATGCACATGAAATTTTTATACATATTAAGTTTATTGATACATTTTTGCCAAAGGCCTTGAAAATGCCGGAAATGCACCGTATAATGCAGCTGTGTCCGGGCTCCCACCCCGGGCACGACCCCACAGAAATACCGGAATAGGAGGTTCATTCACAATGACATTCCGCAAACACGCAACCAGGATCCTTGCCCTGCTGCTGGCTGTGCTGCTGTTTGGTCAGCTTGCCGCATTCCAGCTGCCGGTCTCCGCCGCGAGCGCGGTCCCGGCCGGGCACAACGGTGCGGCCTACATCCCCGCCGGAGCAGACGTCAACGACCTGCTCAGCCAGACCCTGCTGAGCAATTATGACGAGGTCGGCAGCCAGCGATGGGAGTACCGCGCGACCAGCATCCTGTCGGACCGCGCCGTCAAATGGACGCCGGTCAACGGCTTTGACACCACCGGCAGCTTCTTCCGCGACCGCCTCAACGCGAGCTATCCCGCGCTCAACAGCGAATCGGCCGCGCAGAGCTACACCGTGCGCATGGAGGGGACGCACACGGTCTACACGTTCACGAAGCTGGCTTCTCCCGCGGCGGACGCCGCAGCCCCGTCCGTGACGCCGGACGCCGCGCCGAGCGCAGCCCCGAGCACCGCGCCCGACACTGACCCCGCCGTGACGCCGGACACCGAGCCCGACACCGCGCCGGATGCCGCGCTGAGCACCGCGGCCGGCACGACCGAGGACGAGCCCGGCACCTACACGCTCAACATGACCTATACCGCCGACGGCAAGATCGACTTTGACGCGCTGCGCGCCGCCATCGTCGCCGCCGTCCTGCCCGATGCGGACGTCAATGACGTGACCGTGACCTATGAGTCGGAGGCCGTTGTTTGGCCGTACAAAAAAGACTACACACCGCTCAAAGGCGGCTGGGCCAGCGGTTATCGGCACGAAGCCATCGCCGTCGGCACGTACAACATCAAGCTCACCGCAAACGGCGTGGACACCATCGTCACCGTGACGCTGAAAGACGCGCGCACGCAGGCGAAGATCGAGCTCAAGAAGGGCGTCTCCCTCACCTACACGAAGGACGCCGCCGCCATGCGCACGCAGATCCTCGACAAGCTCATCGACTGGTCGCAGACCACCGTGAGCAAGGAGGCCGCAGCCAAGAGCATGGTCATCGAATATAAGACCAAAGGCTACCTGCCGAACACAAGCACGAACAAACTCTCCCCGAAACTCTGGTTCCCGGTCGAGGGCGGCAGCGCCGACATCTACACCGCGCCGAGCATCGGCGCCGGTGAAAACCAGCAGATCCGCGTGCGCTTCCCGACCACGGCCGACTACCACGGCTGCGACGCGGTCGAGGGTACGCTCACGGTGAACAAGGCGTTCGTGCGCGTGCACGTCAAGCCCGCCGCGATCTTCTATGACGAGCAGCCGACCACGCATCAGTACGTCACCACGAAGCCGGAGGACGACTTCACCATCTTCAAGGTCTACAGCGGCCTGACCAGCAACGTCAAGGGCGCGATCTACCTGCAGCTGCCGGAGAGCATCCTCTCCCCGGAGGCACTGAAAATGATCGACCCGGTCGTCAAGATCCTCTACGGCAAGACGCTCACGGACATCCTCAACGACGGCATGACCCTCGGCGAGCTGCGCGCGCTGCTGCAGAAGCTCGAGAAGCCGGCAGATGACCTCGCCGAGCTCCTGAAGCTCTTCAAAATCGACATCTCCTCGTTCACGGAGCTGCTCAAGGTGATCAACAAGATCCCCGGCGTGTTTGACAGCACGCGCGTGGCCATCGGCTCGCCGAACCGCGCGGGTATGTACCTCACGACGGCGATCACGTCCAACCCGAACTACAAGACCGGCGTCGGCACGAGCACGCTCATCGTGAAGATGCGCGCCACCGGTGCAAACCTGGTCTGGAATAGCGACCAGACGACCTTCACCACCGATGAGCTGGCGAAGCTCGGCGCCACGCTCATGCGCGGCGACACCCCCGCCCACAATCAGGACGGCGTGCACTACCGCTATGTCGGCACGACGGACACGCACAGGCTGTACATCAGCAAAAATGCGCCCACCGAGCCCGGCACGTACCGCCAGACCGCTTACATCCTCGGCGGCAACGATATGGCAAAGTCCATCTCCCGCAGCATCACGATCACGGCAAACTAAAGCACCCCCAACACCAAAACGCCCGGAGCTGACGCTCCGGGCGTTTTTTCTCGCTATGGGCTCAGTGGCTGTCGGCCATACGGTAGCCGACACCGACCTCGGTGAAGATATACTGCGGCTCGACCGGGTTCGGCTCGATCTTGCGGCGGATGTTGGCCATGTGCACGCGCAGGAGCTTGTTGTCCCCGCCGACGCCGGGACCCCAGAGCTCTTTCATCATGGATTTATAGGTGAGCACCTGCCCGGCGTGGCGGCCGAGCAAGGCGACGATCTTATACTCGTTCGGCGTCAGGTGCGTGTCCTCTCCGGCGAGATAGACGCGGTGCTTGTTGTAGTCCACGCACAGCTCGCCCACGCGGTACTCCCCCGTCATGGCCAGCGCGTCGCTCGTGCCGTCGGTGCGCGTGTGGCGCAGCGCCGTGCGGATGCGCGCCAGCAGCTCCACCGTGCCGAAGGGCTTGGTGAGATAATCGTCCGCCCCCATGTCGAGCGCGGCCGCCTTGTCAAGCTCCGCGCTGCGCGCCGAGATGACGATGATCGGCATCCGGCTCCACGAGCGGACGGAGCGGATGATCTCACTGCCGTCCATGTCCGGCAGACCGAGATCCAGCAGCAGCAGATCCGGGCAGTGCGAGGCGATCATCTCCAGCGCCGCCCTGCCGTCGGACGCGAGCAGCGGCTCGTAATCGTGACCGCGCAGCGCCGCCTGCAGGTATTTGCTGATGCCGGGATCGTCCTCGACGATGATGATTTTGTTGCGGATCATGTGTGTCCCTCCTCCGCCGGCAGCCAGAAGCGAAATTCCGCGCCGCCGTCGACTCGATTTCTTGCATAGATCTCCCCGCCGTGCGCGCGCACGATCGCGCGGCAGACGCTCAGCCCAATGCCCATGTGCCGGCTGCGGTCGGACGCCTCCACCGCGCCGAGCGGCAGATAGCCGTCAAAGAGCACGCCGAGCAGCTGCGGCGGGATGCCGTCGCCGTTGTCCGCCACGGTCAGCCAGGTGCGGCTGCCCTCATCGCGGATCTCGATAAAGATCTCCGTCGCCGACGGGCTGTGCCGGGCGACGTTTTCCAGCAGGTTCAGCAGCACCTGCTCGATGAGTGTGGCGTCCATCGGTACGAGCAGGATCTCCTCCGGCTTTGTGACCGCGATGGGGATGTCCGTGCCGCAGTTTTTGCGGAAGCGCCGGATGGCGCTGCCGACGATCTCCTCGACGACCTCGTCCGACTTCTCGATGACGACGCCCTCCTCGCAAAAGCGCGTGACGGACAGGATGTTTTCCGACAGGTGCAGCAGCCACTGCGCGTTCTGGCGGATCTCCTCGACCAGACCGCGCCCCTCGTCGGTGAGCGTTTCGCTCTCCTCGACCGTCGCGCTCAGACCCATGATCGCCGCGAGCGGCGTGCGGATGTCGTGCGAGACGCTGCGCAGGAGATTGACGCGCATACGGTCCTTTTCCGCCTCATAGCGCACCTGCTCCTGCCGCTTGATCTGCGTGGTGAGCGTGCTCACGAGCACACTCACGACCAGCATGACCGTGAACGTCAGCGGATAACCTTCGATGGAAAGGTTGAATTCGTGAAACGGGTAGGTGAACAGATAGTTCACGCCCACCACGCCGAACGCCGCCGCCAGCACGCCGGGCAGGTAGCCGTTGGTAAAGCGCGAAACGAGCACCACCGCCAGGATGAACACCGACGTGGCAAACGGATTGTTGTCGTCATAGCACGCCGACAGCAGCATGCAGATGCCGACCGCGCCGCCCATGACAAGGATGAAAACACCCAGATCGCGCAGCCACTGCGGCACGCGCTTACTCGCTTTTTTCATAAGCACCCCTCTTTGTCCCTCTCGTTGTCTGGTCTCCGCTCCCACGCTCAGCATAGCACAATGTGCGCCCGCGCGCGACTGCCTTTGCAGCGCTGCGCCGATTTCTTTCCGCCTTCTTAACGGCTGCGCGCCGTTTTGGGCGCGTCTTTCCGGAAACTTAGCGTGCAAGTGTCTTATAATGAAGTAACTTCAAGGTAAGTAATTTTGTCGCCCCGGTCGGACACCGGCCGGAGCTTTCGGGGGAAAGGAGGCAGACACATGATCTTTGCAGCAGTCGGCGGTGGTATGATCCTTGCCTGCGGTGGATTTGTGTGGTACATCCTCAAGCGCTGACACACATCGCGTCGAGAGAACCACGAGAGAGCACAGTGACCGCACAGTCACAAAAAAGCCAGCCGGAACGGTTTCCGGCTGGCTTTTTTTCGTTTTCAGCGGACGATCGCCTTTGTGCACAGCCAGTCGCACCAGTCCAGATCGTACTTTGCGTAGACATGGGTGCTATCGCCGCTGGCATCGGCGCGCAGGTTGCCGTTTTCGTCGTCGAACACCTCGTTGATGTCGATGTAGAAGATGTCCTTCCCGTCGGCCAGCGCGGCAAGCTTCTCGTTGAGGCGGTCGATGCGGGGGTTATTGAACGTCGCGTCCGTGCTCGAGCGCGACGGACCGACGTGCAGGTTCGCCTCGACGTAGACGATAGCGTTCGGCTGCGCGGCGCGCACGGCGTCGATCAGGGCGGAGAACTTCGCCGCGATGTCATCCAGATCGTTGCCGAGCTCGTTGATGCCGAGCATGATGTAGACCTTGCCGAAGGTCTTTTGGCTCAAAAGCTGCGGCAGCGTGACCGTGCCGACATTTTTCACCGAGATGGACTTCGTCTGCGCGACGTAGACATTGAGGCCGACGTCGGCAAAATAGGTCGCATTTTTCAGGTTGCCGTATTCGGCGATGCCGACAGTGCGCGAGTCGCCGATGAAGAGCGCGTCGTCAAAATAGGACGCGTCCACGGTCGTGAAGTGCAGCGGCGTCGGCTCAGGCGTGGGTGTGGGCTCGGCCGTGACCTCCGGCGTGGGGGTGACGGCGGCGACCGGCTCCTTGCCGGTGCTGCTGCGGTCGATCAGGCCGCGGATGAGAAACGGCGCCGCCGCAAGCGCGGCCACCAGCAGCAGGATGAGGAAATGTTGCGGTTTGATGCGTTTCATGCGTCTACGCTCCTTAGAATCGGAAGTACATAAAGGGGTCGTTCATGCCCTTGCTCAGGCAGAACAGGCACAGCCAGAACAGCACGGCCAGAATGATCGCGCCGAGCCACGTGCCCTTGAGCCGCCGGTACAGATACACCGGCAGCGACGTCGAGCACAGCAGACCGAGGATGAGGAACACGCCGTAGGTCTTGCCGTACTTGAGGAAATCGAGCGGATACGCCGCCGCGGTGCGCGAAAACAGCGGGAACAGGCGGCCGAAATACGCACCCAGCTGCCCGAAGTCCGACACGGAGAACACCGCCCACGACACCGGGATGAGCACGAGCATATACAGATGCCCGAGCACCGGCCAGCGGTCAAGATATTTCTTGAGCCAGAGCTTTTCCACGACCAGCACCGCGAACAGACCCAGACCCCAGAGCAGGAAGTTCAGGTGCGCGCCGTGCCAGAGACCGGTCGCCAGCCAGACGACGAGGAGGTTGAAGATCATGCGCTTGCGGCTGCAGCGGCTGCCGCCGAGCGGGATATACAGATACTCGCGGAACCACGTGCCGAGCGTGATGTGCCAGCGCCGCCAGAACTCCGTCATGCTCAACGCCAGATACGGGCAGCGGAAGTTCTCCGGGATGTGGAAGCCCAGCATCCGGCCGATGCCGATGGCCATGAGCGAGTAGCCCCAGAAGTCAAAGTAGAGCTGGAACGAATACGCAAACGCGGCCATCCACGCAAGCGGTGTCGAGAGGCTCTCGAAGCCGATGGTGGTCACATCGCTCCAGAGGCCGCCGAGCTGGTTTGCCAGCAGCACCTTGAGCGCCATGCCGAACAAAAACAGCTTGAGCCCGTCGACCGCCTGACGCAGCGACACATTGCGCGCGCCGAATTCCGGCTGCAGCTCCGTATAGCTTGCGATCGGACCGGAGACCAGCTTCGGGAACATGGTCAGGTACGTGCCGAACGTGAGCAGCGAGCGCTCCGGCGCGACCGTGCCGCGGTAGACATCCATGAGATAGCCCACCGCTGAGAACGTGTAGAAGCTGATGCCGACCGGCAGCGCCCAGCGCAGCAGCGGGATCGCCGCCTTGCCGCCGGACACGAGCCCGAGCGCACCGTTGACGCCGGTGAGCACGAAGTTGAGATATTTAAATAGGAACAGCCACAGGAAGTTGTAGCAGATGCCGAGAATGAGCCACAGCTTCGCGCGCGGCTTGTCGCGCACGATGGCCAGACCCAGCCCGTAGTTGACCAGCACCGATGCGGCCAGCAGCGCAAAATACGCCCACTGACCGTCCAGCCCGATGATATAAAACACGCTGCTCCCCGCCAGCAGCACGGCATTGCGCGCGCCGGCCGGACGCGACGGTGTCAGATAATACACCAGCAAAAACGCCGGGAAGAAGCAAAACAAAAACGACAGGCTGCTGAAAACCACGGACCTTTCTCCTCCTGAACCACAAAACAGAGCATCAAATTTACATAACAAATTCGCATGGAAAGGGTATCATACTTTTTGGGATTTGTGTGCGTTTTCGGACAAAAAAACTGCACAAACTTTTCAGTCGAATTTTGGTGGTTTTCGTGGTAGTTGCCGCGCGGGCGGAAATCCTGTCCGGCGGAAGAAAAAATCTCCGGCGCCGGTACGCGACCGGCGCCGGAGCAGCTGGATATGCGGATGTTTTTGCGCGCAGACGCGCCCGTCAGCTCAGCAGCACCTCGTCGGATTCGACCTGCGTGCCCGCGACCTCGGCGAACTTGTCGAGCAGGTCGCGCTTGGTGAGCTTTTGCTTTTCCTCGCCCTCGATGTCGAGGATGATGTGCCCCTCGTTCATCATGATGAGGCGGTTGCCGTGCACGATGGCGTCTTTCATATTGTGGGTGATCATCATGGCGGTCAGCTCGTTTTCGCGCACGATGCGGTCCGACAGCTCGAGCACCTTGGCCGCCGTCGCGGGGTCGAGCGCCGCGGTGTGCTCGTCGAGCAGCAGCAGCTTCGGCTTTTGCAGGGAGGCCATGAGCAGCGTCAGCGCCTGACGCTGACCGCCGGAGAGCAGACCGACCTTCGCCGTCATGCGATCCTCAAGCCCGAGGCCGAGGGTCTTGAGCCGCTCGTGATATTCCTCGCGCTCGGCGTTCGTGACGCCCCAGCGCAGGGTGCGCTTTTTGCCGCGGCGCGCGGCGAGGGCGAGGTTCTCCTCGATCTGCATATTTGCGGCCGTGCCCATCATGGGGTCCTGGAACACGCGGCCGATGTACTGTGCGCGGCGAAACTCCGGCATGGCGGTCACGTCCACGCCGTCGAGGATGATGCGCCCGTCATCCACCGGCCAGACGCCCGCGACGGCGTTGAGCATGGTGGATTTTCCGGCGCCGTTGCCGCCGATGACGGTCACGAAATCGCCCGGCTTCAGGTGCAGCGACAGCCCGTCGAGCGCCCGCTTTTCGTTGATCGTGCCGGGGTTGAAGGTCTTGGAGATATGGTCTAATGTCAGCATATCACTTGCCTCCCTTCTTCAGACGGTGGAACGAGCTCTTGGCCTGCCCCTTGAGATACGGCACGGCCAGAAACGCCGCCACGATCACGGCCGTGAAGAGCTTGAGATCGTTCGGGTCGAGCTTGAGCCAGAGGATGAGCACCATGACGAGGTAATACACGATGCCGCCGAGCAAGACAAAGCCCAGACGCACCGAGAAGTTGCAGCCCTTGCGGAAGAAGGCGTCGCACAGCACCTCGCCGATGATGACGGCGGCAAGGCCGATGACGATCGCGCCGCGGCCCATGTTGATGTCGGCAAAGCCCTGATACTGCGCCATCAGACCGCCGGAGAGCGCGACCATGCCGTTGGAGAGCGACAGGCCGAGCACCTTCATGGCGTTGATGTTGATGCCCTGCGCGCGGCTCATGGCGGGGTTTGCGCCGGTGGAGCGGATGGCGCTGCCCTGCTCGGTGCCGAAGTACCAGTACAGCAGCGCGATGAGCACCGCCGCGAGCAGCAGCCCCTTCCAGATCGCGCCGGGCACGCTGCGCAGCGTCAGAAACAGGTCGTACTTATCCGGGTTGACGGGGGTGTTGGCCTTCATGCTCATGATGCGCAGGTTGACCGAGTAGAGCGCAAACTGCGTCAGGATGCCGGCGAGGATCGCCGGGATGCCGAGCTTTGTGTGCAGCAGACCGGTCACAAGACCCGCAAGCAGACCCGCAGCTACGGCGACCAGCAGCGCCGCCCATGCCGGCCAGCCCGCGACGATGAGCACGACCGTCACGGCGCCGCCGGTGGTGAACGACCCGTCGACCGTCAGATCGGCGACGTCGAGCAGGCGGAACGTGATGTACACGCCCAGCGCCATGATGCCCCAGATGATGCCCTGCGCAACGCCGCCGGGCAGGCGCGAAACCAGATTCGGCAGGCTCAGGGACGCAAGAACCAGTGAATTCATAACATTACCTCATATCGTGGAGTATCCCTGCCGCAGAAGCTGCGGCAGGGAGCCGGGAATCGTGTTGAAAATCAGCCGATGGCCGCGTAGTCGCTCGGGATGGTGAGGTTGTAGAGGCTGGCCATCTCGGGGTTGTACTTCTTGACCGGGTTCGGGTAGTACTCGATGGCCATGGTGGAGATGTCGGCCTCGCCCTTGAGGATCTTCACGGCCATCTCGCCGGTGGTGCGGCCGAGCTCGTAGTAGTCGATGGACAGCGTCGCAACGCCGCAGCCCTTGCAGATGCCCTCCTCGCCGGCGACGATGGGCTTCGTGGCAGCGCCCTTGATGGCCTCGGCGCAGGAGGCGGCGGTGTTGTCGGTCGGGACGTAGAGAACGTCATTGGCGTCGCTCGCCGTGCCGGTGACGGAGACGACGTCGTTCGTATCGGCGAAGGTGTAGATGGTGACGGTGCAGCCGGCCTTTTCAAGCGCGGCCTTGACGACGTCCGCCTGGTAGACGGAGTTCGGCTCGCCGGAGCAGTAGATGATGCCGACGTTCTTGGCATCCGGGAACAGCTCCGTGATCATGGCCGCCTGCTGATCGAGCGGCGCGAGGTCGGACGTGCCGGAGATGTTGCCGCCGACCGTGCCGGAGAAGTTGTCGATGCCGAGCGCAACGCCGTACTCCGTGACGGCCGTGCCGAGGATTGGGATGTCCTTCGTGGCGGCGGCCGCAGCCTGCAGCGCGCCGGTCGCGTTGGCAAGGATCAGATCCACGCCGCTGGACACGAAGCCGTTGCAGATGGTGGCGCAGGTGGCGCTGTCACCGGCGGCGTTCTGCTCATCGAAGGTGACGTTCTCGGCGCCGAGCGCGTCGGTGATCGCATCGCGGAAGCCCTTGGTGGCCGCGTCGAGCGCATCGTGCTGCACGAGCTGGCAGATGCCGACGGTGTAGTGCTTATTCTCGGCCTTGTCGCCGCTGCCGCCGCAGGCGGCCAGCGACAGCACCATGACCACGGCGCAGAGCAGAGCAGTGAGTTTTTTGATGTTCATCGTTTTTCCTCCTTAATACATTGCCGGCAATGAAAAAAGCCACACAGTCGTCTGTGCAGCTTTGTCAAAACCGGATCGGGGAAGTCTCAGATGGTTCTGGTATGATCGCAGCACAAACAACTATTACCCTCGATAAAGTAATAGTAGGAATATGCGCTTGCAAATCGGACCAGACGCATGATTGCGGCCTCCTGTAGTGAAGATGTGCCTACTTTAGCGCTTTTAGCTGCTGAAGTCAAGCGCATTTGGCAAAAAACTTCACTTTTAGCGCTTTGCATAATTTCATACCGTTCCGCCGCTCCGTTTTCGGCGTTTTGTTTCTCCCGGGCGCAGCATTGACGCTCTCTGGCCGGTGTGCTATATTAAGAACAGAATTTTCACCCGGAAGGAGGCGCGCCATGAAAACACCGCAGGAGCTGCTGCATCAGGCGCTGGAGGTGGGCGAATGCCTGCTGCCGGACGCACCGCCCGGCGGACGCAGCGCGCACCCGACCGTGTTCGTGCACGGGCTTCTGGGCTGGGGCGAGCAGGATGCGCTCTACCGCGCCGTGCCCTACTGGGGACTCGCGGCGGGCGACGTGCTCGGCTATCTCAACCGCTGCGGATACGACTGCCGCGCGGCCTCGGTCGGCATCATCTCGAGCGCGTGGGACCGCGCGTGTGAGCTCTACGCCGCGCTCACCGGCGGCAGGGCCGACTACGGCATCGCGCACGCGCAGCGCTTCGGTCACGCGCGCTTCGGCACGGCATATCCCGCGCCGCTCGTGCCCGGCTGGGGCGCGGACAAGCCCGTCGATCTCGTCGGGCACAGCTTCGGCGGCGCAACGGCGCGGCTGCTCATGCAGCTGCTCGCGCACGGCTGCCCCGAGGAGGTGCAGGCGGCCGAGGCCGCGGGTGAGACGCCCTCGCCGCTGTTCACCGGCGGCAAGACCGGCTGGGTGCACGCGCTGGTGGCCATCGCCGCACCGCACGACGGTTCGACATTTCCCGACGTGCAGCCGGATGCTGCGAATGCGCTCTCGACGCTGTTTCTCGGCGCGGCGCGCGCGCTCGGCATCTCGGCATTCAAGGACGTATATGACTTCCGGCTCGACCAGTTCGGCATCCGCCGCGACCCGGACGAGCCGATCACGACGGCCGCGCTGCGGATGCTGGCGCAAAACCCGCTCCCGGCGGGCGACAACGCCTTTGACGACCTGCGCTGCGCCGGTGCACGCGCGCTCAATGCGCGCATCGACACACTGCCGGACGCCTGGTATTTCTCCATCCCCTGCTGCCGGACGCTGCCGCGTCTGCTCACGCACGACCAGAAGCCCGACACGGCCATGACGCCGCTGCTCTGGCCGTTTTCGACCGCGATGGGGCGCGCGGGCACTGCCGTGCCGTCCGACTGGCTGCCGAACGACGGGCTCGTCAACACCGTCTCCGCCCGCTATCCCGGCGGCGCACCGCACACGGACTTCGCGCCCGGTCAGACGCCGCAGCGCGGCGTGTGGCAGGTGCTGCCGGTCGAGGAGCTGGACCATCTGGCCGCGATCGGCGGCGTGATGAACACCGGCGTCGTGCGCACACGGATGTTTTACCGCCGGGTCATGGCGCTGCTCGACGCGGCCGCCGCGGCCGACGCCAACTCGTGATCCCCGCCCGGGACCGGGCATACGATACCGCAAAGTGCACAAGATAAGATAAGGAGTGTATGGATTATGGATTCTATTGAAAGCTATCTGCGCAAGCTGATCGTCGCCTCCGTGGGCGCGGCCGACCTCGGCTGCGAAAAGCTCGGCAAGCTGCTCGACGAGTGCGTCGCACGCGGCGAAGTGACCGTGGAGAAGGGGCGCGTGCTCAACGAGGAGCTCAAGCGCACCTGCAAGCAGGCCGCCGCTAGGGACGCGGACGAAAAGCCCGCCGTGGACGTGGACGCCATGAGCGCCGACGAGCGCGAGGCGCTGCTGCAAAAGCTGCTGGCCAAGAAGGAAGCAGACTGATGGCCGGCCCCGCCGCGCAGCTCGACGAGGCCAAGCGCTTCGCCGAGATCGTCGCCATACTGCAAAAGCATCACCTCGTTCAGGGGCTGACGCCGGAGAAGGTGCGCGATATTTTCGTGGACCTCGGACCGACGTTTGTCAAATTCGGACAAATTCTGTCCATGCGTTCGGACATTCTGCCCAAAGAATACTGCCTCGCGCTCGAGACGCTGCGCACGGACGTGACGCCCATGCCGCTGACCGAGGTGGAGCGCATCCTCACGCAGGCCTACGCCCGACCGTGGCAGGAGGTCTTTTCCGACATCGGCATCCGGCCGCTCGGCTCGGCCTCGATCGCGCAGGTGCACGCAGCGACCCTGACCGACAGTCAGCGCGTCGTCGTGAAGGTGCAGCGCCCCGACCTGTATGAGATCATGAGCCGCGACGTGCGCCTGCTCAAGCGCGCCGCCGTGCTGCTCAAGTACACGCCGCTTGCGAGCGCGCTGGACTTTCACGCCGTACTTGATGAGATCTGGCGCACCGTGCAGGAGGAGCTCGACTTCACGATCGAGGCGGACAACATCGCCGAATTCAAGCGTCTCAACGACGGCATCGTCTATGCCGACTGCCCGGCGACCTACCCGAAGTGGTGCACGAAGAACGTGCTCGTCATGGAGTACATCGGCGGTCACCAGATCGACGACGACGCCGGTCTGCGCGCCGACGGCTACGACCTCAACGAGATCGCCGTCAAGCTCGTGCACAACTATATCCGCCAGATCACGGTCTACCGCTTCTTCCACGCCGATCCGCACCCCGGCAACATCCGCGTGCAGGACGGGAAGATCGTCTGGCTCGACCTCGGCATGATGGGGCGCATCAGCCCGCGCGAGGCGGAGCT
>OLNF01001312.1_pt1 | contig 21442 bp, 11 predicted proteins | sample 1673061 | NCBI WGS metagenome assembly OLNF01 (sample SAMEA3136751, study PRJEB25190) | human gut metagenome
GGGAAACAACACCCTTGTTACCGTGACGTCCGGCCATCTTATCACCAACGGAAATCTTTCTCTTCTGTGCGATGTAGATACGTACGGACTGGTTTACACCAGGGGACATCTCATCGCCGTTCTCTCTTGTAAATACCTTGGCGTCTACGACAATACCGTATTCACCGTGTGGTACTTTCAGAGAAGTATCACGAACTTCACGTGCTTTCTCACCGAAGATTGCACGAAGAAGTCTCTCTTCTGCAGTAAGCTCTGTCTCTCCCTTAGGAGTAACCTTACCAACAAGAATATCACCGGCACGCACTTCTGCACCGACACGGATGATACCACGCTCATCCAGATCCTTCAGTGCGTCGTCGCCGACACCAGGAACGTCACGTGTGATCTCTTCCGGTCCAAGTTTGGTATCACGGGCTTCTGCCTCATATTCTTCAATATGAACAGATGTATAAACATCGTCCATAACAAGTCTCTCGCTAAGAAGTACAGCATCCTCGTAGTTGTAACCTTCCCAGGTCATGAATCCGATCAGCGGGTTCTTACCAAGGGCAAGTTCTCCGTTTGCTGTAGAAGGACCATCTGCGATAACCTGACCAGCCTCTACGTGCTCACCCTGGAATACGATCGGCTTCTGGTTGTAGCAGTTGCTCTGGTTACTTCTTAAATATTTTGTCAGATGGTAATCATCTTTTGTACCATCGTCGTTCTTGATGCTGATATCTGTAGATGTGGAACGAAGTACAGTACCGGATTTCTTTGCAACTACACAAACACCGGAGTCAACTGCTGTCTTAACTTCCATACCCGTACCAACTACAGGAGCTTCCGTTGTCAGAAGCGGTACGGCCTGACGCTGCATGTTGGATCCCATCAGCGCACGGTTAGCATCGTCGTTCTGCAGGAACGGAATCAGTGCTGTAGCAACAGAGAATACCATACGCGGAGATACGTCCATGTAATCAAACATATGACGCTCATACTCCTGAGTCTCTTCACGGAAACGACCGGATACATTCTTATGAATGAAGTGTCCTTCTTCGTCCAGAGGCTCATTCGCCTGTGCTACATGGTAATTATCCTCTTCATCAGCGGTCATGTATACAACCTCATCTGTTACACGAGGATTCTTAGGATCTGTTTTGTCGATCTTACGGTAAGGTGCCTCGATAAATCCGTACTGATTGATTCTCGCATAAGATGCAAGAGAGTTGATCAGACCGATGTTAGGACCTTCAGGGGTCTCAACAGGGCACATTCTTCCGTAATGGGAATAGTGGACATCTCGAACCTCGAATCCGGCTCTGTCTCGTGACAGACCACCAGGTCCCAGGGCAGAAAGACGTCTCTTGTGGGTCAGCTCACCAAGAGGGTTGTTCTGATCCATGAACTGTGACAGCTGAGAAGAACCGAAGAACTCTTTCACTGCTGCAGTTACAGGTTTAATATTAATCAGGGACTGTGGAGAAATGTTCTCTGTGTCCTGAGTTGTCATTCTTTCACGAACCACACGTTCCAGTCTGGAAAGACCGATTCTGTACTGGTTCTGAAGCAGCTCGCCTACCGCACGGATACGACGGTTACCCAGATGGTCGATATCATCGGCATTGCCAAGACCATATTCCAGATGCATATTATAGTTGATAGAAGCAAAGATATCTTCTTTCGTAATATGTTTCGGAATCAGATCGTGGATATCCCTGTGGATTGCTGCGATTCTGTCTTCTAATGTGTCATTTTCTTCCAGAATGTTTTCGAGTACAGGATAATATACTGATTCTGTAACACCGATGCTCTTCGGATCTTCGATTTCCGGGAGATAGTGGCGAATATCAACCATTAAGTTGGAAAGGACCTTGATTCTGCGGTCTTCCTCGCCAAGAATCCATACATATGGAACGGCGCTGTTCTGGATGGTGTTTGCCATTTCTTTTGTTACAACAGTTCCCTCTTCTGCCAGGATCTCACCTGTAGAAGCATCAACAACATCTTCAGCCAGTTTATGACCAACGATTCTCTTGTTGAAATGGAGCTTTTTATTGAATTTATAACGACCGACTTTCGCAAGGTCATATCTTCTCGGGTCAAAGAACATTGCATTGATAAGGCTCTCTGCACTCTCAACTGCAAGTGGTTCACCCGGACGGATTTTCTTGTATAATTCAAGAAGACCTTCCTGATAGTTGGTAGATGTATCCTTGGTAAAACTTGCAAGGATCTTTGGCTCTTCGCCGAAGAGATCAATGATCTCAGCATTGCTTCCTACACCAAGTGCACGGATCAGAACGGTGATCGGTACCTTTCTTGTTCTGTCTACACGTACGTAGAAAACATCATTGGAGTCTGTCTCATATTCCAGCCATGCACCTCTGTTCGGGATTACTGTACTGGAGAACAGTCTCTTACCAAGTTTATCATGCGCGATCGCGTAATAGATTCCAGGGGAACGTACTAACTGGCTGACAATTACACGCTCAGCACCATTGATGACAAAGGTACCGGTAACTGTCATAATAGGTAAATCTCCCATGAAAATCTCGTGTTCGTTGATTTCCTCTGTTTCTTTATTAATCAGTCTCACTCGAACCTTCAAAGGTGCGGCGTAAGTTGCGTCACGTTCTTTACACTGTTCGATATTGTATTTCGCATCTTTCTCGTCAAATGTAAAGTCGATGAATTCCAGGCTGAGCTTTCCGCCGTAGTCCGCGATCGGAGAAATGTCATCAAAGACTTCCTTCAGTCCTTCATCAAGAAACCATTTATAAGAATCTCTCTGGACTTCGATCAGGTTCGGCATTTCCAGGACTTCTTCTTGTCTCTGGTAGCTCATACGCATGCTTTTTCCAGTTTTTACAGAACGAATTCTGTTTTTTTCCATTGACGTTTCACCCCTGTTTTTTCTTTAAATTTATTATAACATGATCCTCTTTGTCCGTAGACATAAAGGCACATCTTGCCATAATATAGCATTCTTCACTATAGCACAACGAAATCTGTCTGTCAACTATTTTCATAATATTTATTTTACTTTTTCAATCCTTTTATGGTGCTTTTCTTTTGATATACCTTATTGCTGCGATTTTTCACAAATTTATTGCCCGTATACCTGTTTATATAAGAACTGTTGCAGCTGAGTCCATAAGACCTGTTTGCTTTCATTGTATTTTGAACTACTGCTATTCCTGAACATTTCAGAATACCAATTCCGGATTTACTGTTAGAAGCACAGTAATTTTTGTTAATCTGGACGCTCTTACACCTCGAGATCAGAATTCCTCTTCCCTGATTTCCTGTCACCGTATTACTCTCCAGCACAGCCTTGGGCGCAGATAACAGAAAAATACCATTTCCTTTATTACCGGATACTGTATTCTTATTTATTTTAAGTCCGGATACTGTTGCCTCAGCCCGAATGCCATCTTCCACATTGGATTTTACGATATTGCTTAAGATCTGATGAGCTCTTTTCGTTCCGGCTGTACCATTAATATAAAGTCCGGGACCATTTTTCCCACGGATTGTATTCCCCTGTACCTTATCACAACTGCTCTTTCTCAGGCTGAATGCCAGATTTGATCCAAGACTGTTTCCGGAAACATTTACTGAATTATCTGTAAATGTACATTTTTCTGTGTAACTTACATAAATTCCCTGACCCTTTCCAGTTACTTTATTTCCATTGACAGTAACACCTTTGACAAGATAAGTTCCTGCCGGTATATCGGTCTGGCCTCTAGTCGCACACCCTGTAAGAGAAATTCCAAAGCTGCCCCATGGGCCATCGGATGTCTGTCTGATATCAGAAACCGAGATCGTATTATTGGAAACTTTCAGATTTTCCGAATACTGATTTCCTTTATTTGTAGCATTCTGACCATCCGGCAGATGTGTATTTTTTTCATAGACAGAGCGCACATAGACACCGCCGCCCACATTGATCATCTTATTATCTGACACTGTTGAATCCTGATAGTTAAGGCACCACACTGCTCTCTTAGTGATGTTTTTGAATGTGTTATTTGAAATAGTTATATTTCTGTATGGTTTGTCAAACATCATACTATGGCTTCCCACACCCGCAAAAACATCCTCGAAAACATTGTTTCTGATTTCTATATCCTCACATACGCTTCCATCATAAGGCAGATATCCGGGAAAAATCCTGTCCTTGCAGGAATCAATCTGAATACATTCCTGCCCGCCCTCATCATAATCTTTCCAGTATCCACGAAATGTACAGCCAGTTACGCTTGCCCGCTTTACTCCTCCAAATTCGAGAAAATGAGATTTCAGGTTGTTAAGAAACGTCACATTCTTGATAGTAACATTACTTGCATGTCCGATTCGAAATCCCACAAAACCTCCAGGACCTTCTTTATCTTCTACAGAATCATAATTGCAGTCCCAGGTACCACCTTCAATTGTAATATTCTGATATCCGGTATATCCGCCAGATGATTCTGCAGTATTTCCCAGACGAAGCAATATCTGTTTCTGCGGTGATGTCTTTTTGATCGTAGCCCCCACTGCATAAAGATAAATGTTGCTGTACATGCAGATGGTACCTGTAAGTTCATAATTGCCCTGTGGAATTACCACTTTGCATGGCTGGATATTGGTAGCACGGTCCTTTACTTTCAGTAAAAGCTCATTCAGATCCTGGGTAATATCCTGCCCCTCTGTAACTTTCAGTGTATAAACCGGCCATTCATCATCCCCATCAGATGACTCGTCTCCTGCCGAAAAAGTATCATCGCCGTCCCCGAATTCATCACTTGCCTTAGAATCATCTGTGAAATCCTGAGATCCTCCAGGATTCTCCTGATCACTTACATCGGGTATATTGTCACCTGAATCAAACTCATCCCCAGAATCCACTTCCACATCCTGAGAAGGTTCGCCGATCTGAAAATCATAATCAATTTCTCCGGATTCATCTTCTTCATCATTCAGCTGTCTTTCTGCTTCTTGATCATACTGTTCCAGTTCATTTTCAAGTGTGCTTCCGGACAATGCAGCCGAAACATTCACTGCATTTCCACCACATGTTCCGATTATTTCAGCCACAAGAGCCGCGCTTAAAAACCAGGCATATATTTTTTTCTTCATAATAGATTCCACTCCATTTACACGAAATCATCCATTTATGCTATAAAGCAAAAAGCAGGAATGCCGTAGACATTCCTGCGATAAGCCTTCTGTACTGTATAATAGTAGGAAGATAATTATTTAAGGTTAACCTTAGCGCCTTCAGCTTCAAGTTTTGTCTTGATGTCTTCAGCTTCTGCTTTGGATGCGCCTTCTTTAACAACCTTCGGAGCACCGTCAACCATTTCTTTAGCTTCTTTAAGACCTAAGCCAGTTACTTCACGAACAACTTTGATAACTTTAACTTTGTTTGGTCCAACTTCTGCAAGTTCTACGTCGAACTCATCTTTCTCTTCAGCTGCTTCTCCAGCTGCTCCAGCTGCTGCTACTACAACACCTGCTGCTGCGGATACACCAAATTCTTCTTCACAAGCTTTTACTAAATCATTTAATTCTAATACGGATAAACCTTTAATAACTTCAATAATTTCCTGAGTTGTCATCTTATTTCCCTCCATAAATCTTATATTATAATATTAATTATTCAGCTGCTGCTTCGGATTCTGCAGCTCCACCATCTTTCTGCTCTGCGATCTGTTTGATTACGCGGGCAAAGTTTGTAATTGGGGACTGAATGCTTCCCATGAATTTTGCGATAAGTTCGTCTCTTGATGGGATAGTTGCGATTGTTGCAATACCTGCTGCATCGTAGTAAGTACCTTCTACAACACCACTCTTTAACTCACAGCATTTTGCTTTCTTAATAAAGTTAGCAACGATTCTTGCTGGAGCTGTTGCATCATCTTTGGAAATTGCAAATGCGTTTGTTCCTTCCAAATCTTTTACAACGCCTTCGAATTCTGTACCTTCTACAGCACGTTTTACCATAGTGTTCTTATAAACTTTATAAACAACACCTGCTTCACGACACTGTTTACGAAGTTCTGTTACATCAGCTACGGAAATTCCACGGTAATCTACAACTACCATAGATTTAGCTCCGTCAAGCTGAGCCTTAATCTCGTCAACAATAGGCTGTTTTAATTCTACTTTAGCCATCTTCCTGGTGCACCTCCTTAAATATTTGTGTGTACCGCCGTCAGTTCATCTTTCGATGAAATAAAAAAACTCTCTGTCCAAAGACAAAGAGCAGAAATATTCTAAGAATAAAATTATCTGAATATAACTTCCTCGGCAGGTGTTCTCACTTTATGCCTTACGGCGCCTGCTGTCTTCGGCGTTCATACTTTGGTATGATATCATGGGTATGAAGAGATGTCAAGTGTTTTTTTGAAAAACAGACGAAAAACTTTATACAATATTATATAAAGTTTTTCTGTCTTTGGCCGTTGCAAAAATGCACTGACCATGGTTATGCTATCACCTGCTATCAAGGGAGGGATTTGTAGATTGCTGTTTTGGACTATGATTAAATTCAATTCATCTAAAAATCATCCAAAGACAGCTTCCGAATTAAATGGTAAATTAATAGTTATTTCCGAAGAAATATTCATATGGATTTATATATCCATTGCCATTGTCATTTCCAAAATTTCCATTGCCATAACCATAGTCTCCGGAATTTCCATTGCTATTACCAGAGTTGCCATTGCTGTTTCCATTATTATTTCCATTATTGGAGTTATTATTGGAATCATTGCTGGAATCGCTGGAGTTATCTGTTGTTACATCACTGAAATCACTCTTTTTACCAAGAGTTACTGTAACGGTCTTTTCCTCGTATGTTCCGCTCTGGTTTGCTCTCTTAAATGTGATTTTTACTTTTGTATTAGCTTTTTTCAGTGCCAGTTTTTCTTTTAAGCCGGACATTGTAGATACGTTGTTACCCTCAAACTTGGTAATGACATCGCCTGCAGAGATTCCTGCTTTTTCTGCTGGTGATCCGCTGACTACCTGTGATACATAGATTCCGCTAGGGATTCCAAGTGCGCTGGAATAAGATTCATTAATGTCACGGCCTACGACTCCAAGGAATGCAGCATCTTTTGTGCTTACGCTGCTGGCATTCATTAAATCTGTTAAGATAGTTTTAGCTGTAGTGATAGGAATTGCATATCCCATACCTTCTACGGATGTATCTTCTAACTTCGCATTGTTGATACCTACAACCTGACCATCCATATTAATAAGTACACCACCACTGTTACCAGGGTTGATTGCAGCATCTGTCTGAAGAAGGTTCATTGTTCCATCTGTTAAAGATACTTCTCTGTTCTTTGCACTGACTACACCTGTTGTAACAGACTGGCCATATCCTAAGGCATTACCGATTGCTACAACTTCTTCTCCTACTTTTAAATCATCAGAACTTCCAAGTGTTGCAACTTTAATCTTTGATGCTGTAGAGTCTTTGATATCCTTTATCTTTACAGAAATAACTGCAAGGTCTGCACTGGAGTCTGTTCCGACTACTGTTGCTTTGGCTGTTGTATCGTCTGCAAATCCTACGGTGAGGGAAGTGGCATCAGATACAACATGATTATTGGTTGCAATCATAAGATTATCTTTTGTCTTTGCAACGATAAATCCTGAACCTGCTCCTTCTGATTCCTGTGTACCAAAGCCATAATAATTGGAAGACTGAATTGTGCTTGTAATAGATACAACAGATGGCATCACTTCATTAACTACACTTGCTACATTACTGCTGGAGCTGCTTGAGCCGCTTGATGATGTCTCGCTCTTTGCACTTGTTGTTCCCGATGTTGTTTCAATTCGATCTGCTGTAGAAGGATATAATTTATCTTTTGCTACGGACACTCCTACAAAGCAGGCTCCCGCTACAAGACCAAATACTGCTGCAGATGCAACTAACTTGGCAGCTTTCTTACCCATTCCGTTCTTATTATTTTTACTGCCATTCTTTCTCTGTCTGCGTCTCTTATCAGGTTCCGGCGGGATATTCCCATAATAATTTTCATTATTATAAGTACTCTCATCTCTCCATCCGTGGCTGCTATAAGAATTATTATAAGTATCGTTGGAATTATTTCCATTGTCATACTGATAGGAACTGCCACCTGTACCTTGTTCTCTGTAAGAATATCTATGACTCTCTGTATTCTCCTGTGTTACCGATTCCTCAATCGGTGTTACATCTATAGCTACTTGCTGACTGTTGTTTTCCTGGTTATTTATCCTGTTGTTCTCTAAATTCTCATTATGGAATCCATTTTCAAATTCGTTCATAATGTTATCCCCTTTCCTAAGTTTGTAACCTTATCTTAGCAACGATGTGTGATAAATTTGTGTTGTATTTATGGCAAATTTATGGATTTCTACTGATTTTGCAGCTTTTTCACACTTTTTTCGTAAAAGCAGGAAAAGAAATAACCTTGTGGAATGCCCTGTTCTATTGTATAATAAGTTAGAAAATTATCCCAGTAAGAGGTATATTACGCCCTTTTTTCCATATATATATCCCTTTTGGGTGATGGAGGTACACTTTTATGATTAAAGAGAATCAAAAATATCTTAACCGGTTCCACGTCGTTCTTGATGCACTGGTTATTTATTGTTCCTTTTGTCTTAGTTACTATATTCGATATATATGCCCTCTTTTTAAAGACATTTTCCCTCGTTTTGGTTACTGGCGGCAGTTGTGGCAATATCAGGGTATACTTCTTGTTCTGATTCCTGTATACCTTATTTTATATGCAAAGTTTAATTTATATAAACCAAAAAGATTTCAAAATAGGACTTCAGAGTATGCGAATCTCATTAAGGCGAATTCCATTGGAATGGTTTTCTTCTTTATATATATAATCTTTATGAAGATTCCCCATGTTTCACGAAGTCTTCAGTTAATGTTCTATGTTCTTTCCATGCTTCTTACCATTGCTGAAAGGGCGGCAATCCGTTATGCATTAGAAAGAACTCGCAGAAAGGGATTTAATCTTAAACATGTTGTTGTTATTGGTTTCAGTGCAGCAGCCGAAGCCTACATCGACCGTATTAAGTCAAACCCACAGTGGGGCTACACCATTCACGGTATTTTCGATGATAATCTCAAGGCTGACTTTTCTTACCGCAATACTTTTTGCATTGGTAAGTTAAAGGATGTAGAAAAGTTTCTTCAGAACACTTCTATGGATGAGGTGGCAATCGCACTCAGCTTGAAAGAGTATTATAAACTGGGAGATATGGTTGCTATCTGCGAAAAGTCTGGTGTGCATACAAAGTTTGTTCCAGATTATTATAAATTTATTTCTACTAACCCAGTTACTGAGGATTTGAACGGACTTCCGGTTATCAACATCCGTAATGTTCCGCTTACAAATACTGTAAACAAATGTATCAAACGTCTTGTGGACATTATTGGTTCTATCGTTTGTATCATTCTCTTTTCACCGATTATGGCTGTTGTTGCTGTTCTCGTTAAAAAGAGTTCCCCAGGACCAATTATTTTCTGTCAGGAACGAGTTGGTCTTCATAATAAACCTTTTAAAATGTACAAGTTCCGATCGATGGGAGTACAGTCTGCCTCTAAGGAACAAAAGGCCTGGACAGTACACAACGATCCCCGGGTCACTCCCGTGGGAAGAATTATCCGTAAGACCAGTCTTGACGAACTGCCACAGTTATTTAATGTATTAAAGGGTGATATGAGTCTCATTGGTCCACGGCCAGAACGACCTCTTTTCGTTGAGAAATTTAAAGAGGAGATTCCTCGTTATATGATAAAGCATCAGGTACGTCCCGGTATGACAGGATGGGCACAAGTTTGCGGCTTCCGTGGAGACACATCCATTGAGGGACGAATTGAACATGATATTTTTTATATTGAAAACTGGACATTATCTTTTGATATTAAGATTCTATTTCTTACTGTATTTAAAGGATTTGTCAATAAAAATGCTTACTAACACAGATTTTTTAACTAATGAATGTACTCTCCGAAACATTCCATAAACCTATTAAATTTCCAGAAGTACCTATGACAGAATGGAGGCATATTTTATGAAATATGGTTCAATATATAGTAAAGATAACATTGAAAACAAATATAACTATTCCAGCACAGGCGGCAGACGAAGTTCTCAGAATAATTTCAAAACTTCTCACGACCATCATACACATTCCACATTGAATACTGATGGCCTGCTTCGAAGTTCTTCCGGTACAGGATATCATTCCTCTGGTTCTTCTATAAAAAATTCTGGCAAACCATCAACAAAGAAGTCCTCTTCCCAGAATAAGCCTGATACAAAGTCTCAAAAGCGGCAGACTTCTGGCGGACGAGCTTTAACTTATCATGAACGTAAAAAAAAGAAAAAACGGGGATGTTTTCCTTTCCTTCTTTTAATCATTCTTTTAATTGCCGGGGCGGTTTTTGCATTCCGTTTCTCATTAAAAGGTGCATTTTCCAAAATAGAAAAATATCCTTTAGATAAAACAAGTGTAACTGTAAATGATACGGATGCTAATATAAAAGATTATCAAAATATTGCTCTTTTTGGCGTTGATAGTCAGGATAATAAAATTAAAGATAAAGGTTCCCGTACTGACTGTATCATCATTGCCAGCATCAATAAATCAACCAAAAAGGTAAAATTGATGTCTATTTACCGTGATACCTATGTAAGTATTGATGGCGAATACGATAAGATTAATGCAGCATATTCTTATGGCGGACCAGAACTTGCTCTTCGCACAATTAACCGTAATCTGGATTTAAATATCACAGATTTCGCCACGGTTAACTTTAAAGCATTAGCCGATGCTGTTGATGTGCTTGGAGGTATTCCATTGACCATTAATTCTGAAAAAGAATTACAGAATTTAAATGATTATATTGGTAATATGAATCATATTAATGGTGGAAATTCTCCGAAGTTTGAAAAAACCGGAACTTATACCTTCGATGGTAATCAGGCTGTTGCCTACTCTCGTATCCGCTACATGGAAGGCGGAGATCACGCAAGAGCTAACCATCAGCGACTTGTTCTTGAAGGTATTATGAATACAGCTAAAAAACAGCCGCTAAAACTTGGAAAGTTAATCAGTACTGTTCTTCCACAGTGTAAAACGAGCCTCTCTAATGACGCTCTCACAAAGCTGACTCTTTCCATGGCACGTTGTAAGATAGAAGATTCGCAGGCTTATCCTTTTAAATCTGAAGATGAACGATATAACGGCATCTATTACGGTTTTCCAATTACAGCCCAGACAAATGTAAAAAAAGCACACGAATATCTCTTTGGTACGAAAGATTATAAACCAACAGAAGAGCTTCAGAAGATCAGTGCAAAGATTAAGGTTGTAACGGATTATATTGGGATTACGGAATAGCGCCATATAATACCCTATATCTGTGGCCTCGGAGCAAGGTTTGGATGCAAGCGCATAAGCGAGCATTCAAACCGCCGCGACTAAAGTCACAGATATGGGTATCTTCTCTTTGGTGTTTCGTCTATTTGCCTACGGCAAATCACTATTCTTCGTAATAATTAAACTTCGGTGTTGCCTGTATCTGACAGGATGCTTTCATTGTTCTTCTATTTTTATGAAGTTGTACGTTAATAAGAAGCATTTCACCGTTTTCTACCATTTCCTGAATATCATCTTCTGTTAATTCTTCGTAATCCTCTGTTATCATATCTGCATATTTGAGTTCAAGATATACATCACACATATTTCCTAATGATTTGTGATATTCGATTTCATCTGGGTCAAGCTCATTTTCACTTTCTGCTGGTGCATATCCGTAGGACATAATAATCGGAATTCCCAGTTCTTTTGCAAGTTTACGGATCCCATCCATGAGCGGTTTCATATCTTCAGAATCTTCTACTGAGAGTATATTTTCAATATTATCAATAAATACCACTGGCTTATGTGCTCCCTCTGTTACGATGGAACGAATAAGTTCTGCTAATATATCTCCTGCGGAGGCATCCTCCATATTTTCTACATATTCAGACACTGCTTCCTGATCAAGTACAAAAAGATGTTCACTGATCCGTCCTCTGTACCAATTCAATTCATCTTTTAAAGAACGAATATCTGCGCCTTTTTCTCCTGTCATGATTGCCATAGAGGATACTGCTTTTTCTTCATCTTTTTTATTCATTTCATAGCTGAGACGAGAGATAGTATCTACCATAAGGTCATAGCGGGTAAGCTCTGTTGAAATATAAAGTACATCTACACCGCTTTCTGCTGCCCGGTCGGCTATCTGCTGCATAAATCCGTTCTTTAAATACTGAGGTGTAGCATCTACAAAGTAACTTCCTTTATGAAGGCCATAGCGGAGCATTGCATCTAAACGTTTGAATCCTGTGCTTAACTTTCTGTTTTCCTGTGTATCTACAATATACTCTTCAAATTTATCCATAAAGCTTGCAGAGTTTTTGAGAACAAATGGATTGCGGACACTTACCTGGAATTCTTTTTCTTCGACATTCTTTCCTGTTAGAACTACTGCGCTAAATTCTCTTTCTTCTTTTTCTGGAGCTGTTTTTTCCTTACGTTTTACAATATTCTTGTGTTTTCTGGAATGTGATGTTCTCTCACTGTGTGCAGGCTTCTTCGTCTGTGAAGATGTCCTCTCTTCCTTTTCCGGTCTTGTTTTTTCTACCTGAATTGTGTCTTCTGATTCAGAAATGTATTCTGCTTCCTTGTATTCTGCTTCTTTCTCTGTTTTCTTAGAAACGCCCTTATTTGCTATCTCTTTTTCCTCTGTCTCAGAGCACTCCCTATTTGCTGTCTCTTTCTCTTCTGTCTCAGAGTACTCTCTATTTGCTGCCTCTTCTTCTGTCTCAGAGAACTCCTTATTTGCTGCTTCTTCCTGAGCTGCCTCTGAGGTCTCTCCCTCTTCTTCCTCAGAGTTTTCCTCTTCACTGCTTATTTCTTCCTCAGAAGCTTCTTTTAAAATACTTTCTGGCTGTTCTGATACATCTTCGGCACCTTCCGTCTTATCAGATTCGTCCTCCGTTTTTTCTACAGAGTTTTCTTCTAAATTCTCCTCAGAAACTGCCTCTTTTTCTGTTTCTTCAGATTTGTCCTGACTGCTTTCTTCTAAAGTTTCTTCATTTGCAGGTTCTTCTAAATCTTCCTCAATAAAGTCTTCATCCATAGCAAGTTCTAATTCTCGCTCGAGGTCATCTTCATCTAAATCTTCTAAATCTTCAAGAGCATCTTCTTCTGTATCTAACGCGGATACCGCTGCCTTTTTCTTCTTGCCATTTTCCTGTTCTTCAAGCCATGCATCAAGTGCTACTTCTGAACCAGCAAGTTCCAGTAAGAGCATTCTTTTTGCACGCTCATAGACTTCACCCTCCAGGCCAAGAGATGCCAGATTATCCAAAGCTTCATCTATCTCTGCCTGTGTGTGGTCTCCAAGAACTAATTCGCCCGGATCAACATATTCAAATTCTTCCGCTTCTTTTTCTGAAACTTCAGAATACTCAGGCTGTTCTTGTACTTCTTCTGCTGTCGGCGCAGGGGTTATCTCAGAACTTTCTTCTGTTGCTGTCTGTTCCCCGGCTGTTGATGCACTCTCTTCCATCGGCTGTTCTGTTGCTTCTTCCACTTTCGGAATTTCTTCTGATTTCTTCTCTTCCTCTGCTTTCCCGGCTTTCTGTGCCGCTTTTAACTGCTCTGCTGCCAATGCTTCTTCTGCTGCCTTAAGCTGTGCCTTTAATTCTTCAATGGAAGGACTTTGACTTTCTTCGGACTCCTCTTCTAAATCTAATTCATCAAAGTTTAAATCATCCTCGCTCAGTTCTTCCTCTGTCTCCGATATTGGTTCAGCCTTCTTCTGTACTGCGTTTTCTTGTGCCTCTTTTGCAAGTTCTACTGCTGACTTTGTTTCTCTGGCTTCCTGTGGCTCTGGCTTAGCTGCCTGCTGTGCTGCCCTGGCAAGTTCTACCGCTGACATTGGCTGGCTCTGTGATTCTGACTGTGAACTTTCCACTGCTGGTTCCCTCGTTCCTGCCATTCCACTTCCAACAGCACTGCCTGCACTTTCGCCTTCAAATGCCATCGGTGCCGTTTCAGCTGTAGTACCTGTTTCCGTCTGCGCCAAAGTTTCTTGTTTTTCTTCTGAGTCAGAAGACGTATTTCTGGAAATAACTTCTCCGATCAAAGATTCCATATCTTCCTGCGTCACAGCTCCGCCAGTCTGACTCATTAGATTTTTCAAGTTTTCGAAAATCGTCTCGTTAATTAATCCTAAGTCTGCATTGGCATCTTCAGCCAGAATCATCTCTGCATTTTCCTGTACTACTTCCTGACTAATCATACGAAGCATATCATCTGAAAATGTCGGCATTCCCTGTGATTGGCTGGTTTGCTGTGCTGTTGTTCCATCTCCCTGTCCGGCAGACTCCTGACTATTCTGCTCTCCTGCTGTCTGATCTGGTGCGATTCCAGACTGTTCCAGAATCTCATCTGGTAACTCATCACTGATATCTTCTGGAGCCACTCCCGCTTCAATCTGTTTTTCCCGATAAAGTTCTTTCTCTATCTCTAATTTTTCCTCTGGTGATAAATCTTCATAATCTTCAAAAGAAACGAGTTCATCACTGTTCTTTTCCATATAATTTAAAATTTCCTGCTGATGAAGTGCAAATTCCATCGGATCTTTTCCGCGCTTTCTTGCCTCTTCCATAAGACGTTCTGCTCTCTTTTCTGCCTCAAGCTTCATCTGATCCTCTTCTTTGGCCTTCTCGATTGCTTCTGCGGCTAACTGAGAAGCTGATTTGGTTTCTGGCATCTTCATCTCTTTAGGTTCATATTCCTCTTTCTGATGTGCTTCCTCATCCTTATCCACAGCTGACTGTGCAAGTTCCCAGGCTGAAACTGGCCTTCTTCTCTGCTCTTCTAATGCTCTCTCTTCTGCCTTGTTGGCCTCATCTTCTGCAAGCATTTCCGTCGCTGTCTTTTCCCTTCCATATCGAATCTGAGAACGGTCAAATGGATATTCTACCTTAGGATCATTTAATCCCATCATCTGCATAAAATTATTATAGATCAAATCATTAAGATTCGCCGCTTCCTGATGATTTACATCGTCTTGTCCAAACATATCGTAAGAACTGCCATTACCATAATCTTCGGACGCACCACTGTCTGTGGATGCCATATTTCCATATCCATCTGCAGTTTCTGACTGTTGCTGAATATTCGCATTTTCATTCTCCATTACCTGTGCAAAAGGATTCTCCTCATGTGACTCACTCTGCATCTGTGAACTATTCTGCTGTGGAGTCATTTCCTGTTGTGACTGTGGGGCTGCTGTCTCTCTTCTTCTGCCACCATTTCTTAACCGTTCCTCTATCATATTCACTGCAGAAGCTGCCTGCTCGGAATCATCCATCTCCTCAAATGTCTTCGGTGGGAAAATATCTGGTGCCAGAGATTCTGCCAGCTTCTGAATCGTATCAGAAAGTTCCTGCTGTTCCTCTGGTTCTTCTGGTCTCCCGGTAATATTCAGCGCCATATCAATAATATCATTAATATCAAATGGTCTTTCTTCGCTTCCTTCTGTTGCAGTGTGCTGTGCTCTCACCACATCCAACAACGCTTTCATCATATCTTCCATTATAGATTAACCTCCGTTACATGTTCTGTCTGCCTGTTTAGCTTCTCATTTTCAATAAAGATATTCTAACACCTTTATGCAATTATTACAAACAAGTATTGCATTATTACACATTTTCCATCACTTTCTTTCAATTCATATAAATAATTGTCATATACATTGATTTTTTTAACTAATTCTGCGATACTAGATATAGAATATTATAGATACTTGATTGATTATTGCATGAAAGGAGTACATTTTGAAAACTTATATTGATTTACATATTCATTCTACTGCTTCTGATGGTACATTTTCCCCAACAGAAATTATAAATGATGCCCTAAAACTTGCTGGTGATAAAAATCCTGTTGTAATTGCTCTTACCGATCACGATACAGTTGCTGGCACAGAAGAATTTCAGAAAGCTGCTGCCAAACATAAAGAACGACTTACTGCCATCTCTGGTGTAGAGATTTCTACAGACTATCACGGAGTAGAAATTCATGTTCTTGGCTATAACATCGACACAAAAAATAAGGCTCTCTTAGAACGCCTTGCCGTTTGTCGTGAAAGCCGTGACGGACGTAATGCAAAAATTATTGAGAAACTTCAGGAACAGGGCTTTAAGATTTCCATGGACGAAATCAAACCAGATAAGCCAGGCGAAACAATCGCCCGCCCACATATCGCAAAGCTTCTTATGAAAAAGAAATATGTTTCTTCTGTTCAAGAAGCATTTGATAAATATCTTGCAGAGGGAAGATGCTGCTATGTGGAACGTATCATGCCTACTCCGCAGGAAGCAATCGAACTAATCAAAAACAGTGGCGGTGTCCCTGTTCTTGCACACCTTATGTTCTATAAAAAGTTAGATTCCGCCAAAAAAGAAACTCTGGTCCGCGAATTAAAAGAAGCCGGCCTTGTTGGAATTGAAGCTTACTATAACACTTACACTCCTGTTGAACAGGAATATGTTGCTGGTCTTGCCAAACAGTGGGGTCTTCTTAAAACAGGCGGAACAGACTTCCACGGTCAGAACAAACCACATATTTCCTTATTTAAAGGACAGGGAGAAATGGAAGTACCAGAAAGTATTCTCCCAGAATTTTTGGCTAGTTTAATTCGTTAAGAGACAGACGCCCCGGAAGAGAAACGCTATCCTATATTTGTGACTCTATCACTGCGGGTTGAATGTTCGCTTACTGGCTCCCATTCAATCCTTGCTCTAAGGCCACAAATATAGGATAGCGTTTCTCTTCCGGGGCTGTCTTTGGCTGTTTTTAGTTGAATTAAAATAGTGGTTGGAGAGATTCGGGGATGGAAACAAAGGGCTTTGGCTAGCTTTTGTTTGAATTAAATAGTAAATCCATCTCCTTGACTTCTGGTAGCAGGATTTGTTATATTAGTCAGATAGTAAATTATCAATGACCATTAATACTATGAGAGAGGAGATTTTTCATGAAAATAACAAATAAACTCTGTCTTTCTGTCGCTTCAGCCCTTTTATTCTTCGGGCTTTGCACTTATCCGGCAGTTTCTCTGAATGCAAGTCAGACAACGGTCAAAAGCCAGAGCACAACCAGTTCAACCGAAGCCGTCTCACTGAAAGCACCTTATTTTACTGTTACACCAGGATATAAAAGTGCACAAATCACATGGAAAGCCGTCACTGGAGCTAATAAATATAAACTCTTTTGTTCCGATGGACGTTCTGTTAAGTTTAAAAAAGCCGGAACTTATACATTTAATCAGTTAAATGAAGGCCAGACCTACACATTTACTGTAAAAGCATTCGCTCCTAACGCAAAAACGGTTTCCAGAAAGCTCTCTGCTACGATTCCCGTAACCATTTCACAGAATGTAACTGGATTATCTGTCTACGCAAGCAATAGCCGTCTCAACTTAAAATGGAACACACTTTATAACGCAAGCGGTTACAGTGTATATATAAAAAAAGGCAGCAGTTACACTCTTTTAGCAAACACCACCCGCTCCACTTATCAGACTTCCATTGCAAGCGGCGCTTCAAGTATTACTTTTATGGTAAAACCTTACACAACGATTAATGGAAAGAATTATACTTCTTCAACAGGAGCTACTGTAAGCTGTACCCCTAACACTTTACTTTCACCATTAAAAACAATAAGAACGATGACTTACTTCTGCAAGACAACCAAGAGAGTTTCTCTTTACCGTTCCTGGACTTCTAAAAAAGTTGTTAAAACATTAAGCAGCGGTGTAACCGTTGATTTAATCGGACGTAATACCAAATATAAGAGAAGCGAGATTCTCTATAAAGGAAAGACCTACTACCTCACTACAGGAAGTCTTCGCGCTTTCAAATGCAACTACACAACATCCAAATATTCTACTGCTCAAAAACTTGCTTATGTTAAAAAGTATTCCAGCAAAACCAGCTATTTAATCTGGGTCAGTCATTATACACAGGAAGTCAGCATTTTTCAGGGTCGAAAGAACAATTGGAAATTAATCAAATCGTTCCCTTGCGCCTCCGGAAACTATAATACCCGTTCTCCCCATGGAACTTTCCGCATTGGTCAGAAGGAAAATGGCTGGTATTATGTTAATACTTATGAAGAATACATAACTCATTATTGTGGAAGAAACTCTTTCCACACCAGAGTACACCGTTACCCATCCGGCAGTAGCCAGAATCATCATAAATTTCCAATTGCAAGCACGGTGTATGCAGATGCTACAATTGGTAAACCAGCATCTAATGGATGTGTGCGTCTGATGGACTCCGATGCATATTATATCTGGAAATATATGCCAGCGAATACTACGGTAATTTCTTATTAAGCTCTGGGTTGCCGCAGGCAGAGAGACGCTCTCAGTAAATAAAAAACCTATATTTGTGACTTTAGTCGCTGCGGTTTGAATACTCGCTTCATAGGCTCGTATCCAAACCTTGCTCCGAGGCCACAAATATAGGTTATTTTATTTACTGAGAGCTGTCTTCGGCTGTTGCCAGATTATCTTAGATATCTAAAAAAGAAGGGGTTCATTATAAGTTTGATTTTGTTCTGTCGCGCTAAATGTTCCATTCTGCCTGATAAAACAACCTTGCTCAAAAACGATCTCGTGAGGTTACAGTCAGAACTCCACAGCACAAAGGAATAAAATTCAATCTTATAGTGAACCCATTCTTTTTCAATTTTTTCTGTGCAATCCGGCTTAAAAATTTTGAAAACGCCTGCTTACTTTAATTCTGCAAAATAGATAAAAGACAACTTAATTTATTATTGTAAAATTGCTGTGATATCATAGCAATCACTTATATGTCAATCTTTAGTATTCATTTTCTGGAAAGCCATAACCTTTTGAAAAATCTCAAAATTATCTAACATAATATTCTGATTCTGCCCCAACCAAAGCACAGCTCCCCGAGAGTGAAGAAATCTGTGGTCGGATTGCCAGAAGAATACGAGAAGAAGAGTCAGTAAAAAAATCACCCCATTTTGTGACTTTGTGCTGTGGAATTTTGACCATAGAAACTTCGGATTCGTTTCTCCGAAGTTTCTGTTTTATTGGGCAAAATGGAACGTTTAGCACAACGGAACAAAATGGGGTAATTTTTTACTGACTCTTTTCTAAATTCTTCTGGCAATCCGACCACAGATTTCTTTTATCTTGGGATGCGTCTCCTTTGCCTGCGGCAAATCAAAAATTATTTTATGATTGTTCCTCCCCCCACTACGTGGTTATCCCTATACAGGACTACTGCCTGGCCTTTGGTAATCGCACGCTGTGGTTCTAAGAAATGAATGTCTACTGTTCCATCTGAATTTTTCCTGGCGGTTGCTTCTTTTTCTGTCTGATGATAGCGGATTCTTGCCTTAACGACTTCGTCCTCCGCTAAGTTCTCTATCCAGTTGAAGTCATTTGCAATTAAATCAGTCTTAAATAAGTCTTCATTGCTTCCGACGATGACTTTATTCTCTTCCGGGCGGATTTCTGTTACATAGTATGGCTTTGGTGCGGATATGCCGAGACCTTTTCTCTGTCCGATAGTATAGCCATAGTAGCCTTTGTGCCTGCCGACTACTTCGCCTTCCTGATTTACGAAGTCTCCCTGCTCGCTCTTTTTACCAGTTGTTTTTTCAATAAATGACATATAATCTCCATCTGGAATAAAGCAGATGTCCTGACTATCGTGCTTATGGGCATTGAAAAATCCCTGTTCTTCTGCAATCTTACGAATTTCTGTCTTGCTGTAATCTCCCAAAGGGAAACAGGTATTGGCAAGCTGTTCCTGTGTAAGAGAATACAGTACATAGCTCTGGTCCTTGCTGTCATCGACACCTTTTAACAGATGATATCCCTGCTCATCGTGTGTGATTTTTGCATAATGACCCGTTACGATAACATCACAATGTAATACCTTCGCTCTCTTATATAAATGCTCAAATTTTAAATGACGATTACACTCGATGCAGGGATTCGGTGTCATTCCATTCTGATAACAGGAAATAAAATTATCAATAACTTTTTCCTTAAAATCATCTTTAAAATTAAATACATAATATGGGATTCCCAGTTTAACACACACGCTTCTGGCATCCTCAATATCACTTAAAGAACAACAGGTTTTCTCCCTTGCCATTCCAATATCTTCATTATCATAAAGCTTCATTGTCACACCAATACAATCATATCCTGCCTTTTTCATAAGGTATGCTGCTACTGATGAATCAACACCACCACTCATAGCGATTAATGCTTTCTTTGCCATTGCAATCCTCCTATATTTTTAATGAAAAAATCATGTAGATGTTTCCTTGGTTAACAGCTACTATGATAACATTCTGCCATTTGAAAGTAAAGATATTCTAATTGACAAACAGTCTCATTCCCACTATAATCATTACGGCATCTTTTGAATTATTTTTTGTAAATCATGCAAATTTTATAAAGTTATCCACAATATTTTCCCAAAGCACTGCGTCTATCCACAATTTTTTTAAAGATATTGTGTATAGAACTTGTAAATCACACTTATAGATAGAAAGAAGGTTTTTTGTTTGAATAAAAAAGTCCAAATTTCAGAATCCATAGAACTTGGTATCCTGCTTGCGCTATCCGGCGGCTTTATGGATGCCTATTCCTATATCGGCAGAGGCGAGGTATTTGCAAATGCCCAGACGGGAAATATGCTCCTTCTCGGTGTCCATCTTTCTGAAGGAAATATTCCTGCAGCTATCCGCTACCTTTGCCCTGTTCTTGCTTTTACCTTTGGAATCGCACTTGCAGACATTGTCCGAAATTCAGGAATAGGAAGTCATTTGCATTGGCGGCAGATTTCTGTTGTGGCAGAGGCTATTATTCTTACTATCGTAAGTTTTCTCCCACAAAGTCATAACCTTCTTGCAAATAGCTTAACTTCCCTCGCCTGTGGCATTCAGGTAGAAAGTTTTCGTAAAATTCATGGAAATGGTATCGCTACTACTATGTGCATCGGAAACTTGCGAAGCGGCACACAGAATATTTACACGTTCTTCCAGACAAAAAAAAGAGAAGCTCTTGAAAAAGGGCTTCTCTATTACGGAATTATTCTTTGCTTTATCTGCGGGGCGATCATCGGAAACCAGTGTATTAAATACTTCCATGAACGGGCAATCCTTATATCTTCCGTATTGCTGCTGTTGGCATTTATAATGATGTTTATCACCAGAGATGAAGAATAAAAATCCTGACTTACGCAGCGGGACGGACACCCACAAAGAAATCCCATGGTGTGCATCCCGTCAAGTAGACAATTAAAAAAATATAAAATTTTTGTGTTGC
>OLNF01001316.1_pt1 | contig 21405 bp, 18 predicted proteins | sample 1673061 | NCBI WGS metagenome assembly OLNF01 (sample SAMEA3136751, study PRJEB25190) | human gut metagenome
TCGTCATCGGTGAGGTCGTAAATGGAATACACGTTGTCAACCAAAGGCAGGAGGTTCTTGACAAACGCTTCCTGATCTTCTACTGCTACCTCCAGGGGAAACTCACTGTCAACAACATCATACAGGATGCTGTACTTGGAAAAGCGGAGACCTTTCAGCAATGCTGACATGGCAAGCTCTTGTGCCGCATCGGCAAAGAGGGCATCACGCCGTGCCTGCTCATATACTTCTGCGGCATGGTCTGCACGTTCGCGGATAAAGTCCGCATCGCTGGCTTGTGGAAAACGGTTCTCTCTGAGATGGTTCAAGAGATACAGTCCGTAATAGGACAGTTCTGTCTGTGCCTGTTTCTTTCTGTTCATCTGTCTGTTGAATGGATTAAGTGGTGAATAATAAACCGTGGATGGCGGTTGGTGTTTGTGTGAAAGCAAGAAAAAGGCACTCGGTATCCCTCCGAGTGCCGCCACTTAATCCACAGTAAATAAAAGCATCCTAAATAAAGACACCATTTATGAACCATGTTTCGGTGGCAAAGGTACAAACTATTTCTTGTATCTCTTCACATTTCCTCGCTTTTCTGCTGTTTTGTGCTCTGCAAAGACGAATTTCGTGTTGAAATTCTCGTCAAAGGCAATGGCTGCGGAGAACGATTTGCCTTGCTTGCTGGTGAAACCATTGAGCGTTCTGGTCTTGCCCTTGGTAAGCAAGTCGGTGATGTCGGAATCTGTGAGCAACTTTCCTGCTACCTGCTTGAACACTGGCATACCGCACTCCTTGTTGCTGCATCTTACTACCTTTCCGAAGAACTGCATGGTACCTTGCTTGCATTTAGGACACTGGCAGCCGGAATCCTTGTGGCTGAAAAGTCTGTCACAACCTAACAATTCCGCAGTGATTTCACGGGTATAGCCTTCGATACTATGGGTGAACCCGTCTGCACTTGCTTCACCTCGTTCAATCTTGGCAAGTTCCGCCTCCCATTTGCCCGTCATCTCCACATTGGCAATCGCCATGTTCTTCACCACGGAATGCAGGGCGAGTCCTTTTTCCGTCGGCACAAGTTTCTTCTGCTGGCGCACCATATACTCTCGTTTGAGCAGGGTTTCGATGATGGCGGCACGTGTGGCAGGTGTGCCAATACCGCTGTCCTTCATTGCCTGGCGCATCGTATCATCTTCTATCTCTTTGCCTGCGGTCTCCATTGCTGCAAGCAATGTGGATTCCGTATGCAATGGCTTTGGTTTGGTCTTGCCCTCCGTGATGGTGCAGCCAGAAAGAGTGATATGCTGTCCTTCTTGCCAGTTGGGAATGACTTGATCCTTGACCTCATTGTCGGTTGCGTCTGCATCCTTGTCCAGCCTGTTGTTCTTTTCCTTGAGCGACAACGCTCGCCAGCCAGTCTGTCGGATGATGGAGCCACTGATGCCAAACTCAACTTCATGATCCACTTGCGCCGATACTGATGTGATGTCCTTGATGCAGTCTGCCGAGAACGCTTCAATCATCCGGCACAATATCATGTCATAAACGATCTTCTCGTCCTTGAAAAGACCAATGGCTGCATTTTCTGTGATGAGCAGGGCATGGTGATCGGTCACCTTGGCGGCATTCACGCTGTTCTTGCTGTAGTCCTCACTGCCAGGCAAGAGTTTCACTTTCTCTCCATATTCCGAATGATTCTCCAGATTCTTGAAGAGTTTGGGAAGGGTGGCAAATACATCATCCGAGATATAGCGGCTTGATGTTCTTGGATAGGTGATGAACTTTGCCTCGTAGAGTTTCTGGGCGATGGAGAGTGTATGCTCTGCCGTGAAGCCATGCTGGGAGTTGGCTTCTTTCTGCAAGGTGGTAAGGTCGTAAAGGAGCGGTGCCTTCTCCACCTTTCGCTTGGTTACTACCTTTGTGATGATGGCAGAACCTGTTTCTTTCACCTTATTATATATATCGGTTGCGGTAGCTTTGTCTGTCCAGCGGTTGACTGATGTGAACTTCAGTATATTGCCACTGTCTGCATCAACCACACCGAAGTGTACCTGCCAGAACGGTTTCGACTCGAAACGCTTGTGTTCCCAATAGCGTTCGCACACCATGCCAAGGGTCGGAGTCTGCACACGACCTACGGAATAGGTGCCACGTCCTGCGGCTATCGTCAGGGCTTGTGTGCCGTTGATGCCGACGAGCCAGTCTGCCTCACTTCGTGCCTTGGCTGCATGATAGAGATTGTCATACTCCTTGCCATCCCTGAGGTTCTGGAGTCCCTCACGGATGGCGGTATCTGTAAGCGAACTGATCCAGAGACGGTCGAAAGGTTTCCTGCAACCGAGATACGCATAGAGGTATCGGAAAATCAACTCTCCCTCACGTCCGGCATCGGTTGCTACGATAATGCGCTCACTGCTGTCAAACAGCTTGCCGATAATTTTAATCTGGGCAAGCACACCTGCATCTGGTTTGTAGCCGTTCTCTGTCTTGACTTGTCGGGGAACAAGAACGAACGGGTCGGGAATCACAGGCAGATTCTCCGCATGGAATCCCTTCATGCCGTAGGTTTCCGGCATGGCAGGCTGCACTAAATGTCCGAATGCCCATGTCACATAATAGCCATTGCCCTGCATATAGCCTTCCTCACGCTTGTCAGCTCCTACAATGTGGGCGATTTCCTTGGCTACGCTTGGTTTCTCTGCGATGATTGTCTTCATTGTCTGTTGTTTTTGTGACATCCGCAACCGTGGGATAGACGGTCGCAGATGTCGGTTGTTATGATGGATGATTAACTCTGTGGATCAAGTGGCGGCAACTACATCTTCACGCTTCTTGCCTTTCTCTTTGGCTTCTGTTCCTCGGCGTTCTGTTCCTTCTGCTGCTTTTCGTTCTTTGGCGCAGACTGTCCCGGACTCAGCGGATCCTTGGTGTGCTTGGTCGCCTCATGGGTCTTGCCCTGCTCGTTGACGGCGACTTGTACCTTGTTCTCATTGGTCGGAATCTGTTCCTTTGCCTGTTTGAGGTCTGGATTGTTGCGGTAGGAACGTGGCTGCATCTTGTCGAAGTCGAACTTTACGTAGGCGGTATAGGTACCGCTGCCGTTCTTGTTGGGCACTTCCTTGATCTCGATGGTCTTGCCTGCCACATAGTCGTCCTTCTGCTGCTCGGTCAGTTCCTTCTTGAAATAGGTGTTGAGTCGGCGGATGGTCCCGTCCTCATTGAGCCAGTGGTTGGGATCTTGCTGCTTCTTCTGACCGCCCGCATCACCTTCTGCCTTCTGCTCCTGCTTGTCAGCGGTCTGCTTCTTGTCTCCATTCTGTTTCTGACCTTGCGCCTGTCTTGTGCTGCCAGGCACGAACTCCACGCCACGCTGTTCCACATTCACCTGCAGCAGCGGTGTAAACTTGCGCCCGTTGGCAAGCTCAATCTCCTTGCGAAGCGGAATACCTGAGTAGAGCACTCTCTTGTCGTCCTTGGTAATAGGTGTCTTGCCGATGGTATCGGGTATGCGCACCTTGTTGGTCGGGATGTCAACAATCTCATTGGTGAGACGGTCGATACTGATGAAATGAGGACGCAGCTCACCTGTATTCTTGTCGGGGAAATCCACTACCTTTCCGAGGTTGCCGTTCTGCAACAGGTTCTTCTTGTCCTCTGGAGTGAAGGTATAGCCTTTGTAAGCGACATCGAGTTTTGGCTCGTTGCGCACGAAATGCGGCACGAGTTGCAACTGGTCGTTATCGTCCTTGCGGAATGACAGACGGGCCTGTATCTCTATCTGTTCACCGCCGAAGGTCGGCTTCACAATCACAAGCCCCGTCTTGCCGTAGTTGAGCAGGGCTTTCATATCCTTCTCATTCATACTGTTGAAGTCTATGCCATATTTGGCACCAAGTTCCTGCAGGTTCACATCGTTACCACTGATGAGGTTCTGCTTTACACCCGGAGCGGTCTGTGCCTGCTGTTCGGTTGCGGTCTGTTCTGGTTTCTGTTCCATGTCGTTCTCTTTTTCGTTGGTTTGTTCAGATGATACATTCTCTTTTTCTGTGTTAGCTTGCGTCTTGGACGCATCGTCCGATGATGCGGTTTCTTTCGCCTGACCTTCCGATTGCTTTGCCTCTTTCTCATAATTGGAGGTGTCAACCTTGTGGGCGGAAAGAATCTCCTTGTTAGCCTCCGGATCTTTCAGCAACTCCTTCATCACGCCAAGCAGGTTTTCCACCTGGTCTGCCGCTATGCGGTAGAATCCGAATCGGCTTGGCTCCTTGCACTGGCGGAAGAAGTTTCTAAAGAAACTGTCCATCAAGTCACTGTTGCGGTCAAAACGCAGGAAGTCGGACGTGTTCTCCGCCTTGGCGGGCGCTCGCTTCGGTGTGCCGTCTCTGCTGAGTCCGGCGACGACGCTGATCTCGCCCGTCTTCTCGTCACGGACTACCAGCACGTCCTGTTCATCACTCTTTTTCTTTTGTACCATAATTGTAAATTTTTAATGGTGAATACTGTTGTTATTTGAATTTCTGATGAATGCGAGTCAAGTAATGCTCCACATTCTCTTTCTTGAATTCTTTGACATTATTCTCTACAAACTGCATCACATCCTCTTCCGTGTAGTAGGTTTTCTGCCCCAAACGCTTGTAGGGAAGCACTCCCAGACTGCGATAGCGTTGAAGGGAACGAGGGGAGATTTGAAATAAGAGGCAGAGATCTTGGTTGTCGAGCAATTTTTCATTGATGGCAGAACTTCCTTTTTGCTCCGTCTCTCGTTCGTGTCTCAACATCAGCATGTCGTAGATGCCGTCTATCTTTTTGTGTAGGTCATGGAGATATAACTCCAGTTTTCTCAATGTTCCATCTTCCATGCTCATGTTTCCTTTGCTATTGTTCGTTCCTCAACCATTCTTTCAATGGCTTCAACTTGGTATCGGCATTGATTGCCAATTTTAATAAAATCAATGCGGTTCTCTGAGCGCATTCGCTGCAAGGTGCGCTTGCTCACACCAAGCATCTTAGCTGCATCGTCATTGGTCAACATCGGCTTCAATCCCTTACCCGTCAAGTTCTCTTGAAATGCCATTTTTGCCAATCGCACGTACTGGACTATTTCTGTCAACTGTTCTGTCAGCTTTTTGAAGGCTGCACTTTCCATTGTTATTACTTCCATTCTAATTCCGTTTGAAATGTTATATAATTCGTTGTTTTTATTTCTCGGCGGCAAAATTAACCATTTGCGAAATACCCGTTTAACAACTCATTAATGACCCACGTATAATTTTCTTGATTTTTCTTGCCAAGCGGTCGGCAAACCCCAGAAAAGCACTGCCACAGTTATTCATTTTCATTGTTTTTCAACATACACACATTAACTTTGCACCCGAATTTGTTGAACCAATAAAACAGAGAATATGGAAGTAGTAACAATGGAAAAGAAGGCATTCGACTTGATGATGGCAAGATACGATGCCTTGGTAAAGAAAGTTGAGTTGCTGAAGCATAAGGCTAACGGCAAGCGTCTGAACAAATGGCTTACAGGTCATGAGGTCTGCCAGCAACTTCGCATCAGCCAGCGCACCTTACAAAAACTTCGTGACCGCCGTTTCTTGGGGCATACCCAGATAGGTCGCCAATTCTATTACTGCCCCGAAGAGGTCAAAGCCATCGTTCCGCTTATCGCCAGAATCAAATCGGTATAGCATAAAGCCAAACTCGCCCAAGGCAAAGCCGAAAACTTCACCCTGGGCGAGCCAACACATTTTATATTCACCACTTAATCCAAATTGTAAACAATGAACATGAACCAACTTCTTACGCATGAGAGCAAGTCGATAGACACCGCCATGCAATCCTTGAAGAAAGCCAACAACTGGCTATCCTCATTCATCGAGTCCTACAGCCCACCTTTGGACGGGGAGCGATACCTCACCGACAAGGAACTCTCCGAGTTCCTGAAGCTTAGTCGCCGTACCTTGCAGGAATATCGCAAACAAGGCATCTTGCCCTACATTATATTATGTGGCAAAACCCTCTATCCGGAATCCGAGATACAAGCACTTCTCACTGGTAATTACCGCAAGCCGATAATCGACGGCACTGTTTCACAAGGGGAGGGTACTGCTTCATAATAGCGAAACAAAAATAGCGTACAGGGTACAACGACAAAAATCGTTCCCCCTGTACGCTATTATATTATAAAGGTGTAGGAATCTTATTAAAAGATGAGAGATTCTAACTTGTACCTCTTGGCATCGTTCCGTTCATCACAATAATCATCGGATACTCGTGTTTTACTTGCTCTGCTTGGCAATCCTTGCGGTTCACAACCTTACTGATAAACCATTGTCTGAACAACAAGGCTTGGTATGTATCCATTTGAAGTGCTATGGCGATAATCACTTCCATATCATAGACATGCGCAGAATATCCATTTTCAAGTTTGATGTATTGAGAATGCTGGAAATCTTTCAGCACACTTTGTTTCCAAATGCGCTTGATGGTATTCTTCACTGCTGTCCCTGTTACATTCAACAGTTCGGCAATCTCCCAAACTGTCATCCACACCTCACCATGATGTGGGGCGTAGATGACCATATCTTCTTGTATTGTTATCACTTGTCGTTTCATACTCTGCCATTTATAGTGTTAGTATTATCGTTGCAAACATTTCCAAACGTGAATTCCTCAATGTTATTAATCTGCTGAGACAACTTTTCCACGTCTTTGCTCAATTTCTCCTTGGTAATTTTGGCATACACCTGGGTTGTCTTTATGTCCTTGTGACCAAGCATTGAACTCACGGTTTCTATTGGAACTCCGTTGGAGAGGCAAACCGAGGTTGCGAACGAATGACGGCTCATGTGCCAGGACAGCGGCTTGGTGATACCACATTTTTTGCCCAGTCTTTTGAGCGAATCCATACAACTTTGGTAGTTGGGTACTGGAAACACCCTGCCGTCTTCACACAATCCACGGTATTTTTCCATAATTTGCTTGGGATAATCAAGCAACTTGATGTTGGCTTCCGTTCCAGTCTTCTGTCGATGGATAACGATCCATTCACCTTCATCGAAAAATTCCTTGATGTTCTCTTCCTTCAAGTTGTACAGATCAATGAAAGCGAGACCTGTAAAACAACAGAACAGGAACAAGTCACGCACCATACTCATCTTCTTTCTTGTGATAGGTGTTTCCATCAACAGGTGAATCTCTTCTTTGCTCAGAAACTCTCTTGTGGTCTCTTCTTCCTTGTACTCATATCGTCTGAATGGGTCTTTTACGAGCCATTCATTATCTATGGCACGGAATACCATTGCACGGAGATTGCGGACAAACACCATCGCAGAGTTTATCTTCAAGTGCTTGTCGGTTCTGAGAAAAGTCTCGTAGTCTGTGATAAAAGGCAGCGATAACTCTTTCAGAGCAATATCCTTCACATGGTAATGCGTCTGCAAGAACTCGCCCACATAGGCACACCCGATTCTATACTTCGTGTATGTACTCAAAGCCTTCATGCCAGCCTTATATTGCTTTTCCATTTCATCACGGCTTTGAGAATAGACTTTCATCAGTGTATGGCAACGATACTCCAAGCCAAGAAAGGCGTTCTTCACCTTGTCGGCAGTGACGAAGTTGTCCCTGTCCATAATCTCCTGATAATGCTTACTGATACTCACACGCATCTTGTCCAATTTGCGGTTCACTTCCAAAGCCTGCATACTCTTACCTATCATGCGTCCGCCCTTGGTGTCCCACAAATCTGGATTGGCAGTTGTCTTGCAACTGAACTGCGCCTGTGTTCCGTCCACTGTGATACGTCCCATAACTGGAACAGTACCATCTTTCTTTACTACCTGTCTTTTGAGGTAGAAGATAATTGAAAATGTACTCTTCATAACGTCATTCTTTTTTGCGTTCAAAATTAATACATGAAGAGTCTTTTCTTGCTACGCATTTCACGGCAGAACACGGCAAATTTGGTTCGTAACCAAAAATCTTACGTTACTCATCAGTAACTCACTATAAATCAGAGTATTCAAATTCAATTCGTAACCTTCCTCATTCTTCCGAACCTCAACATTCCCCATTTGGGGTATAGGTTACGGATAGGTAACGTTCCTCTGTCTCATCTTGTCGTATTCCCGTCTTCGTCTGTCCTCGCCACTTTTAACCAAAATGAGGAAAGTAACTGATAACCAGCAAACTTTCCTCATTCTTCTCTCAAACACTTTTTATATGTACTTTCAGTAGGTTAAAATCCTTGTTTTACCCCTCTTCTTACTCTCATTCATTCGTTTTCTTGCTCTCATTCACCCGTTTTGTGAGGGTGTGTCATAAGCGATGGAAGCGCCTTTACCACGTCAGTACTAGCATAATAACCTCTCTGTGCCGTCACATCGTGAAGGCATCTACCCACTCCTGTGCTCAGGCTAAGGGTCAGAAGATTGCCGTAAGATAGTATACTGAACTTGCGAATCTTGAATAAATTATATAGAAAAAAATCTAAAAACTTGGTAGTTATTTTGTTTTTTCGTATCTTTGCAATCGGAATTAAAATGAAATATACGTATGGCAAGTACCTGATATGCAAGGGGCATATATAGGTGAACTTAGCAAGTCACGATAATTTTGTTTTTTGTAATTAGACAAGCAATTATAGTAGATATGAACGATAGAAAATTACCAGTAGGCATCCAGTCTTTTGAAAAAATCAGAAAGGGTGGATATCTTTATGTTGACAAGACAGATATTATCTGGCAACTTGCCAATAGAAATAAAACGTATAATTACCTGAGCCGCCCACGCCGCTTTGGTAAATCTCTGTTGGTAGATACGCTCGAAGCCTACTTTCTGGGTAAGAAGGAACTCTTCGAAGGGTTGAAGATTATGCAGATGGAGAAGGAATGGGTGAAGCGACCTGTCATCAGGCTCGATATGAGTCGTGCTGGCGCAGAGCCGGAAACTTTACGCTCTTATCTCGACATCACTTTCGACAGATTAGAGAAGGAATATGACATTACACCTAAGCCAACCGCCAAACTTGCCGACCGTTTTGACGGCATTATCCAAACGTCATATGAGCAAACTGGACAACAGGTTGCCATCCTCATCGATGAATACGACTCTCCATTGCAGCATTCCTGGAAGACTCCACATCATGAAGCATGTACGGATATCTATAGAGAGGTTTTTGCCATTCTCAAAGCTGATGATAAATACGAGAAGTTTGTTTTCATTACCGGTATTACCAAGTTTACGCAGATTTCTCTTTTCTCTGTACTCAACAATTTGAGTAATATCAGCTTTGATTCTGAGTATGCAGCTCTTTGCGGTATCACGAAAGATGAACTCCTCTCAGATTTTAAATCGGAGATTAACAGGTTGGCTACAAAGAAAGGATGGACTTTTGATGAAGCCGTGGTACAGTTGACGGCATTCTACGATGGTTATCATTTCAGTCATGAAAATATGGTTGATATATTCAATCCATTCAGTCTTATCAATGCCCTCGCTGATTCCAGTCTAAAGAATTACTGGGCTTCATCTGGAGCAACCTCTTTGCTTCCTAAGTTTGTAGATGATATGGAAATTAGATTGAAGGATTTCGAGAAATGTCCGATAGACAGCGATACCTTGGAGACTTCTGATGTGACAGGTGGTGGAGCTGAACTTTTCCTCTATCAGTCTGGTTATCTCACGATAAAGGGATATATGGAAGGAATTTATTTGCTGGGCATTCCAAACTATGAAGTACGCAAGGCTCTATACAAGATAGTCTTGCCAGCATAGATATGGAAGAGAGGTACCGTCTTATCTTGAGTACCATCTTCAATGCTATCGGCTGCAGGGTGGAAGTTGAGAAGATGATTTCTACTGGTAGGATAGATATGGTGTTGGAAACCAATAACTTCATCTACGTTCTGGAACTGAAGCTGAGCAACAATGGAGGCATTGATGCGGCAGCGGAGCAAATTAAGGCTAGACAATATGCCGAACCATTCAAGGCGGATAAACGCAAGGTAATAGCTATTGCTATAGAACTGGATGATTCTGGTAAAGGACTGGTTGATTGGAAGGAAGTTTAGAATCAAGAAATCCACAGCTGGCTTGAGTGCCTGCTGTGGATTTCTCTTGTTTATATTAAAGTGTAGGATTCGATAATACTGTCTTACTGATCAATCGTAATGGCATCGCCTTGTAGCGATGGGTGTTATTTCCATTACTACCACTCACGAAACGTACGTTGGAAAAACCCTTCTTATCGTTGTACACGTCGAAATAGTTATACCAGTAACCATATTCCGGACTTCCTCCACTGAATCCTTGTGTTCCAGAGACTAGTGTTTTGGTCCAAAAGACCACGTGCATTGGATATTTATGGCTTTCACCTTCCAGATATCCTCCGTATGGCAGATAGATGGTTTTCAACTCAGAGCTTGTTGTATTCATAAATGTACAATAGTACGATTCTCCAAGAGCAGTATGGCGTACCTCTGTTTTAAGCGTACCATTTGCAATCAAGTCTTCAAACACCGATTTCTCTGGTATTTCAAAGCCTTCAGGAGATAGAGTAGAGGATAGATTCCCCTGCTTGACATTTGATTTATTCTTATCCTCTGAAATCTTGAAGTATCCACCGATAGCACCTTTATGGTCTTTAAGTTCGTTGACGTCTGGTGCATAAGGACTATTGTCGGTAGCACCCAGGTTACGGTCAAGCATGATGTAGGTATGGGCTTTTCCCTTTACCTTCACTACCCCATAATAGAACATACCTTTTACCTTAAGACTGTCAACACCACCCTCTGTTAATTCGTATTTGTTTGCCATATCATCTGTTATCTCATGGAAGATACCAGTATGATAAACAGTGTAGGTGATGTTGATATCAGATGCGTTTTTTATCGTAAAGGTGCCTTTCCAAAGATTATAATTATTATCGTGATTATCATTCAACGTCACTTTCCAGTAACCTCCGTCATCGCTAACAGTGAAAAGGCTCTGGCTATCGTTATTATATGTCAGAACATCCCCTTCCTGTTTAGGAATCTTATAACTGTAGGCATTCTTTCCTACCGTAAAATGAAGACCATTATTTCTTACTGCGCCTTGCATTTGATCTGGTCTGATTCCTTTAACCTTATCCAACCAGGCAAAATAGTTCCGTTGAATCTCACTGTCATTTTTTAACATGATAACCCTACGATTAGGGTCGTCTCTCATGAAATCGTAGCCCGCCTGAGTTATCTTCACATCAAGCTTGAGATCACCAGAAGATATCGTAACCGTTCCTGTTCTTGGGGTTTCATCAATGTTTGGAGCCAGCGTAAACGTCAGAACATATTTCATGCCTGATGAATTACTTTCTGATTCCGGAAGTTTCGTTTCTTTTACATCTTTATCCTTGTTAAACTTAATCCAGCTATTTGCAGGAGGATTGATGCTTACTCCGTAGAGTTCGTCGTCAGCACTTGTTGCAGAAGAGAGCGTAGTAACCAAAGTGATGGTTGCTTTAATTTCTTCAGTTGCTTCAGCAGCTGTTGCTTTTACGGATAGGTCGTCACTAACACCCAGTTCATAATCCTTGCAGGCTATCATTTTGGTGATGGCAGGATTGTCATCAACTATTTGTGCCTCTATTCTGTTTTCCGGTTGTGCCTTGATGGCTTCGTCCAAAGTCTTAAAACCATAATCATTCACCTTGGTTACAGTGATGGTATAGTTATGGTTTCGCAAGAGGGCATACTGGGAAGTCTTGTTTGCATCCTTGTAAAGCCCCACTTTATAGTAACCTTCTTTACCCTTGTATTCAGCCTTGATGATAACGTTAGCTACACCTGCAGAAGTTTCAGTTACCGCTACTTCACTGCTTTTTCCATCGCCGAAATTTGTGCTACTAAACTCTGTTGTCTCTGCTAAGGCATCGGTTGGTTCTGTATAACCAGCAGGTGCGATAGCACTCTTTGCTGCTGCATGATTGATGATAAGACTAGCATCTTTTTCAGGAAAATCAGTCTTTACCGCATCAGCTACTTTCAAGGTAACCTTGGCATATGGTCTAAACAAATCGACAGTTGGTGTACCATTCAAGAGAGTCTCTAAAGATACGCTACCCCAACATATAGGGTTGTTTGTATCTATTTCTCTATATGCAGCTTGCAGGTCTTTTGCTTCTTCTTCTGTGAGGTCATTTATATTTGTTACCAGATGAACCGTTTTAGTTCCAGATGGGATATTACTGATTTTTGCCTGATACGTTCCGTCTGTATTCTTGCTTTCAATGTTGACATTCGCCATACCTTTGTAAGTATTGCTTTCGCCATAAAACACAGCAGTAACTTTACTAATGCTTTCATCAGCGCCCGCTCTAGTATTAATTTTCTTTTCGGAGAAGTTGGGCAACTCAATGTTCAAGGTTACCCCCTCGGCAGGGATTTCATCCCCGCCGAGTCCGATAGTCTCCATTGCATCCTTGCAAGAAACAAGGCAAAGGAGCAATCCCATCCATATCATTAAATGCTTTATCTTCTTCATTTTTTTCCAATATTATTTATTCAGTTACGCCATTAGGCTTACCTTGATGCCATTTGTCTCCTTGGTAATAACCAGTGTCGCCATACTTCTCGTAGCTATTGCCATCGAAGAGTGTAATAGTAGGAGATTTATCGTTGTCTTCCTTTTTCAGGAGGATGTTTTTTTCGTGTTCCCCTTTTACTGCTTTCAACTTGATGGTTGTTTTATACCAATCTTTTCCCACCTTCTCGCATTTCCAGCTTTTTTTGGCTTTAGTATCCCAAATGGTAAACTGGTTTTCTCCTGATGCGATACCATATACCTTATACCATCCAAAAAGCTCAAACTGGGTATATACCTTGAACTCTATGTTCTCAATTTCAGGCATATCATCATGTACACGCCATATAGGGTCGGATGTAGGATCATAGACAATCCATCCTTCACGATCATCATAATCGAAGAGAGGAATACCCGGCTCTAGATGATGAGGACAACGGTGTAAACTATATCCTTGATCTTGATATGTATTATTACTGAACATAATCAATGTCTCACCTGGCTTAATAGTTTTTGGACCTTCTACATTTGCTCCATTTGTATATGATACATTCTTCGCATCTTGAGTGAAGTCTTTGTAATACCATCCGGTGTTAGTCATGTCGGCCACCATTTCTTCTCCAGGCCATCCATTTTTATCGGCCGGTCCTTTCGTAAAAATCCAACCTTTTCCTGTAACGGCATCTTCTGTTTCACCTATCTGGGTATAAACATAGATGTAGTGGCTTTTTGTTATTGGCTCACTTGTATCTTTTGCATCCTCATTCCATCCATCGCTCCAGTTGTTTGTACCTTCTTCAGTTAAGATTCCCTGGAAATTATCGGAACCGTTACCTCCATTATATTTACTTCGGTCATTGATAGCTCTGAAATAGATACGATAGTCACCGATAGGAGGACTTACTTTTACACGAACTTTCTGAGGCATAGATCCATCTTTTGACGTTACCGTGAATTCATGAATGGTGGTTGTTACAGGATTTTCCGTAGCTGTAACCGTGAATGTTCCTGTAGCGGCATCCGATGAAGCTAAACTCATTATGATGATAGAGCTACCTTTTTTATCTGTAGTTCTATCCAACTTAATACCACCAAGGTTAGTATCCCATTTTATGGTTCTTTTATTCTGAGATTTATCATCTTTATTATAGTAGATGACAAGTTCTTTAGTTACATCCAGATAAGGTGTAACATCATAATGTACATCTATATATTTCTTGAGATTATTTGCCTTGAGCCAAAACTTAGCAGTGCCTTTTCGCTCATTTTCTGCATAATCATTGATTGGGATATTTGGATTCACGCGAAACTCTATACTATCATTACCATTAGCGTCTTTACCACGTTTGGTGCCAATGATGATGTCTTTTGAGTTTATTTTAGTATCGCATCCAAACCCTACTGTGCCTGCATTCGAATTATATATGATATAATCATTTTTCATTGAAGTTACATTAGCCTCCGTCTTGCTTACCCACAATGTAGTATGGTTGAAGTCGGCAGAAATATTCTCCATTTCCCAGGGCTTCACACTTACCTTGCAATCCAGCTCCATATTACCGAGGGTCTTGATAGCACCGGTAATCTCATAGAAGGTACCGCGAGGGAATACGAGTACTTCTGTGGTGCTGGTTTCATCCTTCTTATGACCCAGATCGATGCGATAATTGTTGTCTGCAGAACCTCCTACCTTACCATTGATGGTAAGATAACTGCGGTCGGCTGCTGATGAGATATATCGCTCTGGGAGATAATAGGTCTGCTGGAAAAGCCATTTGCCCGCAGGGCTTACTTTTTCCGCTGTTCCTGTTCCTTTAATATCGTCTTTATTATTTGTTGCCGGCAGAGATCTGTTGTCTGTCCAATCGGTATAGTATACGGCAGCTCCAGATGATGCCTCATACGGAGTACTTTTAATACCATCCTTGTATATTTTATTATATGCATTATCTTCCCAAGTTGGAGTCTCGAATTTACCGCCCCAATAAAGATGGGTAAAAGGAGAGAGCTTATCGGCTGAAATACTGTTGATGCTAAAGGTCTTGCCTCCGAAATTGGTTGCAACTACTGCGTCTTTTGGATCGAAGATAAGATTCAGCTTAACCTTTACGCATGTAAACTTCAGGTTAGCTGCCACCTCGGTATATTTATCACCCGCTGCTTTAATCTCGGTTACTGCGAGATTGCCTGCGGCATCCTTCGGTTCGTAAATCATCGGGATATTGGTGCATACAGGCATACCTGTTGTACTTGTAGGTCTGTAATCGAGTACTATCTTTTGGAGTTCATCTTCAGTTTGGATAGTTTGACCACTCAACACCTTGTTCATGTTGGCAACCACATAGATACGGTAAGTGCCCGGCTCGATATTGAGCTGATAGTTAGCTACATGCGGCTCTACCATCATCGTAGCCAGTGGGGCAGGGAGCGTCTCTACCAGAAGTTTGCCATCATTTCCATTTCCTGTAGGGACAGGGAAAGCATAGAGGGTCAGGTCGTTGATCTGGCATTCATCTACCGTAGCATTATAGGTAGGAAGGCCGGAAGCATCGTCGGCACGGGTGCCGCGGCTGCTGAGCACGGTTGGCACGAGTACATGCAAGTTGCTTTCTGACGAAATGAGGGCGCGCACGCCTCCAAGTTCGTCAGAGCAACTTACTGTAACCAACAATATAAACCAACTAACTAAACTTAAAATGAAATCTCGTATTTTCATTGTTCCTAATTTTTAAAGTCAAATACTCTTATGAGCTAAATGCCCGGAAAGGGCTCTGACACCTGAAACGGTTAGAAATCGACACGCTGGATGCGCTTGCTCCAATCCAGGATGGAAATGCTGAGCTTCGCATACTTCCACTGGTTGCCCTGGAGGAAGAAGTCGAGCTTGTAGTCGTACTCTCGGTCCAGGAATTCCTGTGCTGAATATTGGCGGGCTTCGAAGGCGCCACGGCCTTGAGCCAGACAGTCAGCAAGATTGATGCGTGCCACCTCTTCGCCTGTAGTCTTGTTCGTGATGGTGAGGATGGCGTTCTTGTCGTTTTCTTCTGCCGGATGCCAGATGAGTCGGGAGAACATGAGGGCGGCATGAGCGGTGCGCTCCTTTACATTGCCCTCGGTATCCTTAAACTCAGTGGTCCAGGTGTAGTATGGGGTATATGTCAACTCCTCGTCGGGGAGGAGAGAGTTGTCGTAACTGATATCGCCGTTGGCATTGGTTATCTGATAACTGAAGTCATCGGCATTGATGTTGGCAGGCTCGTCGGTCTGATGCAGGCTGATGGTGAGCTGCTTGGTATCACGAACCAGACCGATGGTATGGCGTGTAACCTGCAGGTCTTTTACTTCAACCAGTTCGTTGCTGAGTCCTTGCCAGAGTGTATCGAGCGGTTGGCTCTGGTTGTTCACCTTGCCCTGTTCGCGGTCGAGTCGTGCATGGAGGGCGGTGATGTTGTCACCCTGCTGTGGCAGAGCTATCTGAAATTTGGCACCTGGCTGCGCGAGTGCATCTTCGTATTTCTTTTGGAAGGCGAAGGTTGCGAATCTGTATTTGCCCGGTTCCAGATTGATTCGCATGGCATAGTTAGGGTCCTTGAGCGGCTGTGATGTCGCATCGTTATAAGCATCATGGCGAGCAATGAAGTTGCCCTGCTCGTCGTATACGAATACGCTGAGTCCGCCCACATGATCATTGAACATGTCGGCACGCTGCACGTTGTAGTCGTACTTGAACTGCAAGTCAACACCCATGTCACAAGGAGGCAGGTCGTCGTGCATCAAGTCGTTGCAGCTGCTGAGCATACTGCCCGCCATGATGAATCCCCATCCCATGCATATATTCTTGATCCAACTGTTAAACTTCTTGTTTGCCATGATGCTTATCTGTTTTATGAAAAAGTAAAGTGTATAAATTGATTCTTATTCTTCGATATAGCCAGCCGCTCCTTAGCGCTAGAGCGGCTGAGCTATATATAATAATGTGAAATGAATTACAAATCGACGCTCTGTGAACGCTTAGCCCAAGAAAGGATCTTTACGCTGACGCTGATGTACTTGGTATCCTCATCGTCTGCATCGGTTGGCTTAACCTTTGGTACGTCTGGATAACCAGGACCGCTAATTTTGTTGATTGTGAGGTCGTACCAGTTGTTGCGAAGTACTCCGTAACGGCCAAGCCACTCCAGGTTCTTTCCACCATATGTGGCATTGCCTTCGTTCCAAGGAGTTAAATCGTCACCGAAGTGCTTGATACGGGCAATATAATAGCTTTCACCATTCTTGTAGGTCTTGATACCGATACCTTTATCCTTATCTAAACCAAGTTTGGTATTAATTTGACCTGCTACTACTGATGTCTTGTCTTCTGTACCTTCTTTGATCTCAACAGTGGTTGCATCCAATACGTGTGTACCGCCTTTCAGCAAATCATCCTTGAGATTTACTGAAACTCCTGTTCTTGTATTCAGAACTTCTTCAGCTTTGCTCTTAATTTGTTCCGTAAGAGTGGTTTCTGTCCAAAAGTCAGAACTATTGCCAATCATAAAGAAGGTCTTATCTGTCTCATTTTCTAAAGCTTTTGGGGTATAAGTTGCTTTAAGAAGAACACGGGTAGTCTGACCTTGCGTCATATTATTGATATCGAAGGTATTCTCCAAGCAATACAATGGCTTATCAGAACCAGAACCGTTATTCCATGTAACTCCTTTTCCATCGGGTTCAGCTAGAGTGAATTGTGCTTTACAGTTTGTAAAGTCCGATAAGTCCATGCTGTAGTTAGGGTCGATACCCCAATATACACGCTTGAAAGCATCTGCATGACTAACGAAGCGAGATGTTGCTGGAGCTGTACCTGAAGTAGCTGCTGTGTTACTCCAAATTTCTGCATAAGCAGGAACTTTTTGATCTGTTGGATTTGTCGGTGTTATACCAGCCTTCAAACCAGAAGTTACATGTACTGGGAATGAACTCTTGTTTGTAACATCCAATGCCCAATCTGTGATTTTTACATTGTCGTTGCTATATTTTGTTCCGGTTGCACTGGCACCATCTTTTGCAAAATAATCTTTGGAACCTTCAGTTGTACTGGAACCTACAGTAACCTTTGCCAAACCGCGTTCTACATAAATCGTTGTACCAGGTTTACTCTGTGCCTCTTCCTTTGTTCTATAGATACCCTTTATTGGCACGAGGGTTGTTGGCTCAACATCTTTTGTAGTAAATTCTGGAGCATTAGCCATATAGAAACCTTTTTTATAATCTGTAATGTTAGTTGTGTTTGCTGCAACATTCCATTTTCCGTATGTTACTGGAGCTGTAGGAAGTGTAATCTTCGTGCCTGTTGCAGTTTCATTGTTAAGAATGACCAATGCATAGTATTTACCACCATCCTTATCTACTGTTGCGCTACTAAGCTTAGCTGTGATAGTAGTAGACTCAGTTGTGATACCTGTTGTGATATCATTCTTCCAAGGATCCAAATTTCCGAGTGATACAGCTTCAACATACTTGTACTCGTTTTCAGATGCTCCTGCCTTCTCAAAGATAACGAGTGTAGCATCGTTTACAGCATACTCAGAAGGTGTACCTTCAGCAAACTGGTCGTTTTTGGAACCGTCCACAGCACGTGTACCACTTGTTGTAGGCAAGTTGATAGTGATAGATGCATAGCTTACACCTGATTCATTAGTACCAGTACCTGGACCTGCGGTTCCCAGATCCTCATTGCTTGAACAGCTTGCCGTCATAGCTGCGATGACAGCCAAGCCAAAAAAATGTTTAATCTTCATAATCTTAAAAGTTAAGCTTGTTTATAATCGTTATTCTCTAATTTTCTGTTATTCCAATTCCTTTATCTGCTTGAAGACATCTCTTACACGTTCTGCCTCCTTCGAGTTGCCTGCCTTGGCAAGATGCTTTTCGGCAGAAGTAAGATCACCTTTCTGCAAATCGGTGCAGGCGGCATTGAGATTCGCAGCCTCATCATCTGGGAAGAGGCGGACGGCAATGTCGAATACCTCGTTAAACTCTGGCGAACCCGGCTCGTAAGTCTGTGCCACCAGGAACATCTCCTGCAGAGAAAGCTGCTGAGGCTTGGTCTTCAATATCTCCTTTGCCTCTTCGATGCTGAACGGACGAACCGTGTAGGTTACCGTATAGTCGCTATGACGGAGACGAGGATAGATATAATCCAGGATGTAGCGGTAACTAGCCGGATGGAGCTTCTTGATCTTCAGGTCCTTATCATCAGGAGCCAGCGAGGAGTTAGCTATCTCGAGAATTGCTTCCTTATCAGCCAGATGACTAGCCTGAATTTTCTTCTTGAATCCTTCCCAGTCTTCCGGTGTAGCCTGATAGGTAAAGAGCTTGCTGTTTATGGTGTAGAGGCTGCTCACATATTTGCGGAGGGCAGCTGCACGCTCGTTGGCAAGGCGCTTGTTGTTGGCATACGAACCATCAGGCGAAGCATATCCGTGGATATCAATATCTGTGATTTCAACGTTCTTGTCGTTCTTCACCAGGTCGATGGTGGAAGTAATCTTCTTCAGCTCAGTAGCATTCTCACGGAAGTTGGCAAGGATATTACTCTTGTTAACCACAAAGCTGAGATAAGCTTCACCCTTTTCGGCTCTCACCTTCTTGGCTTCCGCCTTCGGCTGCACGAAGAAATCCTTCGTAATCTTCGGTGTACGGTCGATATCCGCAATCGGCGTATTGTCCTGTTCTATCAGGTTGCCGCATCCGCAGAGATCTTCTTTCACCGAGAGTTTGAACTTCTTCATCCATTTCTGATAAGGAACAGACTGGGCGAAGTAAACCTGCTGACTGGTCTTGTTCTTGCGGGTAAAAACCTGTGCCTGCGGATTCTTCTTGCTGTCGGCAAGTCGGCGGTATCTTACAGCCTGGTTTCTACCCTGGATGATGATAGGGTTGAGAGCGACAGTATCAGTTCCTTCCATTACCGGTGTGAAAACTATCTGCTGCTCTGATTTCATCTTCAAATCGTTCAGATTCATACGGAAGGCAACGTCCATCCGGTTGCCGTTCTTGCGTGCCGAGACGCTTTCTACCTGAATCTTACCCCCTGCCAGCTGTTGAGCCTGAGCAGGCATGATGCCCTGAGAAAAGAGTATGCAGAGAGGCGAAATAACCGCATAAAGCTTCATTTTATCCATATTATGATTTCCCTAAAATTTTTTGTATTCTGTCTAGTTATTACGTGTTTATATTGTCAGTTAAAACAACAGTTAAATAAAATTCTTAGAACACGTATATGAGAGATAGTGCGGCTTTTGTTGGGCCCACATAGTTGCGGTGGTCTTTGTCGAGACATTTTTCGCATCGTCCGTAAAGCTTGTAAGGACTGTAGGCATATCCCAAACCGATAGACCCTTCGAAATTGAGGTGCTTATTAAGCAACCACTGATAGCCGTAGGTGAGGCCTCCACCTACATACCAGCCTTCATAGTGCCTGCCCTCCAGAGTTTTCGGCAGGATGCCGAAGGGCATGTCAATGTTTTTAATGTTGTATTCACCGCCTAGGGCATGGATTCCGAAGAAATGGCCTCCAAACTTCTGGCAGGTGTACCATCTGTATTCCGGCATGACATTCCAGAATCTCATCTTCTTGTCGCCCGAGAACTTCCAGGGGTTCAGGGTTCCGAAGAGTTGGAAGGTTGTTTTCTTGCCCGTGCCGATTTCTATGCCGGCGTTGGCAGATGTAGAAGCCCATCCCAGTAAGTTGGTCTTCAGAGCGACCTCCTGCGCTCGCGTCGCTGCCGTTGAAAGGATTAGCAGCAGCAACATTGCTGATTTTATGAATGTTTGCTTCATCATATCTTTACTTTTATATTTGGTTTCGTTATATTAAACTTAGCCATCGTTCGCTAGTTGGTATCTTTTTTCGGCTGCAAATTTAAGAGAAAATCCAATACGAAGCAAGAAAATGTTTCAAAAAGGCTACATTTCTTTGTGCGAACGTTTGCACACTTTATGCAACCTGTTTACGCACACACATCATCAAGCACATGATTGATGGCTGCCTTAATCATTTCCAGTGCCTTGCCATGTTTCTTCTTCAAAATACTTAATGTGTTGAAAAGCAGTTTTATCATCCATCTAACTATTAATCTTTATTAATTATACATAGAGATATACCATATATATGAAATATATTATGTATCTTTGCACCAAAGTAGAACCATTTAAATAAATACACTTATGAGTACAGTTTCAGTAACACCTTCTAAAAGAAAGATCATTGACTTAAAAGATGATACTTTTAAGACTCTATCCATTATGGCTATTCAGAAGGGAACCAACCTCAAAAACTATATTGAGGATATACTCAATGGCATAGCCGAAGATTACGAAGACGCAAAGCTCTATGCTAAATTAAGAAAAGAGCAGCCAGAGGGTCTCATCCGTGCCAACAAAGAAGAACAAGAAGATTTTGAAAAGTGGTTAGGCGTATGAATGTCGAATTTTCCAAAGCCTTTGTCAAAGCTTCCAAACGTCTTTCAGGCAAGATGCTCGATTCTTTAAGACGTACGATAGTAGAAGTTAAAGCAGCCAAAGGTATTCAAGATATCTCTGACTGCAAGAAACTTGTTGGGTATCGTAATATATATAGAATTCGTTTAGGTGACTATAGAGCACTATTTACTCTAGAAATTGAGTTTTCTGGCGATACTATATTCTTTCAATATCTTGCTCCACGAGGCGAAGCCTATGGTAAAAAGATGAAAACAGAACTTAAACGAATAGACAAAGAATAATTATATTATTCAGTCTCCAATGTATCAATCTTCTTAGTAAGAACTTTATTACTAATTAATTTTTTAGTTGTGATATTGGCAGTATTTC